>Ga0136615_10000115_pt1 | contig 32055 bp, 28 predicted proteins | sample AntDrymUQ2882206_2_FD_106647 | JGI IMG/M metagenome (GOLD analysis project Ga0136615, IMG submission 106647) | Polar desert sand microbial communities from Dry Valleys, Antarctica - metaG UQ288 (22.06) | ecosystem: Environmental > Terrestrial > Soil > Desert | place: Antarctica: Dry Valley... | reverse complement strand
TCCCACCAATCAAGGTCCCATGGTGGAACGACCGGCCGCTGCGCTTCGACTTCGCCTAACCCCTCCCAGCCAGCGCACCCCGACCAGGTGCCAATTCACTGTTTGGGAATCCGAGCTAACGCCGGTGCGATCTCACGAGAGCCGCTCGACCATGCTAGGCCAGGACTTCGCGAAGATCAGCGCTACCGGCAACCTCGCGAGCCTCGCAGGAGGTCAGCACGCGCGCCGCGATCATCCGAACGAAGCGGTCGCTGCGCTGAGCATCGCTGAGGGCTGAGAGTGTGGCGACGGCGTCCTGCGGATCGGCTTCGGAGGCCGCGCGGTGCAGCTTGATCTGCGCCCGGCTGCGCCAGTCTAGATCCGCGATGACCCGTAGAGCATCCTCGCGCGCCGCTTCTCCCGCCGCAGGCGAAGCGCCGTACATCGCGCAGTAGCTACGGCCGTGGTGCAAGCGGTCCTCTGCCCAACCGAGCGCAGACAGCCTGTCGCGGGTGATGTCGTGGGGCAGCTTCTCGAACGTCCGTTCCAGCGTCATCAGAATCTCGCTGGCGGCTTTCTCACGGCCGAGGATGGCGAGCGCCTGCGCCTTGGCATTCAGCGCGGTCATGCGACCCGGGCAGGGCACGTTCGTGGCGCTCGATGCTTCATCGGCCAGGATCACCACGTGCTGGGGGGCGTACGCGCCATACAGCCCCTGCATGGCCTGACGGCCCTTCACGAACGCGATCAGCTGACCGTCGCCGGCGGTGACCGCGGCGGCCTGGGCGCGTCGCCACCAACGGCACGCCAGCCCCGTGTCGCCTCTGCTGACGGCGATGGCCGCGACGTGGCTCGACAGCTGCGCGATCACCCGCTGCGGTCCGCCGTTGGCCTGCAGGCGCTTCAGGTCGGCGGCGAGGCCCGGCAGCAGCGCGCTGCGGTCGGGCGCCGTGTCGATCTCATAGCTCCACGCATGAGCGATGCGGTCCCAGTCGTCTCGGCTGGCCTTCGCCGCGGCCTCGGGACCGAGCAGCACGACCGCCAGTCCCAACCCAATGAATGCCCGTCGCTTCACGTCGTCTGCCTCCGCAGGAGAGCGTAGCGCTTCACGGCGGGAAGTCGCCCGCCTCTGGCGCTCCACGACCTGCTCGATGACGACGGCGGGATACAGCGCGCCGAGGCGGCCGCCCGCGCCGAGCGCTTCGTCTGCGGCGGCTACGAAGGATTCGCTGGCGGCAGCATTCGCCAGCTCCACCTCGGACAGGTGCTGGGCGCTGTAGCCGATACGGCTCGCCAACTCCGTCAGGGTCAAGTCTCGTGCCACGCGCCTTCCCCGTAGCTCTGCTCCCAAGCGAGCGGCATGAGAGCCGTTCGGATCGACTCGCTTGGGAGGGCGTCCGCGCGGCACGGACGCGACCATAACCTGCCGCCGATTTTCCGATGCAGGGGCCCCCGGCGCGGCCTCAGCGCCCCGGCAGCACGCGCTCGCGGGCGCGGCGCACGAGGTCGCGCGCGAGCGCCCGGGCGTGCGCGGGCACGTAGCGGGCGTCGTGGCCGCGGCGGTCGGCCACGAGCGTCGACGGACGCAGCGCGGCGCCGACCGCCAGCGCCGCGCGATCGGCGATCTCGAGCTGGCCGAGCGCGGTCGGGTGCACGGCGTCGGGCAGGACGAGCGTCCAGCCGCCGAAGTCCGCCAGGTCGGCGACGACGGCGCCCTGGCGCGCGGCGACGCGCCGCACCGCCGCGTTGGCCAGCGCCGGCTTGGGCGCGCACGACGGCCGGCCGAGGTCCTCGGGCAGCGTCAGCATGAGCAGGCGGTCGGCCCGCGCGCCGAGGCCGGCCGCCAGCGCGTCGAGGTCGCGCTCGTAGGCAGCCGCGTCGAAGTCCGGCCCGCGGACGTCGTTGGCGCCCACGTAGAGCGTGGCGAGGTCGTGGCGGTCGCGCACGCGCGGCAGCTGCAGCGCCAGCACGTCGGCGGTGAAGGCGCCGTTGACGGCGTAGGAGCGAAACGGCAGGTCGAGCGCGCGGGCCAGCCACTGCGCCCAGGACAGCGGCGTGACGCCGAGCGCCATCGAGCCCTCGCCGACGGTGATGCTGTCGCCGAGCGCGACGAGGCCCAGGCGCGGCTCGCCGGGCGCGCTCACCGCCCCTTGCGTCCCGCGATCATGAGGTTGTAGAAGACCTTCGCCGGCAGCCGGCCCTCCAGCAGCGCGACGTCGAGGCGCTGTAGCGCGAGGTAACCGCGGAAGGCGTACTGGCGCCAGAGCCACGGGATGTCGTCGGGCTGCGCCGTCGCCTCGAGCGTGCGGTTCATCCAGCCAAACCAGTTGGCCAGCAGCTCCTCGCCGCGTACGCGCACGTCGGCGAAGCCCGCGCCGCGCGCCCAGGCGGCGAGCTGCTCGGGCGTGAAGGCGTGCACGTCGACGAACGACTCGAGCGACTCGCCGTCGAGCGCGTCGTCCTGGGAGGGCGGTGCCGCGTGCGCGGCGGGAAGCTCGTAGCCGTCAGCCGGGCGCGCGCGCATGAGCCGGCGCCACAGCGGCGCCGCGCGCAGCCCGGCGCGCTTCGGATACGCGGCGATGCGGTCGCCCGTCTGCGATGGCTCGCCGGCGAAGACGAACTCGCCGCCGGGGCGCAGCACGCGGCGGAACTCGGCGAACGCGCGATCGAGGTGGGGGATGTGGTGCAGCACCGCGTGGCCGAGCACGAGGTCGAAGGAGTCGTCGTCGAAGGGCAGCCGCTCGGCCTCGCAGGCGACGGTCTGCACGTCGACGCCGATCCGCTGCGCGTTGGCCTGCAGCGCCGCGAGCATGCCCGGCGAGATGTCCGTCGCGACGGCCTCGCGCACGACGCCGTCCTGCAGCATGTTCAGCGTGAAGTACCCCGTTCCGGAGCCGATCTCCAGCGAGCGCCCGTACTGCGGCAGCGGCGTGCCGAGCAGCTTTTTCAGCTTGCCGCGGACCTGCTGGCGCCCGATCTCGCCGTAGTCGACGCCCCACTTCGTGTCGTAGCTCTCGGCGGCGGCGTCGTGGTAGCGGGTGTTGACGTCGCGGATCGCCTCGGCGGTGCTCGGAGCGGCCATGGCGGCGGCAGTCTATGAGATGGCTGATTTCGCGGCCGGGGCCGCTCAGGCGCCTGTCCACGGACGTAAGGTTCTTGGGGACCCGCAGGCTGGTCGCGCGCTCCTGCGCTGGTTAACGGCAGCGATGAAGGAAGGGTGGGCCGGGCCTAGCGGCGCGTCCGACTGGGCGGCAGCGTGTCGAGAAGGTGTTGGTATGGAGCATCTGCGCGACACGCTGTGCCCGATGGCGCCGGCGGGCGGGCTCGCGAGCGGCGGGGGCCCGGGGGCCGGAGTCACTCGCGCGCGGGTTTCCCACGCGCCGGGTCGATCTGTTCACGCGTGACGTGAGCGGGTCGACCGTGAGGGTCGGTGCTTGCGGTTCCTGCGCGCCGGGTCGATCTGTGCACGCGTGACGTGAACGGGTCGTCCGTGAGGGTCGGTGCTCGCGGTTCCTGCGCGCCGGGTCGATCTGTGCACGCGTGGCGTGAACGGGTCGTCCGTGAGGGTCGGTGCTCGCGGTTCCTGCGCGCCCGGGTCGATCTGTTCATCGCCCACGTGAACAACTCGCCCAGGCCGCGCGAGCGCCGGCACCCGCCCTGGCCCCCGGGGCGCCGGCACCGCCCTGGGCCCCGCGGGCCCCTGGGTCACCAGGGCCCACCGCGGAGCGCCGACGCCGCACGTTGTCGATGAAGATGGCGTGACGCGGGCGCCGGGCGACCGTCGGCCGGTCGCGGTCCACCGGGTCCGCCGTCACGCATGTGGACGCTGCGCGTGGCGCATGGTGCTCGCCATCCGATCACTATTCGCCAGCCGTGGCCCCCCGCGCGTGACCTCACTGGTCCGCCACAGCGCTGGTGCACCACCCTCCTCATTGACGCAGCTCGTGCACCGCCGCCAACCAAAGCTCCCGGCGCGACCCCGAGCGCGGCGCACGGCGCCCGCCACGCGCCACACGCCACCGTCTCCCAGGCCACGCCAGGCCGCTCAGACGCGCCCCGACTCCTGCGCCGCCGCCCGCAGTCGCTTGGCGTGCTCGTCCGTCAGCGCGCCCGCCTGCATCTGCCAGCGCCAGGATCCCGTCGCGCGGCCCGGAACGTTCATCCGCGCCTCGCCGCCGAGCCCCAGCACGTCCTGCGCCTGGACGATCGCCAGGCGCGCGGGCGACGAGTAAGCCAGGCGGATGATCGACCACCAGGGCTCGTGCTCCTGTAGGCCGGCCGCCGCGATCTGCGCCTCGGCCGCGGCCCGCGTCGCGTCGGGCAGGGACTCCCACCATCCGCGCAGCGTGTCGTTGTCGTGTGTGCCGGTGTAGACGACGCTGTTGTGCTCGTGGTTCTCCAGGCGGTGCGGACCGCGTGGGTCGTCGGGATCGAAGCCGAACTGCATGACGACCATGCCGGGGAAGCCCAGCGAGCGGCGCAGGCGCTCGACGGGCTCGGTGATGACGCCGAGGTCCTCGGCGATCACGGGCAGCTCGCCGAGCTCGAACGCCGCCGCGTCGAACAGCGCCCGTCCCGGCCCGCGGCGCCAGCGTCCGCCGCGCGCGTCGGACGCGCCCTCGGGCACGGCCCAGTACGCGACGAAGCCGCGGAAGTGGTCGATCCGGGTGACGTCGAAGAGCGCGAACGTGCGCCGCAGCCGCTCGGTCCACCAGGCGTAGCGGCGGCGCTGCAGCGCCGGCCAGTCGTAGAGCGGGTTGCCCCACAGCTGCCCGCTCTCGCTCAGCGCGTCCGGCGGCACGCCCGCGATCTCGCCTGAGCGAAACAGCTCCGGCCACGCGCGGTGGTCGGCGCTGCCCGGCGCGATGTAGATCGGCACGTCGCCGATCAGCCCGATCCCGCGCTCGCGCGCATACGCGCGCAGCGCGCCCCATTCGCGGTCGAAGCGCACCTGGTCGGCGACGGCGCGCCGCCCGCCCGCCACGGCCTCCCAGTCGTCGATCCAGAAGGACTCGCGGGCCCGGAAGGCGTCGATCTCGTCATCGGAGACCGGCGCGCCCGGGGCGGCCAGCAAGCCGCGCCACGCGGCGAACGCCGACTTCGCCTTGTACGGTGAACGGGCACGGTCGGGCGGGCCGAGCGGCAGCACCTGCCACCACGACTGGCCCGCCGCCGCCAGCCAGTCGACGAAGCGATATGCGTCGTCGCCCAGCCGCCCCGCCGGAAGGCTGGTCGGGTGCAGCTGAACGCCTGCTGATCGGGCTGGGAGCTGTGCTTGCACGTTACGAACCACCGGAAACGGAGAGAGTGAGGAGGAATGCCCGCGCCGAAGACCGCGAAACACCCGCCTCGTGGCTCCAACGCCGTGAAGCCGCCGCCTCCCCGCATCCAGATCGGCCGTCCGGAGCCGATGATCGACTGCGGCCGCTATCCCTCCAAGCGGACCGTGGGCGACGCCGTCGCGGTCAGCGCCGACATCTTCGCCGACGGCCACGACGTCCTGCGCGCCGTGGTGCGCTCGTGCGCCCCGCGCTCCAAGCGCTGGATCGAGAACCCGATGGTTCGCATCGACGCGCACATCGACGGCGACCGCTGGGCCGGCGCCTTCGCCGTCGACCGCCTGGGTCGCTACACGTGGACGATCGAGGCTTGGACCGACGCGTTCGCGAGCTGGCGCGAGGAGTTCAGCCGCAAGATCGACGCCGGCCAGCCGGACCTCTCGGGCGAGCTGTCGGAGGGCGAGGTGCTGCTCGAGCAGGCCGCCGCACGCGCCAAGGGCGCCGACCGCACGCGCATCGAGCGCGCCCTCGCCTGCCTGCGCGAGGACGGCGCCAACCCGGAGATCGCGCTGGCCCCGGAGCTGTTCGCGGCGATCGCGCGCTACCCCGATCGCACGCGCTCGACGACGATGGCCGACCGGCTGCACGTCGACGTCGACCCGGTCAAGGCGCGCTTCGGCACGTGGTATGAGCTCTTCCCGCGCTCCTGGGGCGGCCTGCGGGGCGTCACCGAGCAGCTGCCCGAGCTCGCCCGGCTGGGCTTCGACGTCCTCTACCTGCCGCCGGTGCACCCGATCGGCCTGACGAACCGCAAGGGCGCCAACAACAGCCTCGAGGCGGGCGCCGACGATCCTGGCTCGCCGTGGGCGATCGGCGATGCGAGCGGCGGCCACGACGCCCTGCATCCCGAGCTCGGCACGATGGAGGACTTCGACACGCTCGTGCGCGTCGCCGGCGAGGAGGGCATCGACGTCGCGCTGGACTTCGCGATCCAGTGCTCGGCAGACCACCCCTGGCTCGCCGTGCACCCCGAATGGTTCAACCGACGCCCCGACGGCACGCTGAAGTACGCCGAGAACCCGCCCAAGAAGTACCAGGACATCTACAACGTCAACTGGGACTCGGAGGACTGGCAGGGCCTGTGGAACGCGCTGCGCGACGTCGTGCGCTTCTGGGCCAGGCACGGCGTGACGATCTTCCGCGTGGACAACCCGCACACGAAGCCGCTGGCGTTCTGGGAGTGGCTGATCGCCGAGCTGCGCGAGGAGCACCCGGACATCATCTTCCTGGCCGAGGCCTTCACCCGCGCGGCGATGATGCGCCAGCTCGCGAAGGTCGGCTTCAACCAGTCCTACACGTACTTCACGTGGAAGAGCTCCAAGTGGGAGCTGATGGACTACCTCACCGAGCTGGCGACGAGCGGCATGCAGGAGTACTACAGGCCGAACTTCTTCGTCAACACGCCCGACATCCTCACCGAGGAGCTGCAACACGGCGGCCCGCCGAAGTTCGCCAGCCGGCTCGTGCTCGGCGCGACGCTGAGCCCGACCTACGGCGTCTACTCGGGCTTTGAGAACTTCGAGCGCGTGCCGGTGCGACCGGGCAGCGAGGAGTACGAGAACTCCGAGAAGTACGAGATCAAGCAGCGCACGCTCAACGGGCCGCTGCTGTCGCTGATCGAGCGCATCAACGCGATCCGGCGCGACAACGAGGCGCTCCAGCACCTCGACAACATCCAGTTCCTCACGACGGAGAATGATGCGCTCATCGCCTACGCCAAGCGGACCGGCGACAACATCGTCATCGTCGTCGTCACCCTGGACCCGGTCAGCGCGCAGGAGGGGGTGGTCGTGGTGCCCTACGGCCTCGGGCTGCCGCCCGTCTTCACCGTGACCGACCTGCTGTCGGGCGAGAGCTTCGACTGGCGGATGGGACGCAACTTCGTGCGGCTGGACCCGTATCGCGTCGCGCACCTGCTGCGCGTGACCACCAGCTCCGCGTGATGCAGCCGGCCGGCCAATGGTTCGAATCAGATCCGCTCTGGTTCAAGACCGCGATCTTCTACGAGATCCACCTGCGCGGGTTCTTTGACGGCACGGGCGACGGGCACGGCGACTTTCGCGGCCTGACCGAGAAGCTCGACTACCTGCAGTGGCTCGGCATCGACGTCGTCTGGCTGCTGCCGATGTACCCCTCGCCGATGCGCGACGGCGGCTACGACATCGCCGACTTCTACGGCGTGCATCAGGACTACGGGACGATGGACGACGTCCGCGCGTTCATCGAAGCTGCCCACGAACGGGGCATCCGCGTTATCGCCGACCTCGTCATGAACCACACCTCCTCCGACCACGAGTGGTTTCAGGAGGCGCGGTCGAGTCCGGGCAACGCCAAGCGCGACTGGTACGTCTGGTCTGACGACCCGACCCGCTACGACCAAGCGCGGATCATCTTCGTCGACACCGAGACGTCGAACTGGACCTGGGACGACAAGGCGGGCGCGTACTACTGGCACCGCTTCTTTCATCACCAGCCCGACCTCAACTACGACAACCCCGAGGTCCAGGACGCGATGATCGACGTCCTGCGCTTCTGGCTGGACGCGGGCCTGGACGGCTTCCGCCTGGACGCGGTGCCGTACCTCTTCGAGCGCGACGAGACGAACTGCGAGAACCTCGACGAGACGCACGACTTCCTCAAGCGCGCGCGGGTCACGGTCGACGCCGAGTACCCCGACCGGGTCCTGCTCGCCGAGGCCAACCAGTGGCCCGCCGACGTCGTCGAGTACTTCGGCGAGGGCGACGAGTGCCACATGGCCTTCCACTTCCCGGTCATGCCGCGGATGTTCATGGCGCTGCGCCGCGAGGAGGCCACCCCGATCCTCGAGATTCTTGCCCAGACGCCGCACATCCCGGACAACTGCCAGTGGGGCCTGTTCCTGCGCAACCATGACGAGCTGACGCTCGAGATGGTCACCGACGAGGAGCGTGACTACATGTACGCCGAGTACGCCAAGGACCCGCGGATGAAGCTCAACGTCGGTATCCGTCGCCGCCTCGCGCCGCTCATGGACGGCGGCCGCGACGAGATCGAGCTGTTGCACGCGATGCTCTTCAGCCTGCCGGGCTCGCCGGTCCTCTACTACGGCGACGAGATCGCGATGGGCGACAACGTCTATCTCGGCGACCGCGACGGCGTACGTACACCGATGCAGTGGACCGGCGACCGCAACGGCGGCTTCTCGCGCGCGGACTTCGCGCAGCTCTACGCGCCGCCGCTGATGGATCCCGTCTACGGCTATCAGGCCGTCAATGTCGAGGCCCAACTGCGCACGCCGTCCTCCCTGTTGCGCTGGCTGCGGCGCTTCATCGCGCTGCGCAAGGAACATCCCGTGTTCGGCCTGGGCAGCTTCGAGGCGCTCACACCTGGCAACGAGAAGATCTTCGCGTGCGTCCGGACCTACGAGGACGATGTCGTGCTGTGCGTCCACAACCTCGCGCGCTCGGCGCAGGCCGTCGAGCTCGATCTGTCTGCGTACAACGGCCGCCGCCCGGTCGAGCTGTTCGGACGGTCGCGCTTCCCGAAGATCGGCGAGCTGCCCTACCTCTTGACGCTCGCGCCACGCGGGTTCTTCTGGTTTCGACTGGAGGTGGACGATGAGCCTGCCTGACCGCATCGACGGCCCGCTGGAGGAGTGGGTGCTCAAGCAGCGCTGGTTCGCCTCCAAGGCGCGGGAGGTGGCTTCGGTCAACGTGCTCGAGCGGGTGGCGCTCAGCGAGGACCCGCCACTGGCGCTGGAGCTCGTCGAGGCGCGCTTCCAGGCCGGCACGCATGAGCTCTACCAGCTGCTGCCCGGCGAGGGCGACGAGGCCGTGCGCATGCTGGCGCGGCTGCTCGGCGAGGAGGCACAGGTCGGCCCGGTGTCGTTCCACGGCGGCCTTGAGCCCTCCGGCGCGATCCGCGCGATGGGCGCCGAGCAGTCCAATTCGTCGATCGTCTTCGGGGAGCAGCAGGTGCTGAAGGTCTTTCGCCGCGTCGAGCCCGGCGTCAACCCCGAGCTCGAGATGCTGCGCTTCCTGTCGGCCCGCGGCTTCGGCGGGGTCGCCGCGCTGACGGGCTGGTATGAGACCTCGGGCGAGGTGATGCAGGCGACGCTCGGGATCATGCAGGAGTTCGTCGCCGAGGCGCGCGACGGCTGGGAGCTCGCGCTCGACGATCCGCTGGGCACGCTGGCGCGCCTGCCCGAGCTCGGTGCCGCGACCGGCGAGATGCACACTGTGCTCGCAGCGGACCCGTCCGATCCGGCGTTCGCCCCCGAGGAGCCCAGCATGGAGGCGCTCTCGCTGCTGACGGCGACGATCGACGAGCAGATCGAGCAGGTCTTCCTCGACCTGCCGCGCGACACGCCGGCGCTCGCGCCGATCCTCGGCCGCGGCGAGGAGATCCGCGACCGCCTGCAGCTCATGTCGCACGTCGGCGTCGGCGGGCGGCTGATCCGCCACCACGGCGACTACCACCTCGGCCAGACGATGTTGAGAGACGAGGGCTGGACGATCCTCGACTTCGAGGGCGAGCCGGCGCGCACGCTGCTCGAGCGCCGCCGCAAGCGCTCGCCGCTGCGCGACGTCGCCGGGATGCTGCGCTCGTTCGCCTACGCCGCCTCCGCGTCGGAGCTGCTGCGCGGCGAGCCGGCACCCGCGGGCTGGCAGGAGCAGGCGCGTCAGGGCTTCCTCGACGCCTATCTGGAGACCGTCGACCAGTCGCTGCTGCCCGCCGGGCGCCCGGCGACCGACAAGCTGCTGGCGATCTTCGAGCTCGAGAAGGCGGTCTACGAGCTGCGCTACGAGCTCAACAACCGGCCCGACTGGGTGCCGATACCGGTGGCGGGGATCGCGCGGCTGCTGCACGAGGAGGTCCCGACATGACAGCTCCCCGCGTGACCACCGCCGACCTCGACCGCCTGGTTGCGCGCGACCATCACGACCCGCACGCGATCCTGGGCGCCCACGCGTCCGCCGACGGGGTCACCGTGCGCACGCTGCATCCTGCGGCGCAGTCCGTCGTCGTGCAGCCCGCGGGCGTCGAACTGAAGCGCGTGCACCCCGGCGGCGTGTTCGAGGGCGAGCTGCCCGGCGCGTTGCTGCCGCTGGCCTACGAGCTCGAGATCCGCTACCCGGACGGTGGAAGCTGGACGACGCAGGACCCCTACCGCTTCGCGCCGACGCTGTCTGACCTCGACGAGCACCTCTTCCGCGAGGGACGCCACGAGCAGCTGTGGTCGAAGATGGGCGCCCACGTGCGCGAGCTGGACGGCGTACGCGGCACGTCGTTCGCGGTCTGGGCGCCGGCGGCGCGCTCGGTCTCGGTCGTCGGCGACTTCAACTTCTGGGACGGGCGCCTGCACATGATGCGCGCGCTGGGCGGCTCGGGGATCTGGGAGCTGTTCGTGCCCGTCGTCGAGGACGGCGCGCGCTACAAGTTCGAGATCCGCACGCAGTCCGGCGAGCTGCTGCTGAAGGCCGACCCGTTCGCCTTCGCCACCGAGCACCCGCCGCAGACGGCGTCGATCGTGCACGAGTCCACGTACGAGTGGCGAGACGACGCGTACCTTGCCGCGCGGGCCGGCAGCGAGCTGCACGGCAAGCCGATGTCGATCTACGAGGTGCACCTGGGCTCCTGGCGGCGCAACCCGCTCGAGGACAATCGCTCGCTGACGTACACCGAGCTCGCCGACGAGCTGGCGGCGTACGTCTCGGACCTCGGCTTCACGCATGTCGAGCTGATGCCCGTCATGGCGCATCCCTTCAGCGGCTCGTGGGGCTATCAGGTCACGTCCTACTACGCGCCCACGCCGAACTTCGGCTCCCCCGACGACTTTCGTGCGTTCGTCGACCGGATGCACGAGAACGGGATCGGCGTGCTGCTGGACTGGGTCCCGGCGCACTTCCCGCGCGACGCGTGGGCGCTCGCTCGCTTCGACGGCACGGCCCTGTACGAGCACGAGGATCCGCGCCGCGGGTCGCACCCCGACTGGGGCACGCTGGTCTTCAACTACGGGCGCAACGAGGTGCGCAACTTCCTGCTGGCGAACGCGCTGTTCTGGGCGCGCGAGTTCCACGCCGACGGGATCCGTGTCGACGCCGTCGCGTCGATGCTCTACCTCGACTACTCGCGGCGCGCGGGGGAGTGGGTGCCCAACGAGTTCGGCGGCCGCGAGGATCTCGAGGCGGTGTCGTTCCTCAAGGAGCTCAACGAGGTGCTGCACCGCGACGAGCCCGGCGTCGTCAGCGCGGCCGAGGAGTCCACGGCATGGCCCGGCGTCTCACGCCCGACGTACCTCGGCGGGCTGGGCTTCGGCTTCAAGTGGAACATGGGCTGGATGCACGACACGCTGGACTACTTCCAGCAGGATCCGATCCACCGCCGCTATCACCACCACGAGCTGACGTTCTCGCTCGTCTACGCCTTCAGCGAGAACTTCATCCTGCCGCTGTCGCACGACGAGGTCGTCCACGGCAAGGGATCGCTGATCGACAAGATGCCCGGCGACCGCTGGCAGAAGCTCGCCAACCTGCGCTGCCTGTACGCCTTCATGTGGGCGCATCCGGGCAAGAAGCTGCTCTTCATGGGCCAGGAGTTCGCCCAGGGTCCGGAGTGGAGCCACGACCGCTCGCTGGACTGGCACCTGCTCGAAGATGGCGAGCATTCGGGCATCCAGGCGCTCGTGCGCGACCTCAACGGCGTCTACCGCGCCACGCCGGCTCTGTACGAGGTGGACTTCGAGGGCCGCGGCTTCTACTGGATCGAGCCCAACGACGCCGACGGCAACGTCGTCGCGTTCGCGCGCGCCGGGGAGGACCCGGCCGGGGACGTGCTCGTCTGCGTCGCGAACCTCTCCCCGGTGCCGCGACCGATGTACCGTCTCGGCCTGCCGCGCTCGGGACGCTGGGTCGAGGCGCTGAACACCGACTCGGCGTTCTACGGCGGGACGGACACCGGCAGCCTCGGAGGCGTCGAGGCCGAGCCGCTGCCGTGGCACGGCCAGCCGTGCTCGGCGGAGGTCTCGCTGCCGCCGCTGGGCGTGGTGTGGCTCGTGCCGGAGGGGGAGCCGGCCCCTGCCCCGGGCGCACGGCCGCCGGCGCGTTAGACGATCGCCAGCACGGCGACCGTCCCGTCGTCCTCGAGCGGCTCGCGCCAGCAGTCCGACACCGCCTTGAGCACGGCCATCGCGGTGGCGGCCGCCGTCGGGTGATCGAGGCCGGCGATCGCGTTGCGGATGCCGTCGACGCCGAAGCGACCGCCGTCCTCCGTGCGCCGCTGTGTGACGCCGTCGGTGACGAAGATGATGCGCTCGTCGGGGTGCAGCTCGCGCCGGATCGCGGTGAAGCTCGGCTCGGCGTCGCCGACCCCGAGCGCCGGGTGAGGCGGGCTCTCGAGTGCCACGAGGTTGCCGTCGAGGCCAGCCAGGTAGGGCGGCGGGTGGCCGCAGTTGACCCACGTCAGCGTCTGGGTCGGTGCGTGCCAGCGCGCCACGAGCGCGCTCACGTAGAAGTCGGGGTTGCCCAGCCGGCGGACGGTCTTGTGCATCGTCAGCAGCGCCTCTTCGAGCGTCTGCCCGCTGCGGCGGGCGGCCCGCAGGGCGCCGAGCGCGGAGGCGCCGAGGCCCGCCGCCGTCGGGCCGGTGCCGGAGGTGTCGGCGATCGCGATCCACGCCCCGTCGCGGTTGTCGACGAAGTCAAACCAATCGCCGCCGACCTCGTAGGTCGGCAGCAGGCCGCCGGCCAGCTGCGCGCCCTGGATGCGCACGATCCGCGGCGGGAAGAGGTTCTGCTGGATCTCGGCGGCCGGCGTCGTCGGCTTGCGGCGCCGGGCGGCCTCGATGAAGTCGGTGTAGTCGTTGACGAGCTCGAGCGCGGCAGCGCCCTGCTTGGCGATGTCGTCCAGCGGCGCCATCGGCGTGCCCATGCACAGCAGCAGCCCGGTCACCCGGCCACGCAGCCAGAGCGGCTGGCAGACGCAGCCCGGCAGGCGACCGCGGAGCCGGTCGGTGAACGCCGGCAGGCCCTCGGGAACGATCTCGGGCCCCAGCGCCGGCGGATCGGCGAGTGACTCCGGGAAGTTCTCCGAGCCGGCGAGCCGCAACAGCTGCGAGCCGTCGATGTCGACGACGTACAGCGCTACGGCGACGCCGCCGGCGCGCCGCGCCTCGGCGACGAGCTGGTCGGGGACGAGGTGCGGCGGCACCTCGTCGAGGACGTGGGTCACCTCCAGCGCGAGCGGGCGATCGCGGCCCAGCTGACCGGGCACCCGGTAGGGCAGGGTCGCGACGCGCCCCGTCGGAACGTGCGGGCCGGCGGCGGGGCGCTCCTCGAGCGCGCGCTGCAGCACCTCGCGCGTCGCGAAGTGGCGGTACAGCGTGGAGCGCCCGACGCCCGCGGCCGCGGCGATCTCGGCCATGCTGACGCGGCGGTCCCCGCGCAGCGCGTCGGCCGCCGCGAGAATGCGCTCGCGGCTGGCGAGCGCGTCAGGACGCAGGGCGCCGCCGGCGTCCGCCGGCACGCCGGCCTCGTCGCGGGCGGGCTGGGTCATCGAGCGTTCAAGGTACGCGGGTCGCTGCTCATGCGCGGCGCGGAGCCGACCGGCACGATCGTCACCCGGCCGCTCCTGGGTGCGTCGACCGGCGCCGCAGGGTGTCCCATGGTGTCCCACCGGCGGGTGGCCATCAGCACGGTCTGCCCGGAGGTGATCGTGCGTACGCGGGGCAGATCCCGGGCGCGTGGGAGCACGCCGAGCGTCTACGCGCCGAACTGAGGCCACGAGCGACCGATCGCGCCCGGCTGGGTACGGCGCTGCTGTGTCTCATGTGTCCCATGGGTTGTTCCACATTGGCGAGCTCAGCCGGCGGACCGGCGTCAGCGCTGACGTCATCCGCGCCTGGGAGCGCCGGTACGGGCTGCTGACACCGACGCGGTCGGCGGGCAACTTCCGGCTCTACTCGCCGCAGGACGTCACACGGCTGCGCCTGATGCGCCACTACGTCCGCCAGGACATCTCGCCGTCGCGGGCCGCCGCGCTCGTCGCGCAGTCCAAGGCGCGGCTGCAGAGCAACCCCGGCGTCCCGGCGGCCGACGCGCGCGAGGTGGTCACGCTGCTGCGCGGCGCGCTGCAGCGTTTCGAGGGCGCGGAGGCCGACCGCCTGCTCGACCGGCTCGTGAGCGTGTTCACGCCCGCCGTCGTGCTGCGCGACGTCATCCTGCCCTACCTGCGCGAGCTCGACGAGGACGCCGAGGGCGACGAGCCCCCGGCGGCGGCCGCGCAGGAGCGCTTCCGGACGTCCTTCCTCGAGAGCTGGATGCTCGCGAGGGCGCGCGGCCGGACGGCGGGCGACGCCCGGCAGGCGGTGCTCGCGTGCGTGCCGGGCGAGCACCACGCGCTCGGCCTGAGCGCGTTCGCGGTCGCGCTCGCCGATCTCGGCTGGAGCACCGTCTACCTCGGCCGCGACACGCCCCTCACCGTGGTCGAGCAGGCCGCCGACAGCGTCGGCGCCGATGCCATCGTCCTCGCCGCGACGCTGCCCGCGACCCTGGCCGGCGCGGCGGACGAGATCGCCGACCTCGCGCAGCGACACCCGATCGTGCTCGGCGGCCGCGCCACGCATCAGCTGTCTTCGTCGCCGCTGGCGGCGCGTGTGCTGCCGCCGGAGCTGCTGCCCGCCGCGCGCCACCTGACGGACCACGGCCTGCGGCGGGGCGAGGAGCTGGCGCTGCACTGATGGGATATACGGTGTCACGGCGCCATTTCCACGCGACCGGAGCCGGCCCGCGCCGAGAGGAACTAGAGCGGCTACGTCGCGGCTACGCGGTGGCCGGCGTCGTGGCGCCCCAGTCGGCGGGTGCGACGTCAGCGGTCTTGCGCGAGAAGAACCACTCGTGGCCCTCGGGGTCGCGGGCGCTGAAGCGCCGCTCGCCGTAGACCTGATCGGCGGGCTCCTCGATGATCTGCGCGCCCGCCGCGCGCGCACGCTCGCAGAGCGCGTCGACGTCGTCGACTCCGTGGACGCCGATCATCACGGTCGCCGCGCCCTGCTCGGCGGGATTGCGGTAGTCCTCGCCGGGGTCGCCCAGGTAGACGCTCGTGTCGCCCAGGCGCGCCTCGGCGTGGTTGACGTAGCCCTCGGCACCGGTGTAGCGCAGGATCTCCTCGAAGCCGAATGCGTGCTGCAGGAAGGCCAACCCGGCGGCGACGTCCTGGTAGAGCAGGTACGGCGTGATCGTGATCGTCATGAGTTCTCCTTGGCTGTCGTGCGGCGTGTGCGACGGCGTGCGAGCTCGGTGTCGAGCGCGTCGAGGCGGTTGTCCCAGAAGCCGCGGTAGCGCGCGAGCCACTCGTCGAGCTCGGCGAGCGGCGCGGGATCCAGCGAATACAGGCGGCGCGCGCCGTCCTCGCGCGCCCGCACGAGGCCGTGCTCGCGCAGCACGCGTAGGTGGCGCGAGACGCCCGGCCGGCTCGTGTCGAAGTGTGCGGCCAGCTCCCCGGCGCTGCGCTCGCCTTCGGCGAGCAGCTCGACGATGTGCCGCCGCGTCGGGTCGGCGAGCGCGGCGAACGCGCTCATCCGCCCAGCTCCCGGTCGAGGCGCTCCAGCGCCTGGCTCCAGCGGGTGATGTACGCCATGCCGATCGGCTCGTCGATGCGGCGGTGGTCGAGCACGAGCACCGTCCCTTCGCCGTCCGCTGCGAGCTCGAAGCGCACGACCGAGCGCTCCTCGTCGGCGTGGCTCCAGTCCAGCTCGAGCACGCGCTGCGTCTCGAGCTCGCGGACCCTTGCCTGCACCAGGCCGCCGTCGCCGGGCAGCGCGAGGACGAACGCGCCGCCCGCGACGAGCTCCACGTCGACGGCCCGCGCGAGCCAGCGCCCGAGCGACGTGGGGTCGGTCAGCGCGCCCCACACCTCGGCGGGAGTGGAGTCGTAGCGGCGCGTCAGGCGCACCTCGCAGTGTCCGCGGCTCATGTGCCAGGCCAGTGTAACAGGCTAGTTACGTAACCGTTGGATTACGCTCTGCCCGGATTTCACAAACCGGGGCTTGGGTAGCTTGGGGCGGATGTCCGAGGCCATCGACATATATCCATGGGAACGCCGGCTCGGCGCGACGGCGCTCGATGACGGAATCGTGGAGTTCCGCGTCTGGGCGCTCGACGCAGAGCGCGTCCGCGTCCGCGTGGCCGGCGAGGAGCATGCGCTGACGCCCGTCGGCGGGGGCGTGCACGAGGCGCAGGTGCTCACGCAGGGTGGCGAGGACTACGCCTTCCTGCTCGGCGACGGCGAGCACGAGCTGCCCGATCCGGCCTCACGCCACCAGCCCGGCGGCCTGCGCGGGCCGTCGCGCGTCGTCGACCCCAAGGCCTTCACCTGGACCGACGAAGCCTTCACGCCTCACCCGGTCTCCGACCTCGTCATCTACGAGCTGCACGTCGGCACGTTCACCGGCGAGGGCACGTTCGACGCCGCGACCGAGTTCCTGCCTGATCTCGCACAGCTCGGCGTCACCGCGATCGAGGTCATGCCGATCGCCGAGTTCCCGGGCCAGCACGGCTGGGGCTACGACGGCGTCTACCTGTCCGCGGCGCAGTCGAGCTACGGCGGCCCGCACGCCTTCCAACGGCTCGTCGACGCCGCCCACGCCAACGGGCTGAGCGTCATCCTCGACGTCGTCTACAACCACGTCGGCGCGTCCGGCAACCAGGCGCTCGCCGCCTTCGGCCCGTACTTCACCGAGCGCTACTCGACCTTCTGGGGCCAGGCGATCAACTACGACGACGAGCACTGCGACCCCGTGCGCGAGTGGGTCCTGCAGTCCGCCGAGGGCTGGGTGCGCGACTTCCACGTGGACGGCCTGCGGCTGGACGCGATCCACGCGATCTACGACACAGGCGCCGTGCCGATCATGGCGACGCTCGCCGAGCGCGTGCACGCCGCGCGACCGGACGCGCTCGTGATCGCCGAGTCTGGCCTCAACGACCCGAAGGTCATCCGCCCGCCCGAGCACGGCGGCTTCGGCCACGACGCGCAATGGGCCGACGACTTCCACCACGCGCTGCGTGTGCTGCTGACCGGCGACACCGGCGGTTACTACGCCAAGTTCGGCACGGTCGCCGACCTCGCGAAGGCGTTCCGGCGCCCGTTCGTGCACGACGGGCAGTACTCGACGTTTCGCAAGCGCCGCTTCGGCGCGCCGGCGGACGACCGGCCGCCGGCCCAGTTCGTCGTCTTCGACCAGAACCACGACCAGGTCGGAAACCGCGCGTTCGGCGATCGCCTGCCGGCCGCGGCGCGCCCGCTCGGCGCGTTCTGCACGCTGCTGTCGCCGTTCACCCCGATGCTCTTCATGGGGGAGGAGTACGGCGAGCCGGCGCCCTTTCAGTTCTTCTCCGACCACATCGACGAGGAGATCGCGGTCGCCACGCGTGACGGGCGACGGCGCGAGTTCGCCGCCTTCGCCGAGTTCGCCGGCGCGCAGGTCCCCGATCCGCAGGACCCGGCGACCTTCGAGCGCTCCAAGCTCACGCGCCAGCGAGACGAGGACCTCGCGCAGCTCTACGCCAGACTGTTGCGCGTGCGCCAGCAGCTGCCCGACGACGAGGTCGTCACCGACCACGACGAGCAGGGCCGCTGGCTCGTCGTCGATCGCGGGCCCTATCGCCTGGCCTGCAACTTCTCCGAGGTGGCGCAGGCCGTGCCCGTCGGCGCGGATCGCGGCGAGGTCGTGCTGGCGACCGACGACGGCGCGCAGCTGAGCGACGGTGCGGTCCTGCTGGCGCCCCTGTCCGGAGCGCTGGTCCGATGAGCACCTCCCCGGAGGGCGGCCCAGAGGTCTGGCCCGGACGCCCGTTCCCGCTCGGCCCGACATGGAACGGGCGCGGCACGAACTTCAGCATGTTCAGCGAGCACGCCGAGAAGGTGGAGCTGTGCCTGTTCGACGCCGACGACAACGAGACGCGCATCGAGCTCGTCGAGCACACAGCCCACAACTGGCACTGCTACCTGCCCGGCATCGGCCCCGGGCAGCGCTACGGCTACCGCGTCTACGGCCCGTACGACCCCGAGGCGGGCAAGCGCTTCAACCCCAACAAGCTCCTGATCGATCCCTACGCGAAGGCGATCGAGGGCGAGGTCCGCTGGGAGCTGGGCAGCACGCTGCCCTACATCCCCGACGACTCCGACACCGCTGACCTCGAGGCCGACGACGAGGACGACGCCGACGCGATCCCGAAGTGCCTCGTCGTCGACCCCGGCTTTGACTGGGAGGGCGACCGGCTGCTCGGCACGCCGTGGAACCAGACGGTGATCTACGAGACGCACGTCAAGGGCTTCACGATGCTGCACCCCGACGTGCGCGAGGATCTGCGCGGCACCTACGGCGGGCTCGCGTCCGAGCCGGCGATCCAGTACCTCAAGGACCTCGGCGTCACCGCGATCGAGCTGCTGCCCGTGCACCACAACGCCGACGAGCACTTCCTCGTCGACAAGGGCCTGTCGAACTACTGGGGCTACAGCTCGATCGGCTTCCTCGCGCCGCACGCCGACTACGCCGCGACCGGTTCCACCGGCGAGCAGGTGCGCGAGTTCAAGGGCATGGTCAAGGCGATGCACAAGGCCGGCATCGAGGTGATCCTCGACGTCGTCTACAACCACACCGCCGAGGGCAACCACCTCGGCCCGATGCTGTCCTTCAAGGGCATCGACAACGAGAGCTACTACCGCCTGATGCCCGACGACCGGCGCTTCTACATGGACTTCACCGGCACCGGCAACTCGCTCAACCCGGTGCACCCGAGCGTCCTGCGGCTGATCATGGACTCGCTGCGCTACTGGGTCATGGAGTGCCATGTCGACGGCTTTCGCTTCGACCTGGCGAGCGCGCTCGCCCGCGAGCTCTACGACGTCGATCGCCTCAGCGCCTTCTTCGACACGATCCACCAGGACCCCGTGCTCTCGCAGGTCAAGCTCATCGCCGAGCCCTGGGACGTCGGCCCGGGCGGCTACCAGGTCGGCAACTTCCCGGTCCTGTGGACCGAGTGGAACGGCATCTACCGTGACACGATCCGCGACTTCTGGCGCGGCGAGGCCAGCGCCGCCGACTTCGCGAGCCGCCTGACGGGCTCCAGCGACCTCTACGCCCATGACGGCCGGATGCCGTTCGCCTCGATCAACTTCGTCACGGCCCACGACGGCTTCACGCTCGCCGACCTCGTCTCCTACAACGAGAAGCACAACGAGGCCAACCTCGAGGACAACCAGGACGGCACGGACGACAACCGCTCGTGGAACCACGGCGTCGAAGGGCCGACCGAGGATCCCGAGATCAACGCCCTGCGCGAGCGCCAGCAGCGCAACTTCCTCACGACGCTCCTGCTGTCGCAGGGCGTGCCGATGCTGCTCGGCGGCGACGAGTTCTCGCGCTCGCAGGGCGGCAACAACAACGCCTGGTGCCAGGACAGCGAGATCTCCTGGTTTCACTGGGACTTCGGCGAGCGCGGCGAGCGCATGCACGAGTTCGCACAGCGCGTCATCGCGCTGCGCCAGGCGCATCCGGTCTTCCGCCGCCGCCATTTCCTGCTGGGCGAGAGCACGGTGGGTACGGGCCTGCCCGACGCATGGTGGTTTCGTCCCGACGGGCGGCGCATGACGCAGCGTGACTGGCACTCCAACGGGCAGGTGCTCGGCCTGTTTCTCAACGGCAAGGAGTTCCCGTACCCCGGCCGCCGCGGCGAGCGGATCACCGACGACGCGTTCCTGCTGCTCTTCAACGGACACCACGAGCCGGTGACCTTCACACTGCCCGCGCGCCGCTGGGGCCAGCAATGGGAGCTGGAGCTCAGCACCGGCGACGCCGACGCGCAGGCCGGCTCGCTCGCGCGCCGGGCGCGGGAGACGCTCGAGGTGGCGGCGCGGTCGGTGACCGTGCTGCGCCGGGTAGACCCGCCGCGTGAGTGACCTGCGCGCCACCTACCGCCTGCAGCTCGGCCCCGGCCTGCGCTTCGACGACGTGCGCGCGCTGGTGCCGTATCTGACGCAGCTCGGCGTCAGCCACCTGTACCTGTCGCCGTCGCTGACGGCGCGATCGGGCTCGGAGCACGGCTACGACGTCGTCGCCCCGACGCGCGTGTCGGAGGTGCTCGGCGGCGAGGAGGGGCTGCGCGCGCTGCGCGCGGCCGGCCTGGGGATCATCCTCGACATCGTTCCCAACCACATGGGGACCGGCGACGAGAACCGCTGGTGGGCCGACGAGCAGGAGCGCGTGCGCGTCTTCGACGTCGACCCCGAGACGGGCCACTACCGGCGCTTCTTCGACATCGACAACCTGGCGGGCGTGCGCGTCGAGGACCCCGAGGTGTTCGAGCTGACGCACGCCAAGGTACTTGCGCTGCTCGGTGACGGCGTGATCGACGGGCTGCGGATCGACCACCCCGACGGGCTCGCGGACCCGGCCGGGTACCTCGAGCGGCTGGCCGCCGCGGGCGCCTCGCGCGTGTGGGTCGAGAAGATCCTGCATCCCGGCGAGAAGCTGCGCGACTGGCCCGTGTCGGGCACGGTCGGCTACGAGTTCCTCAACGACGTGCAGGGCCTGTTCGTCGATCCGACGGGCGAGGAGACGCTGACGTCGCTGCTGCACGAGCTCACCGGCGAGGCGGGCTCGTTCGACGAGGTCGCGCTGGAGGCGCAGCTCGAGCAGGCGCATGGCACGTTCTCGCGCGAGGTGCAGCGGCTGGCGCGCCTGTACGACCCCGGCGACCTGGAGGGCGCGCTCGCACGGCTGCCCGTGTACCGCACCTACGTCCGCCGTGGCGAGGTTCACCCCGACGACCGCCATGCGCTCGAGGCCGCCGGACGCCCGGACCTCTTCGACGGCGCGCCGGAGGAGTTCGTCTCGCGCTTTCAGCAGACCTCGCCGCCGGTCACCGCCAAGGGCATCGAGGACACGGCCTTCTACCGCTACCCGCGGCTGCTGGCGCTCAACGACGTCGGCGGCGATCCGGGCCGCTGGGGAATCTCGGTCGACGAGTTCCACGCGGCCAACGCCGAGCGCGCGCGGCGCTTCCCGGAGGCGCTGCTCGTGACGCAGACGCACGACACGAAGCGCTCGGGCGACGCGCGGGCACGGATCGGCGCGCTGAGCGGCATGGCCGAGGCCTGGTCGACATGCGTGCGGCGCTGGTATGAGCTGACCGATGCGCTCGTCGTCGACGGTGCGCCCGATGGGCAGGAGCGCTACCTGATCTTCCAGACCCTGGCCGGCGTCTGGCCGATCAGCGAGAAGCGGCTCACGGAGTACCTGGAGAAGGCGCTGCGCGAGGCCAAGCGCAACACGAACTGGGTCGACCAGAACCATGCGTGGGAGGAGCGCGTGAAGGCCTTCGCCGCCGCGCTGCTGACACACCAGCCGTTCCTGGACTCCTTCGAGCCGTTCGTGGCCGAGGTCGCCGCGGCGGGTGAGCGCTCGGCGCTGCGCCAGCTGCTGCTGAAGCTCACCGTGCCCGGCGTGCCCGACGTCTACCAGGGCGACGAGCTGATCAACCTGTCGCTCGTCGACCCCGACAACCGCCGGCCGGTCGACTGGGAGGCCCGGCGGGCCGCGCTCGCGGATCTGCGCTCCGGCACCGCGCCGACGCGGGAGACGATGAAGCTGCACCTCATCTGGCGTGCGCTGCAGCTGCGCGCGCGCCGCCCGGACGCCTTCGGGCCCGGCGGCGCCTACACGCCGATCGCGGCGGGGCCGGACGTCTGCGCGTTCGCCCGCGGGGAGGCGGAGGTGCTGGTCGTGGTGCCGCTGCGCGGGTCGGACCCCAGCGCGACGATCGATCTGCGGGCGGGCCGCTATCGCGACGTGCTCAGCGGCCACGAGCACGAGCCGGTGGGCCCGGTCGCGGTCGGCCAGCTCGTGGAGTCACACGGCATGGCGCTGCTCGAGCGCGTCTGACCGACGGCGCCGCGTCGCGGCGCGGGTCGTCATACTGCCGCGCGTGCGTTCCACGACGAAGCTCGCTATCACCACGCTGCTCGGCGCCGCCGTTCTGGCGCCGGCCGCCGCCGGCAGCCCCGCCGGGGACCTGAAGTCCGTGCTGCAGGACTACTCGCGCGACGACAAGATCACGCCCTGTCGCTTCACCCAGCGCCAGCTCGAGTCCGTCCGCGCGCAGATCTCGCCGGACATCGAGACCTACGCGAAGGGCATCCGCCCGGCGCTCAACCGCGAGATCAAGCGCTGGAAGAACGGCGGCTGCAAGGGCGAGGGCCCGAACGCGACGAAGCTGCGGATCGTCGCCATCGACGCATCGGGCGGGGCCGCCAAGGAGTCGGTGACGATCAAGAACACCGGCGGGAAGGCGATCAGCCTGGGCGGCGTTGCGCTGCGTGACGCCGACGACCACACGCTGAAGCTGCGCTCGACGAAGCTCGCGGCGGGTCGCAAGCTGCAGGTGATCACCGGCTGTCGCAAGGGCCACAAGAGCGCCGTGCGCCGCGGCTCGCGCTACTACGCCTGTCGCACGAACGAGGTCTGGGACGACGCCGGCGACACCGTCGAGCTGCTGGGCCGCGGCGGCGGTCTGGTGTCAAAGAAGACGTACTCGTGAGGCGCAGGCCGCGACGCGGCCGCTTCCTCGGGCTGCCGTATGACTGGAGCCGGCCGACGGCGCAGCGGCTGCGCAAGGGATTCTGGGATCCCGGCAACCCGCGCGTCCTCGTGCCGAAGGTCTACGGCTGGGGCTACGGCATCAACCTTGCGGCGGTGCTGCGCCGCTCCCGCCGCCGGAGGCGCGCGCGGTGAGCGTCGTCAAGATCAACGCGATCACGGTCCCACGCGAGCGCTTCGACGAGTTCGAGCAGCGCTTCGCCGCGCGTGCCGGACGGGTCTCGAGCGCGGCGGGCTTCGAGGCCTTCGAGCTGCTGCGCCCCAACGACGAGCGCGAGGTCTGCCTCGTCGTCACGCGCTGGCGCTCGGAGGAGGACTTCAAGGCCTGGGTCACGGGCCCCGACTTCGCCGCCGGCCACGCGCAGCACCGCACCGGCGGGCCGGTCGGGACGGCGAGCGAGCTGTGGTCCTTCGACGTGCTCGAGCTCGAGGGACCGGCCGGCGGCGGGTGAGCCGCCGGGCGCGCGCCGCGCTCGCCACGGTGGGCGGAGCGGGCGTGCTCGCGCTGCTCGCGCCGGGCGCGGCGGGGGTCTTCGCAGCAGCGCCGCCCGGCGTCCCGCCCGGGGCGGGGGCGCCGAGCTTCGCGCTGGTCGACGCCCGCGTCAGCCCGCGGCGCGCGTACGCCGCCGGCCGGCGTGTGCGGGTCGGCTTCGCGGTCGCCGCGCCCGCGCCGCTCGCGCTGCGGATTGACGTCGTGCACGAGGCGACGCGCAGGCCGGTGCGCAGCTTCGCGCTGGCGTCCGCTGCGCCCGGTGTCGAGCAGCGCTTCGCGTGGAACGGGCGCACCCGCGCCGGCGAGGTCGCGCCGAACGGGCGCTACCGCATGCGCGTCGCCGCGCCGGACGGGAGCGCCCACGACGCCGGTCGGGTCGAGCTGCGCAGCCACATCTATCCGATCCGCGGCAGGCACGCCGACCGCGGACCGGCCGGGGCGTTCGGCGTCGCGCGCAACGGCGGGCGCACGCACGAGGGCGTCGACATCAACGCGGCCTGCGGCACGCCGCTGGTCGCCGCGCGTGGCGGTGTCGTCACGCGTGCCGGCTACGACCCCGTCCTGTACGGCAACATCGTGATCGTTCGCGGCGAGCGCACGCGGCGCGACTACTGGTATGCGCATCTGCTGCGCACGCCGCGCCCGCGCGTCGGCGACCGCGTCAGCACCGGCCAGCGGATCGGCAGCGTCGGCACGACCGGCAACGCCCGCACGATCGGCTGTCACCTGCATTTCGAGGTCCGCTCACGCGGCAGGCCGATCGATCCCGCTGCGGAGCTGCGCGCGTGGGACGGGTGGAGCTGATGACCGCGCAGGCGCAGCGCGCACGCCACTTCCTCGAGCTGCACGCCGGCGATCGCCCGCTGCTGGCGCCCAATCCGTGGGATGCCGGCTCGGCGAAGCTGCTCGCGGCGCTCGGCTTCGAGGCGCTCGCGACGACGAGCAGCGGCTTCGCCGCGACGCTCGGGCGGCGCGACGGCGCGGTGACGCGGGAGGCGGCGCTGGCGCATGCGGCGGCGATCGTGGAGGCCACGCCGCTGCCGGTCTCCGCGGACCTCGAGAACGGCTTCGCCGACGATCCCGCGGGTGTCGCGCAGACCGTACGCGACGCGATCGGCGCCGGCCTCGCGGGCTGCTCGATCGAGGACTTCACCGGCGACGCCGCCGGCCCGATCTACGCCATCGAGCACGCGACCGCGCGGGTCGCCGCCGCGGCCCGGGCGGCTCACGAGGGATCCGGCCGGCTCGTGCTCACCGCGCGTGCGGAGAACCACATCCACGGCGTCGATGATCTCGGCGACACGATCGCCCGGCTGCGCGCCTACGGCGACGCCGGCGCCGACGTGCTCTACGCCCCCGGCCTGACGCGGTCGCAGGACATCCGCCGCGTCGTCGAGGCGGTCGCGCCGCGGCCGGTCAACGTGCTCACCTACCCCGGCGCACCGGACGTCGGGCAGCTCGCCGCGCTCGGCGTCAAGCGGATCTCCGTCGGCGGCGCGTTCGCGTTCGCGGCGATCGACGCGCTGGCCGAGGCCGCGCGGGAGCTGCGCGAGGACGGGACGTACGGGTTCCTCGAGCGGGCGCGTGGCGGGTCGGCGCTCGCGCGGCGCGTCTTCGACGGCTGACCAGCCGCGACCGCAACATCTGCGCAACGCCGCGCTGTGTGGCTAACATCAGCGCCGCTCGCTCGCGAGGCCGCGATCGCCCGCGCGCACCATCGACCTTTCACGCAGGAGGACACCCGCATATGGCATTCGAGGTTGGAGATCGAGTCGTGGCCGAGAAGTCAGGGCGCCGCCGGCGCTCAGCCCGCCAGCCGTTGCGGCCAGGCCGCCATGGCGTGATCGTGCGCGTCCTGCGCGGCGAGCCCAACCCGCGCTACGAGATCAGGTGGGACGAGGGCATCACCACGGTGTACTCGCCGGCCAACAGCGGCCTGCATCCGGATCCGGACTACGACGAAGCGCAGTCGGAGTCCTGACGGCGGCGGCCTGGTAGGACCAAGCCGCGGGCAATACCGGGCTGAGCGAACGGCGGCGATGAGGGCAAGCGCCCGTCGCGCGCAGGCGGCCTGAATGAGCGTGTCGCGCGGATGTCCTATGTGAGCATCTTCACGACACGCTGCCCTGCGGCCACGTCGCTGCCCGCCGCCCCTACCGCGCCCTGAACACCCGCCGCACCGCCCGCAGCGCCGGCTTGCGCCTGCCCGAGAAGTCATACAGCCCCTTCTCGTTCAATCCCGGCGTCAGCCTCAGCCCGGGGCGCAGGTCGAGCACGGAGCCGCCGCGGAAGTCCGGCCGCAGCGCGTAGTCGCGCAGGTTCCAGATGATCACGCCGTCCAGGCCCGGCTCCGCGCGCAGCCCGCGCAGGCGGCGCGACAGCACCCCGGCCTGGTAGCGCAGTCCGCCGAAGCCGCTGCCCGGGATGCGCGCCGTGCCCGCCGCGCCCAGCTCGGTCACGACGATCGGCTTGCCGGGAAACAGCGTCCGCAGCTTCGCGAGCCGCTCGCTCGCCTTGGCGGCCTGGCCGGCGCGGTCGAGCTCGAGGCCCTCGTACCAGCCGACGTAGTCCGTCACGCCGATCGCGTCGAGCGCCCCGAACATGCCTCCGCGGGACTTCGGCAGCACCCGTCCCCAGAGGTCCGCCGCGATCGGTCGCGTCGGATCCAGCGCCCGCAGCGCGCGCGCCGTGCGGCGAACGTACTCCTGCAGCGCCGGGCGCCCACCGCCCGCGGCCTCGTTGGTCAGCGTCCAGGTCAGCACCGACGGGCTCGCCTGGCCGGCTTCGGCGCTGCGCAGCGCACGGTCGCGCGCCGCCGCGATCTGCGCCGGCGACTCGAAGCGCCAGCGCCCGCCGGGCTCCCACGGGCCGATCTCCTGCCAGATCAGGATCCCCGCCGCGTCCAACCGCGCGAGCATGCTCGCCGACAGCGGAAGCTGCGAGCGTGTCGCGTTGGCGCCCGCCGCCCGCAATCCCGCGACGATCCGCTGCTCGTCGGCGGGCTGCAGCGCGTCGCCGCGCCCGCGCGCGTCGGGCGGCAGCGCGACGCCACGCAGCCTCAGCGGCGCGCCGTTGAGCCGCAGGCCCGCGCCGTCCCAGGCGATCTCGCGCAGGCCGATCCTGCGCCGCAGCGACGCCTCGCCCGGCACGTCGATGCGTAGGTCGTAGAGCCCCGGCGACGAGGGCGACCACAACGTGGGGGCGTCGATCGTCACGCTGGTCCTGAACGCCCGCGACGTCCTCGCGCCCACCGTCGCGGGGCGAAAGCGCAGCGTGCCGATCGTCCGCCCGCCGCGCGAGAGCGCGCCGCGCAGACGCACGGTGCGCGCCGCGTGGCGGTTGCGCATTCGCACGCCGATGTCCACACGCGCGCGCCGGCGTCCACCGCGCAGCCGGGTGCGCACCGTCAGCGCCCCGAGCTCGCTGCCGCCGAGGCGCATGAGCGTCACCGGCCGGTTCAGCCCGCCGTAGTTGAACCACGACCGCGCCCAGCCGCTGTCGGCCTGGCGCCGCGGCCCGCGCCAGTCGACCCGCACCGCGACCACATGACGCCCACGGTCGAGCCGCACGCGCGCGGTGAACGGCTCGTACGCACCGGCGTGCCGGCGCGCCGCCGCGCCGTCGACGAACACCGTCGCCCTGTGGTGGGCGGACTCGAAGCGAATCGCGTACAGCCCGGCCGTGGGCGCGTCGAAGGCCGTCGCGAACCAGCCGACCGAGCCGTCGTAGGCGCGCCTGCCGGCAGCGCCGCGAAATGCCTTCGCGTTGGGCGAGTACGGCACGCGCACCGCGCGCCCGCCGAAGTCGCCGCGGGCCCAGCCGCGGTCGCGCCCGCGGTCGGCGCGATCGGCGCGGTAGCGCCAGCGGCTGAGCGTCACGACCCCGCTGCCGGCCGGCCCGCCGCCCGTCCGCAGCAGCATCGCGTCGGCCGCGGTGAGCGCGTGCGCGCCGGAGCCGCCCGGTTGCGGCGACGGCTCGTTACGCAGGACGATCGCAAGCGCTGCCGCGCAGGCGACGGCGAGCAGCAGCGCGACTGGAAGGCGGCGGCGGAGCATCCCTGGTGCAACGCGAGGCTATGCGATCGGTCGCGGCCGGCCGCCGCGAGCGGGCCCCAGGCGCACCGGTTCGGCCGTGCCGCAGCGCGAGCTCGACGCGGCACCATCTAGGATCGCGGCGCGCGGGCCGCAGGCTCGCACCGCGACCGTGACCAGGCGCATCCTCATCCTCTCGTGGGAGTACCCGCCGATCGTCGCGGGCGGTCTCTCGCGTCACGTGTGCAAGCTGTCCGAGGCGCTCGTCGCGCACGACCTGGAGGTGCACGTGCTCACGCGCGGCGGCCGCGAGCACGAGCCGATGCAGCTGCGCGCGGGCGTCCACATCCACCGCGTCGTGGAGAAGGAGATGCCGCGCGACCTCGACGCCTTCGTCGCCTGGGTCGAAGGGATGAATTCGCACATGCACGCCGCCGGGCGCCAGCTCGGCAAGCGGATGCGCTTCGACGTCGTCCACGGTCACGACTGGCTCGTCGCGGGCGCCGCGGCGGGCCTGGCCGAGCGGCTGCGCTGCCCGTACCTGACGACGGTCCACGCCACGGAGTACGGCCGCCACCAGGGCTGGGTCGACAAGCATCCGCAGTCGTATATCCATGGCATCGAGACCTGGATGGCGCGCCGCGCCGAGCACGTGATCACCTGCTCGCACTACATGCGCGGCCACGTCGCCGACGTCTACGACATCGACGAAGGCCGCATCACGGTGATCCCCAACGGGATCGACCCCGCCGACCTGCAGCCCGTCGCGGACCTCGACGAGCTGCGCGCGCGCTTCGCCGCGCCCGACGAGCGCCTCGTGCTGCTCGTCGGCCGGCTCGTCTACGAGAAGGGCGTTCAGCTCGCGCTGGACGCGATGCCGCAGGTCATCCGGCGCGCGGGCAAGGTGCGCTTCCTCGTCGCCGGCTCCGGCACGCACGAGGCCGAGCTGCGCAAGCAGGCGCGCCGGCTGGGGCTCATGCCCCACGGCACGTTCATGGGCTGGATCGGCGACGACGTGCTGCACTCGCTGTACCGGATCGCCGACCTGTGCGTGGTGCCGAGCATCTACGAGCCGTTCGGCCTTGTCGCGCTGGAGGCGATGGCGAGCGGCTGCCCGTGCATCGTCGCCGACACCGGTGGCCTGCGCGAGGTCGTGCCCACCGCCGACGTGGGCCTGCGCTTCGGCTCGCGCAACCCGCGTGCGCTCGCCACGATGGTCCAGCGCGTGCTCACCGACGACGCGCTGCGCGACCGGCTCGTGGCCGAGGCGGCGGCGCACGTGCTGCGCTTCGACTGGGCCGACATCGCCGCGCGGACGGCGCACGTGTACGCGGAGCTTGCGGTCCAGCCTGCCAGCGCCCGGCGCGCGACGCGGCGCCGCTAGTACGACAGACGGACTACTCGGCGCTGCTGCGGCGACGGCCCCAGCGGCCGCGCAGCTCGTCGTCGACGCGCTTCTCGCCCCTGGCGGAGACGATCGCGACGACGATCAGGCCGGTCGCGATCGCGGGCAGCAGGACGCCGTAGGTGAACAGCAGACCGACCGTTTCGGTCCAGATCCCGCTGGAGGCGGCAATGGCGGACAGCATCGGCGCAAGCATACCCAGCGCTGCGCCGCCCGGACCGTCAGACGATCTCGTCGACGTGAGCGATGTTCGCGCGGTCGTCGTCCTCGTCGCTCGGGCCGCTGGCGAACCACGCGTCCAGGATCTCCCCGACCTGCGCGTCGGAGGTCGTACGCAGGCTGAGCGCGAGAACGTTCGCGTCGTTCCAGCGCCGTGCCCCGGCCGCGGTCTGCGCGTCGGCACACAGCGCCGCCCGTATGCCAGCGACCTTGTTGGCCGCGATCGATGCGCCCGTGCCGGTCCAGCAGCAGACGACGGCCTGTTCGGTGCGACCCTCTGCGACATCGCGTGCGGCGGCCTCCGAGCACCATGCCCAGTCGTCACGCTCGTCTCGTTGAGCGCTCCGTGCAGCAACGTCTCATGGCCGCGAGCTTGCAGCTCATCCACAACGACAGCGGCGACGCCGATGCGCTCGTCCGCGGCGACAGAGATCCGCATCGGTGAAGCGTAGAGGCGTCGGCCACCCTGCCGTGCGTGCGTGTACCCGCGCCCTACCATCGCGCCATGGCATCCGCCACCGAGGCGCTCAGCGACGCGGTCCTCGCGATCACCGCCGAACATGCCGTCGAGCCGGTCCTGCAGAAGCTCGTCGACGCGGCCCGCGAGCTGGCCGGCGCCCGCTACGCGGCGATCGGCGTGCCCGACGGCGACGGCGGCTTTGCGCGCTTCATCACCTCGGGGATGAGCGACGAGCTGATCGCCTCGCTCGGCGAGCTGCCGCGCCAGCACGGACTGCTCGGTGCGATGCTCGAGTCCGACACGCCGCAGCGCACGCCCGACATCCGCAAGGACCCGCGCTTTCGTGGCTGGTGGCCGCGGACGCACCCCTCGATGAGCTCGTTTCTCGGCGTACCGATCCTGTCGGGCGGCGGCATCGTCGCGGGCGCCTTCTACCTCACCGACAAGGAGGACGCCGACGCGTTCTCCGACGCCGACCAGGAGCTGATCGAGACGTTCGCGGCGCACGCCGCGCTCGCGCTCGAGAACGCGCGCCTACACGAGCGCTCGCGCGAGCTGAGCATCGTCGAGGAGCGCAACCGGCTCGCGCGCGAGCTGCACGACGCGGTGACGCAGAAGCTCTTCGGCCTCGTGCTGGCGGCCGAGTCCGGGGCAGCGCTGATCGATCACGACGCGCAGCAGGCGCGCGCGCAGCTCGCGCTCGTGCGTGAGCTCGCGCGGGAGGCGATGGAGGAGCTGCGCTCGGTGATCGTCCACCTGCGCCCCGCCGCGCTCGAGTTCCACGGGCTGGCGGTCGCGCTGGGCAAGCACGTCGACGTCCTGCGGCGCACGCACAAGCGCGCGATCGTGCTCGAGATCGACGGCGCCGCCGCCGTCGCGGCCGCCGTCGAGGGTGACGCCTTCCGGATCGCGCAGGAGGCGCTGCACAACGCGCTGCGCCACGCGGGCCCCGCGGCGCGGATCGCCGTCGCGCTGCGCAGCGAGCCCGGGCACCTCGAGCTGACGGTGAGCGACGACGGGGTCGGCTTCGAACCGCAGGACGCGGCCGCCCGTGCGCGCCGGCTCGGGTTGACGACGATGGCCGAGCGGGCCCGCGCGGCCGGCGGGACGCTCGCGATCACCTCGGCGCCGGGCGCCGGCACGACTGTGCGCCTGGAGGTCCGCGGCGCGTGATCGGCGTCCTGATCGCCGACGATCACGCCGTGGTGCGCCAGGGGCTGCGCACGTTCCTGGAGCTGCAGGAGGACATCGAGGTCGTCGGCGAGGCGGCCGACGGGGAGGAGGCGCTGGCGCAGGCCGCTGCGCTGGCGCCCGACGTCGTGCTGATGGATCTCGTCATGCCGCGGCTGGCCGGCGTGGAGGCGATCGAGCGGCTGCGTGCGAGCGGCTCGACCGCCCGCGTGATCGTGCTGACGAGCTTCCTCGACGAGGACAAGGTGCTGCCCGCGGTGCGCGCGGGAGCGGCCGGCTACCTGCTCAAGGACGTCGAGCCGGCGCAGCTCGTCGCCGCGATCCGCACCGTCGACCGCGGTGAGGCGCTGCTGCACCCGGCCGTCGCCGCGCGTGTGTTGCAGGAGCTCGTCTCACCGGACGGCGCGCCGGCCCGCGCCCAGCGCCACGAGTCGCTGACGGCCCGCGAGCGTGAGGTGCTCGCGCTCGTCGCGCGCGGCCGCGCGAACAAGGCGATCGCCTTCGAGCTCGGCGTCGCCGAGAAGACCGTCAAGACGCACGTCGGCAACATCCTCGCCAAGCTCGGCCTGTCAGATCGCACGCAGGCGGCGCTGTACGCGGTGCGCGAGGGGCTGACGGACGGCTGACGGCTGGCGCGGGGGTCTCAGATGCCCGCGGTCGCGATCGCAGGTTCCGGCGCGGCTCGCATGAGCAGCACCGGCAGCGTGCTCGCGCGGATGACGCTGTCAGGAGGGTGACATGCTGTCACCCATGTCGCCCACGCAGTCGGCAACCGTCGCGGAAGCCGTCGCGATCTCGAAGGTCTTGGACCTGCCTTCCGGTCCGCTGACCATTCTGCACGAGCTCTCGATCGCCATCGCGCCCGGCGAGACCGTCGCCATGATGGGCCCGAGCGGGTCAGGCAAGAGCACGCTGCTCGGCATCCTCGGAGGCCTGGACGTTCCAAGCGGCGGCGCCGTGCATGTCTGCGGTGTCGCGATCAGCACGCTATCCGCAGACGAACGCGCCGAGTTTCGCCTTCGCCATATCGGCTACGTCTTTCAGGACTTCAACCTGCTCTCGACGCTGACGGCCTCTGAGAATGTGGCGGCGCCACTGGAGATCCTTGGGGTGCCTTGGCGCTCCGCTCGTCGCCAGGCTGGCGAGGCGCTCTCGCGTGTCGGGTTGGCCGGCAAGGAGCGACGGTTGAGATATACCCAGATGTTGTGGATGGGCTTGAGAACGAAGGCGGCGTACCTTCCCGGTTGATGAAGACCGATGCCGGTGTTGGCCGGCAGGAAGGCACGCCATGACGACCTGTATGCAATGG
>Ga0136615_10000114_pt1 | contig 32119 bp, 32 predicted proteins | sample AntDrymUQ2882206_2_FD_106647 | JGI IMG/M metagenome (GOLD analysis project Ga0136615, IMG submission 106647) | Polar desert sand microbial communities from Dry Valleys, Antarctica - metaG UQ288 (22.06) | ecosystem: Environmental > Terrestrial > Soil > Desert | place: Antarctica: Dry Valley... | reverse complement strand
CTCGCTCCAGGGCTTCCGCGCGTACGGCGCCACCTTCCTGATCTTCTCCGACTACATGAGGGCGTCGATCCGGCTCGCCGCGCTGATGGCGATGCCGTCGATCTTCTGCTTCACCCACGACTCGATCGGCCTCGGAGAGGACGGCACCACGCACCAGCCGGTCGAGCAGCTCGTGGGGCTGCGCGCGATCCCGAACCTGTACGTGGTGAGGCCGGGGGATGCGAACGAGACCGCGCTCGCGTGGCGGTTCGCGATCTCGCGCGAGAGGAGCCCGACAGCGATGGCCCTGAGTCGCCAGGGGCTGCCGGTGTGGGACCCGAAGGCGGTGCCCGACGACGCGATCGAGCGCGGCGCCTACGTGCTGCGCGAGGAGCGCGGCGAGGAGCTCGACGGGATCCTGATCGGCACGGGCTCGGAGCTGCGCGTCTGCGCCGACGCGCTCGAGTTGCTCGACGAGCAGGGGCTCTCGGTCCGGCTCGTGAGCATGCCGTGCATGGAGCGCTTCGCCGAGCAGGACCAGGGCTACCGTGACTTGGTGCTGCCGCCGTCGTGCCGCGCGCGGGTGTGCGTCGAGGCGGCGAGCCCGGTGGGGTGGGAGCGCTGGGCGACGGAGGACGGCGAGGTGGTCGGGATGACGACGTTCGGTGCGTCGGCGCCGCAGAAGGACCTCTACGAGCACTTCGGCCTTACCGGCGAGCGGGTCGCCGCGGCGGCGCGCCAGGCTGTCGACCGGCTGACGGCTCGCGGCCGCGAGGCGTAGTCTCTCTGGGGCGAATGCGAGTGATCGACTGCGAGTGCGGTGAGGTGGTCCAGGCCGCCAACGACGACGATCTTGTCCCGCGCGTGCGCGAGCACCTCGAGTCCGACCATCCCGATGCCGACTCGAGCGACGAGGCGGCCCGCCGGCTCGTGTCCGAGCGCGCCTACACGGCCACCGACAGCTAGTAGCTCGAGGTGCGGCGAGGCCGCGCTTCTGGGCCACCTCGGCGGCCGTCCAGTCGTGGCACCAAAGCCTGGCTCGGCATGCCCTCGCGGGTCAGGCGATCCAGGTCGCGGGCGACGGGCTGCTCGCCGTGGGCGGCCTCGACTGGCGCATGCGACCTGCGGCACCTCAAAGTTAGGCATGTCAAACAAAGAGTTGCGCCTAGGCAGACTTATGCTTTAATGGCTCACGTGGAACGAATTAGCCGACGTCGGCTTCTCGGGAGCGCCGCCGCAGCCGGAATCGCTCTGCCGGTGCTGCACGAGACCGTCCCCCACCAGTCCATTCACCAGCAGCTCGCGGCGGCGAGTTCGGGCGGTGCTGGGGCGCACGGCGCCACTGCCGGCAGCCACGGCGGCGGCAACAGCGGCCCGACCTTCAAGGACGGGGACGTCGTCGATCACGCGGCCAACGGCTTCAACCCCACCGAGATCTTGCGCGACTTCGACTACGGCAAGGCCCGCCGGCTTCCGGGTGGTCGCACGGTGCGCGAGTACGAGCTGGTCGCCGAGGATAGGGAGATCGAGGTCGCCCCCGGGGTCAAGTACCCAGCCTGGACCTACAACGGCCGCGTGCCCGGACCGACGCTCCGCGCCACCGAGGGCGACCTCATGCGCGTGCGCTTCATCAACGGCTCAGAGCATCCGCACACGATCCACTTCCACGGCTTTCACCCACCGGAGATGGACGGGATCCCGGAGGTGGGCGCGGGAATCATCGAGCCCGGCAAGAGCTTCACCTACGAGTTCGAGGCCGAACCGGTCGGCCTCCACCTCTATCACTGCCACACCGGGCCGCTCGCCGAGCACATCGCGCGCGGCCTCTACGGCACGTTCATCTGCGACCCGAAGCAGGGCCGGCCCGATGCGGACGAGATGGTGATGGTGATGAACGGCTTCAACACGAACTTCGACGCCGAGGGCAACCAGGTCTACGCGGTCAACACCGTCGCCTTCCACCACGTCAACGAGCCGATCGAGGTAAAGCGCGGCGAGCTGGTGCGGATCTACCTCGTCAACATCCTCGAGTACGACCCGATCAACTCGTTCCACATCCACGGGCACTTCTTCGACTACTACCCGACCGGCACGAAGCTGGAGCCGCGCGACTTCACCGACACCGTCCTTCTCGGCCAGGCCGAGCGTGGGATCTGCGAGCTGCGCTTCAAGTTCCCCGGAGAGGTCATGTTCCACGCCCACAAGACCGAGTTCGCAGAGCTTGGCTGGATGGGCTTCTTCGAGGTCGCCTGAATGGAAGCGGAGGGCGTCCCACGCCGGCAGTCAGCGAGCCGCAGCGGCACGCTCTCACGGCTGCCGGTTTGGGCGCTTGGTCTCGTCCCCCTGGTCCTAATCGTCGCGGCGCTCGTCGCCCTGCTGACGATCGGTGGCGATACGCTCGGGGAGCGCCCCGGGCCGCCGGCCGAGGAGCTCGCGGTCGAGCAGACCCTCCTGCGCCCGGGTGAGATCGAGCTCACCCTGCGCAACGTCGGGCCCGACCCCGTCGACGTCGAGCAGGTCTTCGTCAACGACGCCTACGTCGACTTCAGCGAGGGCACCGAGGAGGTCGGGCGCCTCGGGGCCCAGACGCTGACGCTCGACTACCCCTGGCAGGAGGGCTCGCCGCTGCTTGTCACCATGCTCACGGCCACCGGCGCGACGATCGAGCACGAGATCGACGTCGCGGTCGCGACGCCCGAGGCCGACGGCGGCTTCTACGGGCTGATGGCGCTGCTAGGCACTTACGTCGGCGTCATCCCGGTCGTGCTCGGGATGCTGTTCTTGCCCTTCCTCGGCCGCGTGCGCGAGCAGTGGGTGCGCGTCTTCATGGCCGCGACGATCGGCTTGCTCGGCTTCCTCGCCGTCGACGCCTACCTCGAGGGCACGGAGATCGGCACGGAGAGCACCGGCGCGTTCGGCGGCGTCGCGCTGCTCTTCATCGGCGCCGCGCTTGCCTACCTCGGGCTCGTCGCCCTCGATCGCTACCTGCGCGCCCGCCGTGAGCGCGCCGAGACGGCCGGCGCGGGAGCGTTCCAGCTCTCGCTCCTGGTCGCGATCGGCATCGGGCTGCACAATCTCGGCGAGGGTCTGGCGATCGGCTCGGCCTATGCGATCGGCGAGCTCGCGCTCGGCGCCTTCCTCGTCTTCGGCTTCGCGCTTCACAACACGACCGAGGGCCTGGCGATCGTCGCGCCGCTCGCCGCGCATCGGCGGCCGTCGCTTCTGCGCTTGGCGGCGCTCGGGCTGATCGCCGGGGCTCCCGCGATCCTGGGCGCGTTCATCGGAGCCTCCGTCTACAACCCGGAGATCGCCACGTTCCTGATCGGGCTCGGTATCGGCGCGATCGTGCAGGTGATCGTGCAGCTCGTCCCGGCGATTCGCGACCGAGCGGGGCGAGCGCTCTACCCCGCGAGCGTCGGCGGCATCATCGCGGGTGTCGCGATCCTCTATGTGACCGGGCTGCTTATTAGCGTGTGATGGCCGCTACGGCTCACCACGCCCACACGGTAGGCGGCGCTCCCAGCGCCGTCGAGGATTACGCGAAGGCGATCTACACGTTTCAGTCGCGCGGGGAGCGCGCCGTCACCACGAGCGCGCTCGCCGAGCGCCTTGGGGTGACGCCCGCGTCCGCCTCGGCCATGGTCAAGAAGCTCGACCGGCTCGGTTTCGTCGACCACAATCGTTACCACGGCGTGCGGCTCACAGAGCGGGGAGAGCGCATCGCGCTCGCGGTCACCCGCAAGCATCGGCTGCTCGAGCTCTTCCTCGCCGAGAGCCTCGACGTGCCCTGGGACCGCGTCCACCAGGAGGCGGAGGCGCTCGAGCACGTCATCTCCGAGGACCTCGAGGCGCGCATCGCAGCGAAGCTCGACAACCCCACCCACGACCCCCACGGCGACCCGATCCCGAGCGCGGAGCTCGTGATGGACGACGGCGTCACGCGCAGCCTCGACAGCCTCGAGCCGGGCGCGGTGGGCCGCTTCGCGCGGGTCTCGGACTCCGATCCCGACATGCTGCGCTACCTCGAGGAGCGCGGGATCTCGCTTGGCGACCGCTTCGAGGTGATCGAGCGCCAGCCGTTCGAGGGGCCGCTCAAGGTCCGCTTCGGCCGCGTCGACCACGTGCTCGGCGGCGCGCTGGCGCGTGCGATGCGCGTCGAGCCGGACGCCTGAGCGACCAGCCGACGCCGCGCGCGGCGCGACCGATACGGTGGCGCTGCATGGACGTTTTCCGCACGCCCGGCGAGCGCTTCTCGCAGCTGCCCGACTTCCCCTACGAGCCGCGGTACCGCGAGTGGGAGGGCATGCGCCTCGCCCACGTGGACGAGGGTGAGGGCCCGCCGGTCGTGATGCTCCACGGCGAGCCCACCTGGGGCTTCCTCTATCGCAAGCTGATGCCGCCGCTGCTCGACGCCGGCTACCGCTGCGTGCTCCCCGACCTGCCGGGCTTCGGGCGCTCGGACAAGCCGACCGACGACGGCTGGTACTCCTACGACAAGCACACGAGCGCGGTGACATCGTTGCTCGAGGAGCTCGACATCCGCGACGCGACGCTCGTGATGCAGGACTGGGGCGGGCCGATCGGCTTCCGGGTGGCGACGCTCGAGGCGCCCGACCGCGTCGCCCGTCTCGTGGCCATGGACACCGGCGCCTTCACCGGCCACCAGCAGATGAGCGACGGCTGGCTTCGTTTCCGCGACTTCGTGGCGAGCAACCGCGACCTCCCGATCGCCCCGCTGATCAAGGGCGCCTGCAAGCGCGAGCCGGCGCCCGAGGTCGTGGCCGCCTACGAGGCCCCGTTCCCGAACGAGGAGTCGAAGGCCGGCGCGCGCGCGTTTCCGCCGATGATCCCGCTCACGCCCGAAGCGCCGGGAGCGGCCGAAGGTCAGGCGGTGGTCGAGGCGCTCACGCGCGAGACGCGGCCCGCGCTGCTCCTGTGGGCCGACTCCGACCCGGCGCTGCCGCTGGAGCCGGTAGGCCGCCTCGTCCAGTCGATCTTCCCGACCGCCGACGAGCTGACCGTGATCGAGGACGCCGGCCATTTCCTCCAGGAGGACCAGGGCGAGCGGATCGGGCGGATCGTGGCCGACTGGTTGCGGACCGACTGAGCCGCTCTCGGTCGCCGGGCGATCGACTCGAACTACGGCGCGTTAGTCACGAGGGGTGTGACAAGCCCGCAGCAGTTCTCAGCAGCGCACCCGGGCTGCCGCCGCTAGGAGTGCTTGTCGACTTTGGGCTCCGGCGCGTCCGTCGAGAACGAGTCGCGGCAGATCAGCGTGCGGCGGTTGTTGCGCCGCTTCGGGCAGAACTGGCTCGTGCCGGCCCAGCGCTGGCCGTCGCGCCGCAGGGTCAGCCGGTAGCTGTAGTTCTGGCGGAACGGCGCGCTGGACATGAAGGAACCGAAGTAGTTCGATCCCATCCGGCAGCGGTTGCGACCGCGGTCGCCGATCTCCGACACCTTGCGGTCGCCCTGGAACAACGTCGCGCGGCAGCGGCTGCGGATCGGGACCTCACACCTCACGCGGCCGGCGTGGCGGACGCCATAGCGCTCGAGGACGGTCGGCCGGCGCTGGAACTCGATCACGTTGGAGGAGCGGCACCCCGGATCGGCGGCGGCCTTCGCCGCGGCGGTGAACGAGTCGCCCGAGCCGCCCGGAGGGGCCACGGGGACGGTGGCGGCGGCGCTCGCCGGGGCGGCGAGGGCGACCAGGAAGAGCGGGAGGAGGAGGCGTCGAAGCGGGGTGGTCATTGGCGTCCTTAGTCTAGGTTTCGATCGTCCTTGATGTCGCACCTAACACGCCTGGAAGCGCGAAGTCGTGGTCGCTCGCGCCGATCGGGGCCCGCCGCCCTCGCCATCGTCGCGACGCTCGCGGCCGGGGCGCTCGCGAGCTGTGGCGGCGAGGACGCGCAGGTCGCGGTCGCCGAGGCGGCGGAGCGCACGGCGGCGGTCGACTCCGCCGCCGTATCGGTCGAGGGCACGATCGAGGGGGCCGGGATCCGCGAGCCGGCGACCTTCGAGGCCAGCGGCGTGGTGGACAACGAGGCGCAGACCGGCCGCCTCGAGTTCGGCGAGTTTGCGGTGCCTGGCGCCGAGGCGCTGCCGCCCGACGCGGTCGAAGGCGAGGTGCTCTTCGAGGAGCTAACCATCTACGTGCGCTTCCCCGTGCTCGTGGGCCAGCTCCCCGACGGGAAGGAGTGGCTGAAGCTCGACCTGTCGGAGGTACTCAGCGGCCAGGGCGTGGACCTCGGGCAGCTGGCGCAGATCGGCCAGAGCAATCCGACCGACTCGCTCAGGCAGCTCGAGGCGGTGAGCGAGGATCTCGAGGAGATCGGGGAGGAGGACGTGGGCGGCGTCTCGACCACCCACTATGAGTCGACCGTCGACCTCAACCGCTACCCCGAAGTCGTGCCCGAGGACCAGCGCGCGGCCACCGAAGAGTCCGTGGCCAACCTGATCGAGCTGACCGGCACCGAGCAGATCCCGGTCGAGGTCTGGATCGACGAGGAGGGGCTCGTCCGCCGCTTCTCGCAGAACTACTCCTACGACGCGCCCGACACCGGCACAGTCAGCCAGTCCCAGACGATCGAGTTCTACGACTTCGGCGTCGAGGCGGACGTGGAGCTTCCGCCCGCCGAGGACGTCTTCGACGCCACCGACATCGCGGCCCGGGCGCCGATCCCGTAGCGGGCGCCGGGGCGACCCAGCTCTAGCTCGACGCGCGCGTCCCGCGCCAGACCCAGGCGATCAAGAGCGCCTGCACCGGCAGGCGCACCCACAGCAACCAGCGCGGTATCCGCCGGCCGCCCCGGACCTGGTCCGGGTTGACCGCCATGTGCACGTTCGCCGGGAAGACCGCGAGCAGCAGGCCGGTGAGCCACCAGCGGGTGAACGCGCGCAGCCGCGGCGAGAGCGCCGCCAGCCCGCCCGCGATCTCGGCGGCCCCGCTGACCGCGACCGCCTCGCGGGCTCGCGGCACGTACGGCGGAACGATCGCCTCGTACATCTCCCGCCGCACGAAGTGGAGCGTCCCGGCGATCACGAAGAACGGGGTGAGGCCTCTCGCCGCACGACTTCCCCGGGCGCCGTGTCTTAACGGATTCGGAAGCCCTTGACGGGGTCCGCCGCCGAGCAGGGTACGCAGCCCGGGGTGTGATCTAATCCGCATGGAGTCGGTGGCGCCTGTGGCGGTCGCCGCGCAGCCGTTCGCGACGCCTGGAGGAGAGGATGAGCGTAGCCACTGAGGTCAACGAGCGCCTCCGAGCGCTCACCGAGGCCGGCACAAGCGTCTGGCTCGACCAGATTCGCCGCGGGCTGATCGAGGGCGGCGAGCTCAAGCGGCTGATCGAGGAGGACTCGCTGCGCGGCGTCACCTCGAATCCGGCGATTTTCGAGAAGGCGATCCTCGGCAGCGACGAGTACGACGAGCAGCTTTCGGAGCTTGCGGACAAGGGCCTCGGCCCGGAGGAGATCTACGACGAGATCGCGGTCACCGACGTGCGCCTGGCCGCCGACGTGCTGCGGCCGGTGTGGGAGGAGACCGGCGGTTACGACGGCTACGTGTCGCTCGAGGTGTCGCCGACGCACGCCCACGACGACGAGGCGACCCTCGCCCAGGCGCGCGAGTACTGGCGCCGGGTGGACCGGCCGAACCTGATGATCAAGATCCCGGGCACCGACGAGGGACTGCCGGCGATCGAGCAGGCGATCTTCGAGGGGATCAACGTCAACGTCACGCTGCTGTTCGCCGTCAGCGCCTACACCGAGGTCACCGAGCGCTGCATCCGCGGGCTGGAGCGGCGCCGCGAGGCTGGCGAGTCGGTCGACGTGCACTCGGTGGCGAGCTTCTTCGTCTCGCGCGTGGACTCCGAGGTGGACAAGCGGCTCGAGGGGCTCGGTCGCGAGGATCTCTACGGAGTGGCCGGCCTCGCCAATGCGCGCGCCGCCTACATGCGCTTCAAGGAGGTCTTCCAAGGCGACCGCTTCGACGAGCTTCGCGCGGCGGGCGCGCCGGTCCAGCGCCCTTTGTGGGCGTCCACGGGCGTCAAGAACCCGCGCTACCCGGACACCCTCTACGTCGACGGGCTGGTTGCGCCCGACACCGTCAACACGATGCCGATGCCGACGCTGCTCGCCGCCGGCGAGCGCTCGGACGTATCGGGGGCGACCGCCGACCAGGACCCCGGCGAGGATCTCGATCGGCTCGCCGACGCCGGCATCGACATGGACGACGTGACCGCGAAGCTCTTAAACGACGGGATCGACGCCTTCGTCACGCCGATGCAGAAGCTGCTCGCCGGCATCGAGTCGGCACGCGAGGCGACGATCCTGGGGCGCCCGCCCACGATCGAGTCGACGATCCCGGACGAGCTCGAGGCCGGCGTCGCCGAGCGCGTCAAGCGAGCGACGGACGAGAACGTCGCCCAGCGGATCTGGCGCAAGGACGACACGCTCTGGGGCGAGGCCGGCGCGCCCGAGATCGGCGACCGGCTCGGCTGGCTGACGATCACCGAGCCGATGCGCGAGGCGCTCGGCGAGCTGCGCGACCTGGTGGAGGACTGCCGCGCCGACGGCTTGACCGACGCGGTCCTGCTTGGCATGGGCGGGTCGAGCCTCGCGCCCGAGGTCATCAGGCGCAGCTTCGGCGAGCGCGACGGGGCGCTGCGCCTGCACGTCCTCGACTCGACCGACCCCGGGGCGGTCCTGGCGGTCGAGCGCGCGGTTGACGTCGAGAAGGCGCTGTTCATCGTCTCGAGCAAGTCGGGCGGGACCGTCGAGCCGATGTCGTTCTTCCACCATTTCCACGCGCGCGTGCGCGAGGCTGTCGGAGACGAGCGGGCCGGTCGACACTTCGTGGCGATCACCGACCCGGGCACCTCGCTCGTCCAGCTCGCCCGCGAGCACGGCTTCCGGCGCGTGTTCGAGAACGACCCCGACATCGGCGGGCGCTACTCGGCGCTGTCCTACTTCGGGCTTGTGCCTGCGGCGCTGATGGGCGCGGACACCGAGGCGCTGCTCGACTCGGCGCAGGTCGCCGAGCAGGCGTGCGCGAACTACGACCACTCGGCGAGCAACCAGGGCCTGTGGCTCGGCCTCTGCCTCGGCGAGCTGGCGCTCCACGGGCGCGACAAGCTGACGCTCGTGGTGGACGAGCCGATCGGGAGCTTCGGCCTGTGGGCCGAGCAGCTCGTGGCCGAGAGCACCGGCAAGCAGGGCAAGGGCATCCTGCCGGTGGCCGGGGAGCCGCTCGCAGAGCCTGAGGCGTACGGCGACGACCGCGTCTTCTGCCACCTGCGAAACGGGGAGGAGGAGGGCGGCCCCGACGAGAGCATCGCGGCGCTGGCGCGCGCCGGGCATCCGACGCTGACGCTCACCGCGCAGGGCCCCGAGGACCTCGGGCGCATCTTCTTCTTCGCCGAGTTCGCGACCGCCGTCGCCGGCTGGGCGCTCGGCATCAACCCCTTCGATCAGCCGAACGTCCAGGAGGCGAAGGACAACACCAACGAGGTGCTCGACCGCTACGCGGCGGAGGGAGCGCTGCCGGAGGTCGAGGAGGCCGACGACGCAGCGCTCGAGAAGCTGCTGGCCGCCGCCGAGCCGCCGCGCTACGTCGCGATCATGGGCTACCTCGAGCCGTCGGAGGCCTTCGACGAGGCGGTGGCGGAGCTGCGCGTCGCGATCCGCGACGCGACGCGGGCGACCACCACGTTCGGCTACGGGCCGCGCTTCCTCCATTCGACCGGCCAGCTTCACAAGGGCGGCCCGCCGAACGGGATCTTCCTCCAGCTCGTACACGACGGCGACGAAGACCTGGAAGTCCCCGACGCCGGCTACTCGTTCGCAACGCTTAAGAACGCGCAGGCGACCGGCGACCTGGAGACGCTGCGATCGCACGGCCTGCCCGCGGAGCGCGTGCGGCTCGAGGGCGACCCGGCCGCGGCGGTCAGAGACCTCGCCGGGCGCCTGCGGGAGGCGCTGCGATGAAACTCGGCTTCGTGGGTCTTGGCCGCATGGGCGGCAACATGGTCCACCGCATCCACCGCGACTCGGAGCACGAGGTCGTGGCGTTCGACATGAGCGCGGAGGCGGTCGAGGAGGCCGTCGGGCACGGGGCGGCGGGCGCCGGCTCGCTCGAGGAGCTCGTATCGCAGCTCGAGGCGCCGCGGAGCGTGTGGATCATGGTCCCCGCAGGTGACCCGACCGCTCAGACGGTCGACAAGCTCGCGGACCTGCTCGACGAGGGCGACGCGATCATCGACGGCGGCAACTCGAAGTGGACCGACTCGCGCGATCGCGGCGCCCGCCTCGCCGAGCGCGGCCTCCACTTCGTGGACGTGGGCACGAGCGGAGGCGTCTGGGGGCTCGAGGTCGGCTACTGCATGATGGTCGGCGGCGGCGACGAGGCGGTCGGGCGGCTCGCGCCGATCCTCGACGTGCTGGCGCCCCCCGACGGCTGGGCCCACATGGGCGCGAGCGGCTCCGGGCACTACGTGAAGATGGTCCACAACGGCGTGGAGTACGGGATGATGCAGGCCTACGCCGAGGGCTTCGAGATCATGCACGCCTCGGACTACGACCTCGACCTGGAGGCGATCGCTCACCTCTGGAACCAGGGCGGCGTGGTGCGCTCGTGGCTGCTCGAGCTTGCCGAGCGGGCGTTCGCCGACGAGGGCCGCGACCTCGAGCGGCTCGAGGGCTACGTCGAGGACTCCGGCGAGGGCCGCTGGACGGTCCTCGACGCCATGGAGCACGACGTTCCCTCACCGGTGATCTCGATGGCGCTGATGGCGCGCTTCTACTCGCGCCGCAACGGCGATTACACCGCACGCGTGCTCGCGGCGCTGCGCAACCAGTTCGGGGGTCACGCGGTCAAGGCGCACGACCCTGCGGCCCAGGAGGATCCCGCGGCGGAGTAGCCGGGGGGCGGTCCGCGAGCCATGGCCACGGTCGAGCAGCGGCCCATCGCCGCCGAGGAGGAGAACCCGCTCACCGAGGGGCTCGAGCGCCTGCCGGTGCACCCCACGACGCTCGTGATCTTCGGGGCGACCGGCGACCTGGCGAAGCGAAAGCTGCTGCCCGCGCTCTACAACCTGGCGCACGAGGGCGCGCTGCCCGAGCGCTTCAACCTGATCGGCGTCTCGCGGGCGGACCGCCCGCACGAGGACTACCGGGCATTGGCACGCGAGTCGATCGGGAGCCACTCGCGCCACGAGCCCAAGGACGAGGTGCTCGACTCGCTGCTCGAGCACGTCCGCTACGTGCCCGGCACCTTCGACGATCCCGCCGTCTACGAGCAGCTCGAGCGGACCGCGGCCGAGTTCGACGAGGAGGCCGGGATGGCCTTCAACCGCGTCTTCTACCTGTCAACGGCGCCGGCGTTCTTCCCGATGATCGTCGGCAAGCTCGGCGAGCGCGGGCTCGAGCGCCGCGAGGGCGCCGAGGTGCGCGTCGTGATCGAGAAGCCGTTCGGCACCAACCTCGAGGAGGCGCTCGCGCTCAACCGTGACGTGCTCGACGTGCTCGACGAGAGCCAGGTCTTCCGGATCGACCACTACCTGGGCAAGGAAACGGTCCAGAACATGCTCGCCTTCCGCTTCGCGAACGGCATGTTCGAGCCGCTCTGGAACCGCAACTACATCGACAACGTGCAGATCACAGCGGCCGAGGACATCGGGATCGGCACGCGCGCCGGCTACTACGACGAGTCGGGGGCGCTACGCGACCTGGTGCAGAATCACATGCTCCAGCTGCTGACGCTGCTCGCGATGGAGCCGCCGGTCGAGTTCAGCGCCGACGAGGTGCGCGACGAGAAGGTCAAGGTGCTCCGCGCCGTCAAGCCGCCGACGACCGAGGACGTACCGGACATGGCGGTTGCGGCGCAGTACGGCCCCGGCCACTCCGCCGGCGAGGACGCCGCCGGCTACCTCCAGGAGGAGGGCGTGCCCGGGGACTCGACGACCGAGACCTACGCCGCGCTGCGGCTCGAGGTGGACAACTGGCGCTGGGCCGGCGTGCCGTTCTACCTGCGCACCGGGAAGCGGCTGGCGCGCAAGGTCACCGAGATAGCGGTCGCGCTCAAGCCGGTCCCGCACCTCGCCTTCCGCCAGCAGGGGTCGGTCGGCGTGCAGCCCAACCAGCTGATCCTGACGATGCAGCCCAACGAGGGCGTGTCGATCTCGCTCGGCGCGAAGATCCCGGGCACGCGGATGCGCATCCGCCCGGTGAACATGGAGTTCCTCTACGGGACGGCCTTCCTGTCGCAGTCGCCCGAGGCCTACGAGCGACTGATCCTCGACGCCATGCGCGGCGACGCGACGCTGTTCACCCGCAACGACGAGGTCGAGGCGCAGTGGCGGATCTGCGACCCGATCGTCAGCGCCTGGGCCGATCGCGGCGACGCGCTGCCGAAGTACGCCGCCGGGTCCGATGGCCCGCACGAGGCGGACTCGATCCTGCGCCACGGGCACAAGTGGCGCGCGATCTGACGGAGCTCCGATGAGCGAGAGTGTTTGGTCGGAGCAGGGAACGAGCCCGGGCGCGATCGAGGCCGCGCTGCGCGACCTGCTCAAGGAGCGCCACGCCGCCGTCGAGGCCTTCGTTCCCGCGCGCGTCCTGAACCTCGTCGTCGTGGTCGACCGCGAGTGGCGCGGCGAGATTGCGAATCGGCTCGAGAGGGTGGGCCGCTATCACCCCTCGCGGACCGTGATCTGCGAGGTCGAGCGTGGGCGCGAGACGATGGACGCGCAGGTCACGATCGGCTCGGAGGACGAGCTCGCGACCGGCGAGCTGGCGCTCGGTCGTGAGCGCGTGCTGGTGGAGATCGGGGACTCGCACGTCGAGTACGTCGACTCGATCGTGGACCCGCTCGTGGTGACCGACCTGGCCACCGTCGTCTGGGCGCCGCACGGGCACCGCGAGGCGGTGAACTCCTTGCTCAAGCTCGCCCAGGTCGTCCTGGTCGACTCGCTCGACGAGCCGTCGATCGACGCCGCGCTCGAGCGGGTCCGCGAGCTCGCCGAGCGCTGCTACGTCGTCGACCTCGCCTGGCTGCGCAGCACGCCCTGGCGCGAGCGGATCGCCGCGACGTTCGACCCCGCGATCTGGCGCCGTGAGCTCGGCTCGATCTCGTCGGTCGAGGTGCGTCACCGGCCCGACTCGCAGGCGGCGGCGCTGCTGCTCGTGGGCTGGCTGAGCTCGCGGCTCGGCTGGGGTGCGGGGGAGCTCGCCGCGGTCAACGGCTCGCTGCGCGGGCACTTGGAGACCCGCAGCCGCAAGGCCAGGGAGGTCGAGATCACGCTGCGCTCGGACGAGCGCCAGAGCGCGCCGGGGCTGGCGGGGATCACGATCGCCACCTCGTCGGGTATGTCGATCGCGCTCGACCGCGGCCCGGGAGGCTTGTCGGCGGTGCGACGCACGCGCGACGGGCGCGAGTCGGCGTGGACCGTGCTCGGCGCGTCGCGCGGCGAGGCCGGCATCCTCGGCGAGGGGATCCGCCAGGCGCTGCTGCGGGACCCGACGTACGCGCCCGCCTTGCGGTGCGCCAGCTCGCTGGTCCAATGACGCTCGTCGCGTGAGCGCCCCGTCCGCCATCACCGTCACGCAGGACCCGGCCGCCGGCGCGGCCGCGAGGCTCGCCGATGCGGCCGCGGCCGGGGGGCACATCGCGCTGGCCGGTGGGTCGACGCCGCGCGCCGCCTACGAGCGGGTGGCCGGGCTCGAGGCCGACTGGTCGCGCGCGACGCTCTGGTTCGGCGACGAACGCTGCGTCCCGCCCGACCACGAGCACTCGAACTTCGGCATGGCGAAGCGGGCGCTGCTCGACCGGCTTTCCGGCGGGGTGCCCGACGTTCGCCGGATCGAGGGTGAGCTGGGCCCGCGCGAGGCGGCGGCTCGCTACGAGCGGGCGCTGTCCGAGGCTTTCGACGGCGCCGTCCCGGAGCTCGACCTGGTGCTGCTGGGCATCGGCCCCGACGCCCACACCGCATCGCTGTTCCCGCGTGACGGAGCGCTTGCAGAGCGTGATCGCCTCGCGGTGGGAGTGGATACTCCTGGCATGGCTCCGCTGGTGTCGCGCGTCACGATGACGCTGCCGGTCCTGTCGAACGCGCGCGAGGTCCTCTTCCTCGTGGCCGGCGCGGACAAGGCGGAGGCCGCCCGGCGCGCGTTCTCCGGGGCCGAGGACCCGGACGCCCCCGCCAGCCTCGTCCGGCCGGAGCGCGGCGCATTGGCGGTGCTCCTCGACCCGGCGGCGGCGTCCGAGCTGCCGGACGCGAGAGGGCCGCGGTGAGCCTGTTCTTCGCCTCCAGCCGCGCCCCGGTCGCCGGCGCCTTCCCGCCGATCGCCGACTACGGCTTCCTCTCCGACACCGAGACGTGCGCGCTGGTGGCGCCGACCGGGAACGTCGAGTGGTTGTGCCTGCCGCGCTTTGACTCGCCGAGCGTCTTCGGCGCGCTGCTCGACCGCGACGCGGGCGTCTTCCGCGTCGGCCCGGCGGACGTCAGCGTCCCGGCGGCGCGCCGCTACCTGCCGGGGACGCTGGTGCTCGAGACGAGCTGGGGCACCCGCGGCGGCTGGATCATCGTTCGCGACCTGCTCTTGATGGGCAAGTGGCACCACGAGGACGACCGCTCGAACACCCACCGGCGCTCCCCGACCGACTACGACGCCGACCATGTCCTGCTGCGTCTGATTCGCTGCGTCAACGGCGAGGTGCAGGTCAATCTCGACTGCGAGCCCGTGTTTGACTACGGCCGCGCGCGGGCCGACTGGGAGTACACGGGGCCGGGCTACCACGAGGGCGTCGCGCGCGCCGAGGGGACCGACGTCCAGCTCGGCCTGAAAACCGACATGAACATCGGCTTCGAGGGCCCGCGCGCCACGGCGCGAACGCTGATGCGGGCGGGTGAGACCAGCTTCTGCGCCCTGACCTGGAGCGAGCACCCCGCGCCGCGCGACTACCAGGACGCCTACGACCGCCACGTCTGGACCGCCCACCACTGGCAGCACTGGCTCGACCGCGGTGAGTTCCCCGACCACCCGTGGCGGACCGCGCTCCAGCGCAGCGCGCTGACGCTCAAGGGGCTGACCTACGCGCCCACCGGGGCCGTGGTGGCGGCCGCCACGACCTCCTTGCCGGAGACGCCGGGTGGCGAGCGCAATTGGGACTACCGCTTCGCCTGGATGCGCGACGCGACCTTCACGCTCTGGGGGCTCTACACGCTCGGCTTCGACTGGGAGGCGAACGACTTCTTCTACTTCCTCGCCGACGTCGCGGAGGCGGAGGAGGGGCAGCTCCAGATCATGTACGGCATCGACGGCGAGGAGACGCTCGAGGAGCGCACGCTCGACCACCTCTCCGGTTACGAAGGGGCGCGGCCGGTCCGGATCGGAAACAGCGCCTACGAGCAGGACCAGCACGACGTGTGGGGGGCGGTGCTCGACTCGATGTACCTGCACACCAAGTCGCGCGACCACCTACCCGAGCGGGTCTGGCCGATCCTCGTCAACCAGGTCGAGATGGCGCTCGCGAACTGGCGCGACCCCGATCGCGGCATGTGGGAGGTGCGCGGCGAGGCGCAGCACTTCACCTCGTCGAAGCTGATGTGCTGGGTCGCGACCGACCGCGGCGCGCGCCTGGCCGAGATCCGCGAGGACACGAACCGCGCGCTCGCCTGGCAGGCGGCTGCGGACGAGATCAAGGCCGACATCTGCGAGCACGCGCTGGACGACCGCGGCGTGTTCTGCCAGCACTACGGCACGACCGCGCTCGACGCCTCGGTGCTGTTGATGCCGCTCGTGCGCTTCCTGCCCGCCGAGGACGAGCGCATCCGCGCCACGGTGCTGGCGATCGCCGACGAGCTGACCGTCGACGGCCTCGTGCTGCGCTACCGGGTCGGGGAGACGGATGACGGTCTGCGCGGCGAGGAGGGCACGTTCACGATCTGCTCGTTCTGGCTCGTGTCGGCGCTGTCGGAGATCGGCGAGCTCGACCGCGCGCGCGACCTCTGCGCGCGGTTGCTGGCGCTGGCGAGCCCGCTCGGGCTGTACGCGGAGCAGATCGACCCCCGCAGCGGCCGCCACCTCGGCAACTTCCCGCAGGCTTTCACCCACCTGGCGCTGATCAACGCGGTGATGCACGTGATCCGGACCGAGCAGGACCTCGAGGGAGAGCGCTTCTCGGTCACGCGCGAGCTGACGCGGGTGCGATCGCAGGGGTAGCTCGACGCCGGCGGTGCCGAGCCGTCGCGCTCGGTGGCGAGCCTGTTACGTGGAGCGAGGGCGCTGCTACCTGGGCCCTTGAACTGCCGCATAGCGACCTCGAAAGGGCCCACCTCGCGGGCTCGGTAACGACTCCGCGAACGGTGCTCGCAGCGCCGCACATTCCTGTGACAGGACGTGCGTGACGGGCGTCCAAGCCGGCGCGCGGCTCTCGTCAAGATGCAAACCTACGAGGGAGACGATCGGACGGAGCAAGAGGTTGGCGGAAGGAGACATTCGGCGATGAGGACGCGTCGCGGGCTGGCGGGTGTGGCGGCGCTGGTCGTCGGCGTTGCGGCCGTGCTGGTCGTCCTGCTGAACGGCGTTCTCGGCGGCGACGAGCCCGTGGAGGTCGGCGCCGCCACGGAAGCGACCGCTCCGCCGGCAAGCGAACCAGCGTCCCGAGACGAGGACGGGCCAAAGCTGGTCGCCGAGCCGCCTGTCTCAGAGCCCGAGGCGGGAACGGGGCAGCGCGATGGCGCGGGCCCCCGGGGCGCGGGCGCGCTCGTGCCGGTGGCGGCCCGCGATCGCGACCGACCGAGCGGCGCCGGCGGCGGGGCGGGCAGCGGACTCGAGCAGGGCGCCGGAGGCCGCGGAGACGGTGGCTCCGGATCCCCACCGGCACCCGGCTCGGGCGGAACCCCGGGCGTCGGTGGTGGCGAGCGTCCCGGTGGTGGCGGTGAGTCCCCCGGAGGCGGTGACGGCCGTGAGTCCCCCGGAGGCGGCGACGGGGGTGGGCCCCCGGACGGCGGCGAGCCACCTGGTGGCGGCGACCCCCCGGATGAGGACGACGAGCATCCCGGACGCGGGCCCGACGCCCCGCCGGGTCGCGCCGACGAGGGGCCGCCGGGTCACACTCGCGAGGGCACCCCGGGGCACGACCGCAAGTCGGCGCACGGCCGGACGGAGCCCGAGCAGGGCGACTAGGACGCGCTCCGTCCGCCGCCTACCTGCGGCCCGGCTCGCCCGCCGGCCCGAAGCGGCTCGTCTCGCCCTCGGGCAGCTTTCCGTCGCGGCCGACGTAGCCGTCCTTGCCGCCGGCGATCACGTAGACCGCCTCCTCGTCGCCGACGTTGCGGATCCGGCGGACGGTGGCGGCGTCCACGCGCGCCACGCCGCCGGGGCCGAGCTCGTGCGAGGAGCCATCGCCGAACTCCATCGCGATGCGCCCGCGGTGTACGAAGTAGGTCTCCTCCTGCTCGTCGTGGTAATGGCGGCCGGTGGCGAAGCCCGGCGGGAGGGCGATCGCGTTGATGCCGAAGGCGGTCACACCGAGCTCGCGGCGGATCTTGCGAAAGCCGGGGCCGTCGGCCATGTCGTCGATGCTGCCAACGGCGTAGCCGTCGCCGGTCACGACGGTGCTGTTCTCGGCGTCGCCCACGGCGCTTAGATTCGCACGTCGAGGACCATCGCGCCGAACAGCAGCGCCAGGTATGCGAGCGAGTAGAGGTAGAGCCGAAGCGCCGAGCGGCGATCCGCGCGACGGCGAAGCCGCAGGGCGAGCCACAGGAACGCGCCCCCGAGCGCCAGCGCGGCGCCCAGGTAGACGCCCCCGAACAGCGTCCCCGCGAACGGCAGCAGCGTGACCGCGACCAGGAGGACCGTGTACAGGACGATCTGCCAGCGCGTCTCGGCCTCGCCGCGCACGACCGGCAGCATCGGGACTCCGGCGCGCTCGTACTCGTCGCGCATCAGAAGCGACAGCGCCCAGAAGTGCGGCGGCGTCCAGTAGAAGACGATCGCGAACAGGTACAGCGCGCTGCCCTCGAGCGAGCCGGTGGTGGCCGCCCACGCGACGAGTGGCGGCACCGCGCCGGCCGCGCCGCCGATGACGATGTTCTGCGGCGTCGTCCGCTTGAGCCAGATCGTGTAGACGAGCACGTAGCCGAGCAGGCCCGCGAGCGCGAGGCAGGCCGCGAGCACGTTGACGGTCAGCGCGAGCAGAGCGAACGAGGCGGCCCCCAGGACGATCCCGTACAGCAGCGCCGCCCGCGGGGACACGCGCCCCGAGGCCACAGGCCGCGTGCGGGTGCGCCTCATCACGCGGTCGATGTCGCGGTCGTACCAGTGGTTGATCGCCCCGGCGCCGCCGGCCGAGAGCGCCCCGCCGAGACAGGTCAGGGCCACCAGACCGAGCGAGGGGTCGCCCGCCACGTACATCGTCGCCACGGTGGTGAACAGCAGCAGCGACTGCACCTTCGGCTTGGTCATCGCGACGTAGTCCGCGACGACGGTGCGGGCCCGGGCGAGGGAGTCAGGGGTCTTGCCGGCGGTGCCGCGCCGCGGCCGATGGACGGCCGGCGAAGCGGGAGCGGGGGTCGGGGGCGGCCCGGCGGCGGGCGGCGGAGCGGCGGGCGGCGGCGCCGGTCGGGTGCCGGCCTCCATCAGGCGGTCACCGCCTCGGCGGGACGGCCGGTCGCGGGGCGCGCGGGCGCGGGCTCGGAAGAGGCAGGCGCGCGCACCGGGTAGAGCGACACGTTGAGCGCGGCGAGGTTGCCCCACAGGATCGTCGCCAGCGTGAGGTGCGCGAGGATCAGGACCTCGTACTCCTCGAGCCAGACGTTGAGCGCGCCGAGCACGACCTGCGCCAGCAGGAGCCCACCGGCGGCGAGGGTCATCCGCGCGAGCCGCGTGCCCGCGGCGCGCCGCACGACCAGCATGACCAACGCCAAAATCAGGATCGACGTCAGGTACATCAGCACGCGGTGCGTTAGGTGGATGTCGATCAGGCGCCCGATGCCGAACGGAAGGAAGTCGCCGTTGCAGGTGGGAAACTCGCGCCCGCAGGCGTGGTGGGCGCCGTCGCCGAGCTGGTAGTCGGCGCGGCCGTAGTTCTGGGTTCCGGCCATGTAGCCGCCGGCCACGATGGTGGCGAGCAGCGCGCCCTGCGCGGTCGCGGCGAGCGGCCGAAAGCCGCGGCCGCCGCCGAGCGGGGGCGCGCCGGCGACGCCCGGGCGCGACGCGTGCTGAACGTAGACGAGGAGGCCGAGCAGGACCATCGCCAGCCCGAGGTGCGCCGCCACGAGCGCCTCGTCGAGGCCCTCCTCGACGGTTGCCGCCCCGAGCAGGCCCTGGGCGGCCACCAGCACGACCGCGGCGGTGGCGGCGAGGACGATCCCGCGCCGCCCGCGGTACCGGCGCCAGGCCCAAACGGCCAGCGCCAGCATCATGAAGCCGACCGTGACCGCGACGACTCGGTGGGCGTACTCGATCACGGAGTTGAGGTCGAGGCCGGGGAGGAGGTCGCCCTCGCACAGCGGCCAGCCGTGGAAGCCACTGCCGGCGGGGCCGCAGCCGAGCCCCGAGCCCGAGACGCGGACCACGCCGCCGAGCACGATCAGCAGGAAGGTGGCCACGCCGGTCGCGAGCGCGAGCCGGCGAAAGCCGCGAGAGGGGGCGGCGGACACCGCGGACGGGGCGGCGGACACCGCGGACGGGGCGGCGGACACCGCGCCTACGCTACCGGCTGCGCGACCGATCCCGCGGGCTCGCGCGACTTGCGCTCGACCTCGCGGCGGATGTCCTTCATCGGCTCGACGCTGCGGACGCGCGGGATCACGTCGAAGTTGTTGTCCGGCGGCGGCGACTGCGTGAACCACTCGAGCGTGTTCGCCCGCCACGGGTCGTTCCCGGCCCTGCGGCCCGAGCGCAGGCTGATCAGGACGTTGACGACGGTCACCAGCACGCCGATCCCGAGCAGGAAAGAGCCGATCGTCGAGATCAGGTTCATCCCCTCCCAGCCCGCCTCCTGCGGGTAGTCGTAGACGCGCCGCGGCATGCCCGACAGCCCGAGCGAGTGCTGGATCAGGAATGTCAGGTTGAAGCCGATGAACATCAGCCAGAAGGACGCCTTGCCGAGCCCCTCCGACAGCATCCGGCCGGACATCTTCGGGAACCAGTAGTAGAGCCCGGCGAAGATCGCGAACACGCTGCCGCCGAACAGCACGTAGTGCAGGTGGGCCACCACGAAGTAGGTGTCGGTCAGGAACCAGTCGACCGGGAAGATCGCGAGCATCACGCCCGAGATCCCGCCGATCACGAACGTTCCGATGAAGCCGGCCGCGAAGTAAAGCGGCGTCTTGAAGAGGATGTTGCCGCGCCACAGCGTCGCGAGCCAGTTGAAGATCTTGATCCCGGTCGGCACGGCGATCGCGAACGACGACAGCATGAAGAACGCGAGGATCACGGTCGCGGTCGGGGTCGCGAACATGTGGTGCGCCCACACCAGCATCCCGAGGAAAGCGATCGCCGCCGTCGACGCGGCGATCGCCTGGTAGCCGAAGATCGGCTTGCGCGCGAACACCGGCAGGATCTCGGAGATCATGCCGAACGCCGGCAGGATCATGATGTAGACCTCGGGGTGGCCGAAGAACCAGAACAGGTGCTGCCACAGCAGCGGGTCGCCCCCGCCGGTCGTGTCGAAGAACGCGGTGCCGAAGTGGCGGTCGGTGAGCAGCATCGTCGCCGCCGCTGCGACAGCCGGAAGCGCGAGCACCAGCAGGTACGCGTAGATCAGCACCGCCCAGATGAACAGCGGCATTCGGCCCCAGCCCATCCCGCGCCCGCGCATGTTGTGGATCGTGGCGATGAAGTTGATCCCCCCGACGATCGACGAGAGGCCGGTGAGGTGGATCAGGAAGATCCACGCGTCGATCCCGCCGCCCGGCAGGAACGCGTCGTCGGACAATGGCGCGTAGGAAGTCCAGCCCGCCGTCGGCGGCTCGAAGAAGATGCTCGCGTAAAAGGCGATCCCGCCGAACAGCAGCAGCCAGAACGACAGCGCATTCAGCCGCGGGAACGCCATGTCGCGCGCCCCGATCATCAGCGGCACGAGGTAGTTGGCGAACCCCGCCAGCACCGGAACGACGAACAGGAAGATCATCGTGGTGCCGTGCATCGACACGAGCCCGTTGTAGGTCTCGCCCTCGATCAGGGTGCTGCTCGCGGACCCGAGCTGGAGCCTCATGAGAAGCGCCTCGACGCCACCGAGCAGGAAGAAGATGAAGGTGGCGAACAGGTACATGATCCCGATCTTCTTGTGATCGGTGGTGGTCAGCCATTCGAGCCAGCCGCGCGGGCGCGACCCCTCGCCGCGCACCACGACCTCGGGCCTCGGCATCGTGTGCACTCCGCTCCTCACCGCGTGCTCCTGGGTGGCCACGTTCCTCCTCGTCCTATTGCTCGGTCAGCTCTCGGACTCGGCGCTGGACCGCCAGGAGCTGCTGGGCTTCCTGGATCTCCGCCGCCTGCTCCTCGACCCAAGCCTCGTAGTCGTCCACGGGCAGCGCCAGCACCTCGGCGCGCATGTCGGCGTGGTTGGCGCCGCACAGCTCTGCGCACTGGCCCTCGTAGGTGCCGGGCTCGGAGATCTTGAACCACGTCTCGTTCGTGTGCCCCGGGATCGCGTCGGCCTTCCCGCCGAGCTCGGGGATCCACCATGAGTGGGCCACGTCCTGGGACCTGATCTCGAGCGTCACGGTCGTGTCGATCGGCACCACCATCGTGTGGTAGGTGAACAGCTGTCCCTCCGCGGGCGCCACGTCGGCCGGCAGGTCGGGGCTCGGGTAGTCGAAGCGCCAGAGGTACTGCTGGCCGTTGACGTCGATCTCGAGCTCCCCGCCGCCGGGCGGGGCGGGCTGGTCGATCGAGGCGAACTGGACGCCCTCGGCGGCCTGCAGCCCGTCGGGGCTTGAAACCTCGGGGTCCTTGATGTCGTCGAGGTAGATGAACGTGACGACCGTGAGGACCACCAGGATCAGCGCCGCGCCGACGGTCCAGCCGATCTCGAGCGGCAGGTTGCCGCGGATCTGGGCCGGCTCGGCGCCGCCGCGGCGGAAGCGAAACCTGACCAGCGACCAGATCAGCACCCCCTCGACGAGGACGAAGATCACGATTGCTATGTAGAGCGTGATCTCGTACAGCGTCGAGATGTCGTCCGCGTTGGGCGAGCCACCCGACTCGGGGGTGAAGACGCCGGCGCCGGCGGGCGGCGCCAGAACGAGGAGGGCGAGCGCCGCGAGCGCCATGGCGAGCCCCAGCGGGCGACGGTTCTGCGGGGCTCCGGCTCGCAAGGCGCGCTGGATCATAACCGTGGTACGGCCCGCTGCCTGCGCGCGCTCAGCGGCCCTCGAACGCGGCCGGACGCTTCTCCACGAACGCCCCGACGCCCTCCACGAAGTCCCTGGTCCGGGCGAGGTGGTGCTGTAGCTCGGCCTCGAGCTCGAGCTGGCGGTCGAGCTCGGGGTAGAGCATGCTGTTGAGCGCCCGCTTCGTCCCCGCGTAGGCGCGCGTCGGCCCGGCCGCGAGCCGCGTGGCCAGCACGTCCGCCTCCTCCATCAGCCGCTCGTCCGGGTGTACGGAATTGACGAGGCCCCACTCGAGCGCCGTGGGCGCGGGGACGCGCTCGGCCAGCATCGCCATCTCGAAGGCGCGCGCCTTGCCGATCCGCGCGGGCACGAACAGCGTCGAGCCCCCGTCGGGCATCAGGCCGATGTTGGCGAAGGCAAGCTGGAAGAAGGCGGACTCCGCCGCGAGCACGAGGTCGCACGCGAGCGCCAGCGAGCACCCGATTCCCACGGCCGGACCGTTGACGGCCGCCACCACCGGCTTCTCCAGCCGGCGGATGCCCACGATCAGCGGGTGGTAGACGTCCTCGAGCGTCTTGCGTACGTCCGGCATTCCGTCCTCGGGATGGGGATCGAAGCCGCCCTTCAAATCGGCGCCCGACGAGAAGGCGCGGCCCGCTCCGGTGATCACCACCGCGCGGACCTCGTCGGCGGCTGCGCGCGCGGTCACGGTCTCTGAGAGCGCGTGGCCGAACTCGGGGCTCCACGCGTTCAGGACCTCGGGGCGATTGAGCGTCACGCGGCCGACGCCGCTCGCCAGCTGCCACAGGACGGGTTCGTCGGTCACGGGTCGCTCCTCGGCTGGTTTGCGGGTCGGGTGGTCGGGCGGCGGTCGGCGGCGGACGGGCCCGCCGTCTTGACCGGGATTATGCTCGCGCGGTGCTGATCGACGCTATCCAGTGGCTCGGCCACTCCGGCTTCCGGCTCACCGCCGGGCGGGCGACGATCTACATCGACCCCTACCGCGTGGCCGACGGCCCCAAGGCCGACGTGATCCTGATCACGCACGCGCACTACGACCACTTCTCGCCGATCGAGATCGAGCGCCTTTCCCATGACCGCACGTGGATCGTGGCGCCGGCCGCTGTCGCCGAGCGACTCGCCGGCCGGGTCGCTTCGATCGCTCCCGGCGAGGCGCTCGACGAGGAGGTCGCGCCGGGCGTCGAGGTTGCGGCCGTGGCCGCGTACAACACGTCGAAGCTCGACGCAACGGGGAACGCGTTTCACCCTCGCGACGCCGGATGGGTCGGGTACGAGGTCGGGGTGCGCGGCGAGCGCCTCTACCACTCCGGCGACACCGACGTGATCCCGGAGATGGACGGCGTGGCCGGCGTCGACGTGGCGCTGCTGGCGGTCAGCGGCGTGTACGTGATGACCGCCGCAGAGGCCGCCGAGGCCGCCCGCCGGATCCAGCCGCGGGTGGCCGTCCCGATGCACTGGGGCGATCACCTGGGCACCTACGCCGACGCGGAGGCGTTCGCCGAGCGCGCGCCGGTCGAGGTGAGGATCCTGGAGAAGGCGGCCTGACCGCGGTGCGGGCCCGGTAGGACTTGCGCCGCTCGACGATCGTCCGCGCCGCGGCCGTGTGCGCGCTCGCCTGCGGGGTCGCCGCGCCGCTCGTGCGGCGCCGCCTGCGCCTGCCGACCCTCGCGGTGTCGGCGCTCGCCTGGCAGGCGCCGGCGGCGCTGGTCGTGGCGGCGCCGCGCTCGCGCGCGCGCGACGCGGGCGTGTACCTGCTCCAGATGTGGGCCTATGTCGCCCACTACCAGATGCCGAACGACGACCCCGAGCGGCTGCGCCGCCGCCTGCGGGTGCGCTACCCGATCGTCGCCGACGCTGCGCTCTGCCTCGGCGAGGTGCCCACGGTGCGACTCCAGCGCGCGCTCGGGCGCCCGGACCGGGTGCGCGCCCATGACATCGCGCTGTCGGGGGTGCACTGGCTCTGGTACTTCGTCCCCCATGGCTCGCTCGTGTACGTCTGGTCGCGCGACCCCGCTCGCTTCGCGCGGTCGGCGGCGTTGATGGCCGCGACCTTCGACGCCGGCATCCTCGTCTACTGGGGCCTCCCCACGGCGCCGCCCTGGTGGGCCGGCGAGGAGGGCCACCTGCCGCCGGTGCGCCGGATCATGACCGAGGCCGGCGCGCACGTCTGGGGACGCCTCTGGAGCCCGCTCTACGATTCGATCGGCGGGAACCCCTTCGCGGCCATGCCATCGCTCCACTACGCCACCTCGCACGCCGCCGCCCGCATCCTCTCCGACGTGGGACGGGTGCCGGGGGCGATCGGCTGGGGCTACGCCGCGACGCTCGGCTTCGCGCTCGTGTACCTCGGCGAGCACTACGTCGTGGATCTACTGGCTGGGCTGGCCCTGGCCGAGGGCACGCGCGCCGCCGCGCCGCTCGCCGAGCCGGTCGCGCGCGCCGCGCTCCGCTCGCTTCGCAGGCTCGAGCTCGAGGCCGCGCGATGACGCGGACGCCGACCGACCGCGACGGGCGCGACCCTGCGGCGCCGACCACCACCACGCGCGCCCCGGACCCGGGGACGGACCGCCCGTCCGAGCGCGAGCGTGAGCTCGAGCAGCGCGACGCCGCCGCCCCGGACACGGTCGAGATCGAGGACCGGCGCCTCGCGCTGTTCCGCGATCGCCGCCGGATCGCGACGCTCGCGATCACGTTCGTCCTCGTGGTCGTCGCGATCTACTTCCTGTTTCCGAAGGTCGTCGGCCTCGAGGACGCGCTGGTGCGATTCGGGCAGGCGACGTGGTACTGGCTGGTCGTCGCGCTCGCCTTTACGGTCGCGGGCTTCGGCGCCTACGTGGCGCTGTTTCGGGGCATCCTCGGCGGCGTCCACGACGATGCGCTGCGACGCCGGCTCGACTACCGCGCCTCGTACCAGATCACGATGGCCGGCCTGGCGGCGACGCGGATCTTCTCGGCCGGCGGCGCCGGCGGCATCGCGGTGACCTACTGGGCGCTTCGGCGCGCCGGCATGCCGCGGCGGCGCTCGGCGTGCCGGATGGTGGCGTTCCTGGCGCTCCTCTACTCCGTCTACCTCGGATCGCTCGTCCTCTTCGGGGCGCTCCTGCGCACGGGCGTCCTTCCCGGCGATGCGCCGGCCGGGGGGACCGTGGTCCCGGCGGCGGTCGCCGGGGCGGTGCTCGTAGCGATCGCGCTGATCGCGCTGATCCCGGGCGACGTCGAGCGCCGCCTGCGCAACCTCAGCTCCGGCGGCCGGCGCGGGCGCCTTCCGAAGCTGGCGGCGCGCCTCGCCACCGGGCCCGCCACCGTGGCGACCGGCGTCCGCACGGCGATCGACTACGTGCGCCACCCGCGGCGCGGCGCCCTGGCGATCGTCGGGGCGGTCGGATGGTGGGCGGCGAACATCGGGACGCTGTGGGCGGCCTTCGAGGCGTTCGGCGGGGACGTCGCGTTCGCCGTCCTCGTGCAGGGCTTCTTCGTCGGTATGGCCGCGAACCTGGTCCCCTCGCCCGCCGGCGGGGTGGGCTCCGTGGACGCCGGGATGATCGCCGCGTTCCTGCTCTTCGGGTTGCCGACGGGGCTCGTCTTCCCGGCGGTGCTCGTCTACCGTGTGATGGCCTTCTGGCTGCCGATCCCGCCCGGGATCGTGGCCTACTTCCAGCTTCGGCGCACCGTCGAGAAGTGGCAGCGCCAGGACGCAACGGCCGCTACACTATAAAAAGTAAAGTATGAGCAGCGGAGGCGATATAGACGAGCGCGACAACCGGTCGAAGGTCGAGAACCTGATCATCGTGGGCAGCGGCCCGGCCGGGTACACGGCGGCGCTGTACGCGTCGCGCGCGGATCTTGAGCCGCTGGTGATCGAGGGCTTCATCTGGGGTGGGCTGCTCCAGCAGACCACCGACGTGGAGAACTACCCGGGCTACCCCGAGGGGATCATGGGGCCCGAGATGATGCAGCAGTTCCGCGACCAGGCCGAGCGCTTCGGCACCCGCTTCATCACCGAGGACGCCGGCCGGGTCGAGCTGGCCTCAGACGGCGGCCTGCACCGGGTCTGGGTCGGCGACGAGGAGCATCGCGCGCGCGCCGTCGTCCTCGCGATGGGGGCGGAGCCCCGAAAGCTCGGCGTCACCGGGGAAGAGGAGCTCGCCGCGCGCGGCGTCTCCTACTGCGCCACCTGCGACGCCGCCTTCTTCCGCGACAAGCCGACGATCGTCGTCGGCGGCGGCGACACGGCGATGGAGGACGCGATCTTCCTCTCGAAGTTCGCGAGCGAGGTCAAGGTCGTCCATCGTCGCGACGACTTCCGCGCGTCGAAGATCATGCTCGACCGCGCGCGCTCGCAGCCGAACATCGAGCTCCTCACGCCGTACGTGGTGGAGCGCTTCGAGGACGGCGACGGCCGCTCCGACGGCGATGTCGGCCAGCTCTCGCGCGTCGCGCTGGCGCACACCGACGGCGGTGACCCGCGCGAGCTCGAGCTGAACGGCGCGTTCATCGCGATCGGACACCGGCCGAACTCGTCGATCGTCGCCGGTCAGGTCGACACCGACGAGGACGGCTACGTCGAGACCGACGGCAAGTCCACGCGCACGAGTTTGGCCGGCGTCTTCGCGGCCGGTGACCTCGTGGACCACACCTACCGCCAGGCCGTCACCGCGGCCGGCAGCGGCTGTCAGGCGGCGCTCGACGCCGAGTGGTACCTCCGCGACACCCCGCCGCAGCCCGAGGCGCACTGGACTTCGGACCCCGCGCGCGTGGAGCGCGCCGCCGAGGCGGCGGCCGCGAAGTAGCTTCGCTCGCGCTTCCTTTACGTGACACACGGTGGCCCTCGTGTGCGTTTGGGCCGCCCTTCCGCACCGCTTGACCGCCGTGGGCCGCAGTAACCCCGCATAGCGGGATCAACGCAGCCCACGGCCGCCCGGTGCCCGCTGCGCCGCCTACCAGGGCCGTTCGCCTAGATGCCCGACCCGCGGCGGCGGCTGATCACCGTAGGCGACCCGGCGGTCGCTCGTCTCGTTCTCGACTGAGGCGCCATAGCGGGCCGCGGCCGCACTCACCGGGTACAGGATCTCCAAGTCGGGCTTGCGCGCGCCCGCCATCACCACGGCGCAGGGCTCGTCGCCCGCGCCCACCAGGACGTGCGCCGTTCCGGCCGGCAGGTGCAGGAAGTCCCCTGGCCCGAGCTGGCGCTCCTCGTCCTCGACGATCGCGATGCACTCGCCCCTGATGACCAAGCACGCTTCCTGGGCGGTCTCTCGGTGGTACATCGCGTTCGGCTGACCTGGCTGCAGCACCCGCACGTTGAAGCCGAACTCAGGGAACTGGCCCCGCCGGCCCTCGAAGATCGCGCCCGACCCGAGCTTCTCGCTGCCCATCGCCGAAGCATGGGCGACGTTGACCACGAACCAGCCGTCGCCTTGCGGCGTGCGGCCGGCCTGACCATCCTCCAGCTCCGCCTCTTTGACCTTCTCCAGCACCGCCGACTCCTTCCTAGTCGCCCGGGAATGCTTGCCGTGCCAAGATTTAGCAGTAGGGGGCCGCGCTCGCCGGCTCAACTGTCCGGGCATGGTCAAGCGGCGCGGCTTGGCTACGGCTGCAGGGCGGCTCCGTCTACGATCGCGCCGTGGCGTCGGGGATGGGCAGCTAGAAGCGTCCGATGTCGATCATCTGGCGCAACTGGGCCGGCGACCAGCGCTGCGCGCCGGCCGTGATCGACGAGGCGGCGAACGAGGCGGAGATCGTGGCGTCCGTGGAGCGGGCGCGCGACACCGGCCGGCGGGTGCGCGTCGCCGGCTCGGGGCACTCGTTCACCGACATCGCGTGCACCGACGGTCACATGCTGGGCCTGGGAAGGATGGCGCGGCTGCTGGACGCCGATCCGGCGACCGGCATCGTCCGCGTCGAGCCCGGCATCACGCTGGCGCGGCTCGGCGAGGAGCTCGCGGCGCACGGCCTGGCGCTCGAGAACCAGGGCGACATCGACGCGCAGGTGCTCGCCGGCGCGATCTCGACGGCCACCCACGGGACCGGCCGCGGCTTCCAGAACCTCTCCGCGCAGGTGATCGGCCTGCGACTCGTGACGGCCGACGGATCGGTGCGCGAGCTGTCGGGCGAGTCCGACCCCGAGGCCTTCCTGGCGGCGCGTGTTGGGCTGGGGGCGCTCGGCGTGATCTTGCAGCTGACTCTGCGCTGCGTGCCGCTGTTCGCGTTGCGGCGGGTCGACGAGCCGCGGCCGCTCGACGAGACCCTGATCGCGCTCGACGAGGCGGTGGACCGAAGCGACCACTTCGAGCTCTTCACGTTCCCGTACACGAACTTCGCGATCACGCGCACCAGCGAGCGGGTGGCGGAGATTCCCGAGCCGCCGAACGCGCGCGCGGTCTGGCTACGCGAGGCCGTGCTCGAGAACCGCGTGCTCGACCTCGCGGCGCGCGCCGGCCGTTTCGCGCCTGCGGCCGTGCCGGCGATCAACCGCACGCTGATGCGCCTCGCCGGCCGCTCGGAGAAGCTCGACGCGAGCCATCGGGTCTTCGCCACCCGCCGCGACGTCCGCTTCACCGAGATGGAGTACGCGATCCCGCGTGCCGCCGCCGCCGTGTGCGTGGAGCGGGTGATCGACCTCGTAGAGCGCCGCCGGCTGCCGGTCGCCTTCCCAATAGAGGTCCGCTTCGTTGCGGCGGACGACGCGTACCTGAGCCCGGCGCACGGCCGTGAGACGTGCTACGTCGCGGTCCACATGTACCGCGGCGTGGAGTTCGAGAGCTACTTCCGCGGCGTCGAGGCGATCGTGCGCGACTACGACGGCCGTCCCCACTGGGGCAAGCGCCACTACCAGTCGGCGGGCACGCTGAGCGAGCTCTACCCCGAATGGGAGCGCTTCCAGTCGGTGCGTGCGCGGCTCGACCCGGCGGGGCTGTTCGGCAACGACTACACCGACCGTGTGCTCGGGCCGGTGCGCTCCGCGGTCTCCGACTGAGCGGGGCCGCCCTCGGTCGCCGCTTGCTCGCTGGCGTAGACGCCTGCGTATACACTACTGTCGATGGCGCCGACCACGACAGTCAGGGTTCACGCCGGCACCCGCGATGCGCTCTCCCGCCTATCTGCGCGACGAGGCGTAAGCACCGCTGACCTCCTCGCCGAGCTCGTCGAGCGCCGTGAACAGGACGAGATCCTCGACCAGATGAACGAGGCTTTCGCCCACCAGCGCGACGATCCGGACGCCTGGCAGGACGAGAAGGCTGAGCGCGACGTCTGGGAGGCGACGTTGATCGACGGCCTCGCCGATCTTTGACCGAGGCAAGCCAGGGTGAGGTCTGGTTCTGTGAGCTGGACCCCACGCGCGGACGTGAGCAGGCAGGCCGGCGACCGGTGGCCGTGATCTCTGTCGATCAGCTCGGGACCGGGCCGAGCGGCTTGGCCATTGTCGTCCCACTCACGACGAAGCCACAGGACAACCCGATCCGCCCCCGCATCGATCCACCCGAGGGCGGGCTGCGAGAGCGGAGCTGGGGGCTGCCGGACATGGTGCGGTCCGTCGACCGCTCCCGCCTGGTCGAGCGGTGGGGCAAGCTGCGACCCGGGACCGTCGAGCAGCTCTCGGCCAGGGTGCGGCTCTTGATTCGAACCTGAGGCCCGGGCCCGACTCGCCCGCGGCGGTCAAGCCGGAGCGACCGGATTCTCCCAACGGACCTCGGTGAAGCGCGCGAAGTCGGTGTCCGCCGAGCACACCGTCAAGCCGTGCTCGAGGGCGAGCGCCGCGAGCTGAGCGTCGGTGACGAGCTTCCCGCCTACGTGGTGGCGGATAACCAGCTCGCCGAGGATCTCGGTGTAGCGCGGGCCGGGGGCGGGGATCCAGGTCACCTCGCGAGCCAACCACGTCGAGATTTGGGCCCACGCGTCGGCCGGGCCGAGCGGCGTATCGAAGGCGCGCGGGTGCGTGCTGATGCGGAGGAAGGCGGTGAGGCTCTGCCACGGCAGCCCGACACGGCTCGGCCCATTGAGCCGCTCGGTCAGCCAATCCCTGGCCGCGGCGTGAAACGGGCAGGTGTCGTCGGTCGCGAACAACAGCAGGTTCGCGTCGACGAGCATCAGCGCCAGCCCGTGCCCTCGAGCTCTTCGATCGCCTCCCCGATGTTGGTGACGTCGAGCTTCGCGTTCATCGAGTACGTGTTCTGCACGAACGCTGGTTCGGCGTCGCGAGGTACGAGGCCGGCGCGGATCAACTCGTTGACCGCCTCGCTCACACCGACCGATCGCTCCTTGCGCAGGCGCTCGACCGCGGCGGCGGTGTCGTCGGTCAGGGTGATCGTCGTACGCATGCGTTTAGCCTAGCATCGTGATGCGGCTATAAGGGCACGCCGACGCGGCACGTGCCTACCCTGATGCGCCGGACGCCGCCTTGGGCACTTCCGCCGCGGCGCCGATCGCGTGGAAGCCTCCGTCCACGTGCAGGATCTCGCCGGTGATCCCGCGCGACCAGTCCGACAGCAGGAAGCAGACCGCCCTGGCCACCGGGGTCGGGTCCCCAGCGGGGCTGCGCTCGCCACGCGCCGGCCAGCGTGGAGAAGCCGGCGATCCCGCCGGCGGCGACCGTCTCGAGCGGGCCGGCCGACACGAGGTTGACTCGCACGCCGCGCGGGCCGAGGTCGCGCGCCAGGTAGCGGCCGACGGCCTCGAGCGCCGCTTTTGAGACGCCCATCCAGTCGGACACCGGCCACGCCACCGACGCGTCGAAGTCGAGCGCGACGAGGCTTCCGCCGCCGTCGCGCTCTCAGGCGGAGTCGAGAGGAAGTTGCCGCCGAGCGCCTCGCGCCGCCGCAGCGGCACGCGTCTCCCAGAAGCCCTGGTAGCCGCGTACGCGCCCGCGCAGTCGCGGCTCCGGGTCGGCCAGGACGAACTCGAAGCTGCCGTGGACCGAGCGGTGGCTCATGGATCGGCCGGAACTCGGTCAAGCTGGACCACTCGATCATCGGGCGTGCAGTCTGCCGCCCTCGACGCACTCGTGCTACGTGGGCCGCCGAAGACGGATCGGTGTCGGACGTCGCGATCCCGCCGCACGTGAGCAGTGACCTTCGTACGTGACTCGATTCGGAGCTCGGGGAGTGCCGCCTGCTCGGGCGGGAGAGGGGCTCGAAGGCGATCTCGGCCGGCGTAACCGTGCGTCGTAACCACGCGCGTGCCCGGCCTCAGCCGATCAGCCCGAGGCGCTGCGCGCGCGTGACCGCTTCGGCGCGGTTGCGCACCTTCAGCTTGCGGTAGAGGCCGCTCGTGTGCTCCTTGACGGTGTAGATGGAGAGGAAGAGCCGCTCGGCGATCTCGCGGTTGGTGGCGCCGCCGGCGATCAGGCCGAGCACCTCGCGCTCGCGCTCTGACAGCGGCGTGGCGGGCTGCTCGGAGGTCGGCGTGAAGACCGTCCGGCCCATCCCCACGAGGCGCACGGCCTTCGCCACGTCCCCGGCGTCGCGGTCCTTCGACATGAAGCCGGAGGCGCCCGCCGCGCGGGCGGCGCTCGGCGAGATCCGGCCGGCTCCCGAGATCAGCAGCACCCGCGTGCTCGGTGAGCGCTGGCGCAGCGTGCCGCACAGCTCGGCGCCCGAGGCGTCCTCGAGGAGCAGGTCCACGAGCGCGACGTGCGGCTCCCAGCGCTCCGCGAGCGTCAGGCCTTCCGCCGCGGTTCGGGCGCCGAGGCAGCGCTCGACCCACGGCTGCTCGGTGAGGAGCAGGCGAAAGCCCCACTGAACCACGTCGTGGTCGTCGATCACGAGGATCCGCATCCGCCG
>Ga0136615_10000113_pt1 | contig 32175 bp, 30 predicted proteins | sample AntDrymUQ2882206_2_FD_106647 | JGI IMG/M metagenome (GOLD analysis project Ga0136615, IMG submission 106647) | Polar desert sand microbial communities from Dry Valleys, Antarctica - metaG UQ288 (22.06) | ecosystem: Environmental > Terrestrial > Soil > Desert | place: Antarctica: Dry Valley... | reverse complement strand
AGTGGTATCGGGTTGTGGGAGATCAGGGAACAGCGAAGGTTCTTTGCTCATGGTGCTAAGATCGCATATTCATGATCAATTGGCGATCCCCCTGCAAACAATTTTTTCACAGCCTCTGAGCGTAGCGGCTGGCGAGGTCATCGCTGCCTAGGTCCAGTTCGCCGAAGCGGCGGCCATGCAGCAACGAATCGCCTATGGTCAGGTTGAACTTCCAGCCGGGCGCTTCCTTGAGCGTGCGGATGCCGGTGGCCTTGAGCGCGGCGACCAGTAGGCGGAAGCGGGCAATGGCGACTGCAAAAGGATTCAGGTCCACGCCGTAGACAGCACCAAGTGCCCGCATGACCCGCTCGCGCACGTCCAACCCTGGCGCGGCTCTCTCCCAGTGCAAAAGCAACCGGTGGAAGCTCCCAAGCAGAAAGTGACCTGACCCACAGGTCGGGTCAATCATCCGCGCCGTTTCGAGACCGAAGGTCTGGATGGCCGGCTCCAGCGTCCGTTCCAGAATAAATTCCTCCACGAACTCCGGCGTCTGCAGTAGCGCATAGCGCTTCCGTGCGGATTCCGAAAGATCCTGGTAGAGATCGCCGAGGAAGCGAGTGCTCAGCGCCGGATCCGTGAAGTCGTGCACCAAGGCGCCGCTATCCGGATCCACTCGCTGCCAGAAGTCAACCAGTGCCTTGGCCGCGTCGTAGGACAGCGGCGTGCGGAACAACGGATTGTGTGCAGGGTCGTACAGGCCGGCTACGGCTGGGTACTGGCCTAGCGCACTGAAACAATGCTCCAGGTAGTGCCGCTCGTTCTCGGTCGGGTGCACGGAGAAGTATTCCCGCGCTGCGTCTCGCGCCCGCCGGTTGCCCTCACTTGGGCCGGCGAGAAGTGGCGCCGGGATCAGTCGATTGTCCTCGCAGAAGCGCAGGAATACGCCGCTGAGCAACCAGGCAACCGCCGCCTGCGTGATTTGCTCCTCGCCCCAACTGGAAAACGTTTCTGCTGTCCGCGCGGCTTCGCGTGCGGCCTTGTACTCGCCTTCCAGCGACTTCTTCAAGTCTGGTAGCGACGCAATCTGCTCGCGCAGGTCCTTCTCCACCTTCTTTTGCTGGCCCTGCAAGTCCGCAAGCAGTCGCTTGGCATCAATCACGCCGATTCCCCGAAACTTTCCTGCGGTCATTCTGTGCTCGATGCCGGTTCTCTAGCCACGCGCGCGGCATATGCGCCCAATCCGCCGGCGTGATGACAGGTAGGACAACACCGTCAAGCGTCGGAGCGCGATATTCATCCCCCGGCACGAGAATGAGACGGGCGGGTTTGTCCGACGAAGTCGCCGCGTCCCGGAGCGATTGGATGACACCTGCCTGGCCATAACGAGCCAGCAAACCGATATGCTGAATCAGCAGCGGCTGGCGTTCTTCCAGCAGGTGCTGGCGAACTTTGGGAAACGCGCGCTGCACAAGTGCATTGAGGCGGCGCCAGTCCGAGGAATCACGCGCCGTGCGGTCCGCCTGCAGGACAATACGCCAGTCAGCGCCGGCCTGCGTGGCCTGCTCGCGCATGGCGTCAATCAACAGCCGATCCACGCTGACGGTCTGAATACCAAGCCGGCGGATCAGCTCCCGCGCAGCGAACTCAACCCTTGGGAGCGCACAGGTTACGATCAGTACCCGCCGATCGCGCACAGCGCGGCGCAGGTTGTCTTCAAACCGCTGGGCCGATTGGGCTTCCGGCCCAAGCTCGCCGGTGAGCGTCGCCGTGGTCACACGCCGCAACGTGCTTGTGTGGCGCGTCAGCCCGGTGCCTCGAGAGGGCGGCGCATAGCCAGCCGGCAGCATACCGACCGCAGCGTACCACTCCAACGGAATTTCAGCCTTTCGCAAAAGCTCATCGAGCGCCGGGCGATCTGGCAGAGATTCCGCGTGCGGGAAGCGGCTCTGGATGCGGCTGTGCAGCTGCTGCACCGTGAGGCGCTTGGGGCCGAGCAATGCGTTGGAACCCATGCGTAGCGCACGATCCGCTGCCAGTCCTACCGGATACAGCTCCAAGCGGCTGGACAGCGACACGTCGGTCGCCGCCGCCACAGCCAATCTGAGCCGTCGGTCCGCGCTCAGCGGCTGATCCAGCTCAGGTGGCGGAACAACCATCAGCGACTCCTCGACGCGACCAGGCGACGGCAAGGGCTCTTCCTTCGCAAGCTGCGAAGCTGCATGCGAGAGCGCCTCGGCATACTTGGCACGATCCGTCGGCGTGGCGGCGAAGGCCGCGCCAAGCTGTTCGGTAGCAATGACCAGTGCGGTGTGCGAACCGCGATACAGAATGAAGCGCACGGATTCCCTGGTGTACTCCGCCTCCAGCGCCGCTTGAATCACAGCACATACGCGATGCTGACGGATTGGGCCGTCGGCAGATGAGCCGCGGACGCCGAGCAGTCGTGCGGCCAGCTCTCCCATAGTAACGATGCCTTCCTTTCGCTGGATGAGGTCGGCGACTTCATTGCGCAGGATTGTCATCCAGCGGTTTTTCATCCACTTGTCCACGGCCTTCTCAATAACGGCCTGTGCCTGGGGCTTGGTGCAGGCTGCGACCTCCGCCGCCTCGCGCAAGGTGGGCAGGTCCCGTGGCGCGTGTGCGGCGGTGCGGTCGTCAAGGCCAAGCCAAGAGCGCACCAGCGCCAAATCGACCTCTTCTAGCTTGATGCCAGCAAGAGCACTGACCAGCCGGTCGATACTGAGCTGCTCCGGTGGCTCGTCGCTTTCATCCGCCAATAGGGGTTGCGCGGACAGGCGCTCGGCCAGTTGTTCGCGCAGCGAGCGGAGTTGCCGAATCACGCGCTGGCCGATACCGCGGTTGCGGTACATGCGGATGCCCGGTAGATCCAGCAGTTCCCCTACCGTGGTGGCTCCAATCCGATCAGCAGCATTGAGCTCTCGGGCGGTCAGACCCAGCGCCGACAGGCGCGTGGAGCGCCCTAGGTCCTCGATAGCGGACAAATCAACCAGCGGCGTTGCGGTGTCCCTATCGGTGTCGTCCGTGGTTGGACGATCGATCTGCTGGAAGACGGCGCGCCAGGCCAGGTGCATCTCGTCTGCGTTGTCAAAGCGCTTGCGGGCATCGCGGTGGAGAGCCGTTGCGAAGAACCGGGTGAGCACTTCTCGCACGGAGGGATCGAACAGTTCCGTGTCGAGCCGGGCCTCCTCCTCGGTACCCAGCGGGTCCATGCCGTTGTCGCCCCAGGTCGGCAGAATTCCGGTCGCCAGCTCGTAGAGCGTCATCGCTGCGGCGAACCGCTCGGCATACAAGTCCCAGCGCGTCGGTCTGCGCAGGATCAAGAATGGGTCCAGGTAGGGCGGCGTTCCGGCACGGATGTTGTCGGCCGGCGTGCGAGACAGAGAGAAGTCAAACAGTTTCAGCGTGAGCGCCCGCTTACGGGTTTCACCGATGCCAATGTTGACTGGCTTAATGTCGCGGTGGTTGACGCCTTCACGTTCCAGGTAGACGAGCACGTTGAGCAGCTCGTCCCCGAACCGCTCCAGCAAGTCCAGCGACAGCCGGCCTTCAGTGCGAAGGCGCTGATCGAGAGTTTTGTCGCCGGCGCGTTCCATAAAGATGGCAGCCAGGCCGTCGATCTCGCATTCGCCCAGACACTTCACGATGTTGGGATGCCGCAAGTCCTTTAGGACTGCTGCTTCCGCGCGCACCCGATCGCTCAGGGAAACTTCCTTGGCAATCTTGAGCACGCCGGCCTGGCCGTCCCGCTCCACGGCCAGGGCAACGCAGGTCGAGCCGCTGCCGAGGCGTTGGGTGACGGTGAATCCGCCAGTCAGCTGGTCGCCCTTCTTGGCGTCCAACGGATGCACCCCGAACACGGGTTCTGGCGCCGTCAGTTCCTCTTCCACCTGTTCGAGCAAGGATAGGAAGTCGTGAACACTTGCCGGACGATCGGGCGGATTGATGTCCGTCGCGAACTGGACCAGTTCCTGAAGACTGTCCGGCGCGCCGTCCATGGCTTCGGAAATGCGGAGGCCCGGTCCGCTACGTGATTTCGCAACCAGTTCGTCCGGATCGACCGCTGGATGCTTGCCAGTAAAGATGGCGTATGTCAGAGCGCCAAGCGAAAAGATATCGATGCTGACTGGATCATAGTCCTGCCCCGAAAGAACTTCAGGCGCCGCATACACCCAGCGCGCTCATCGGCGATCAAGCCGACCTGGAAGCCGGCGTGCAGTGTCATGCGTGTGTTAGAGCGCGTTTCCGCACCAGAACTACCGCTCTGCCAGTCCCGCAGCAGCACAGACAAAGCACTGCCGTCGCGGACGACATCGATGGTCCACGGACTGATGGCGCGGTGATGGACGCTGTGTTGGTGCGCGTACTGCAGAGCCTCGGCCACCTGTCGGATCAGCTCCAGACGCGCATCGAGCGGCAGCGCCGGCAGGTCCGATTCAATGAAATGCGCCAGCCGCTGAGCGCCTTGCTTCAGCTCGTAGACCAGCGCGGGACCAACTTCGGTCTCGGTTAGCTGGATGGGTCGGAGAATGTTCTCGTGTTGCACGTTGGACAGCAGACGGTACTCGCGCAGGGCAATGTCCTTGCGCTCCCGCTTCTCGGTATCTGCAGCCTTCTGACTATGGGTAAAGATCCGAACACGCTTGATGTCCGTGGCCAGGCGAACGTGCGACGCCTCCCAGTCCTGGAAGCGATCGTTCTCCGCAATCAACCGGGTGAGACGGTAATCGCCGACCTGAGCGGAGGTGGATCGGCGGCGTAGTCCGAGCTGCTCCATGGCCCGGCACACCACCCGCTCGGCATCACGTCCTATGCCAGGACGGTTTTCGGCCTTGGTGGCCGCCCCGGAAATGACATCGGTGATGCTGAATCGCCCATTCCGCTTTGCATCGGATCGCAGATACACATGCTGGCTGGAAACATCGTCCAGATCTATCGAACACTCCGGCGAGGAGAGAAAAATGACTGGCTGAATAAACGGGACCTGGAGCTTCTTGAATGCCGGCTGACGCGCCAGCAGTGACTTCAGTTTCTTGGCCTTGCGGTTCGTGAGGAGCAGGGGGTTCTCCTCGATTCGTTCCCCGCCCTGATTGCGAATCGTCCGGGAATGCTGGCTCCCCGAAACGACCCCGCGCCAGCTTTTGATCTCGATCAGGTAAATGCGATCCGTGGATATGACGAGTGCATCCACTTCGTTGATGCTGCCGTCTTCCGCGATGAACTCGAAGTTCGACCACGCACGAAACGGCGGTAGATCAGGTAGACCAGCGCGCAGGACCTCCAGCGCTTCCTCCTCGTGCGGAAACGCGGATGCCTGTACGACGTGCCAACGACCAGATTGGGTCACAAGTCCCCCATGCTCGACCGACGTCCCTTGAAAAGGAAAGCCCGCGGTCGCATGCCTCCCAATTCTCGCCCAAGCCCGGAGCGAGAACACTCCTCAAATCAGATACCTCGTGCTTTGAGCGTGCAGCATCGGTTCGGGTGGGCGCTGCGATCGCGAGCTCGGCGGGACGATTCATTGAACGCCTCCGATAAAAATAGGGGCACCTCCCCTCGCCCTACCACCTCAGAGCGACATTCCCAGTGCTGATGTGTTTATCTATCCACAGCGTTGCCTTCATTCCAGCCGTCCATCAACTGCTGATATAGCGTTCGGACCTTGGTTTCCGCCATCGCTGCGCGATTGCGTATTCCTTCAAGTAGTCGATGACATCGAGCTGCTGAACGGTGCACCCAACCGGCAAAGATGATGGGCTATTACTGCAGTGGCGGAAAGGGAACGAGCATGATGGCGCGGCATTATATCAGCCTATCTCCTCGCCGCTTCAACCACGACAAGATGCCAACAAATCCGCGGCGATCGAGTTTTTGTACACTACGGCATAGAGCATGTAGTGTTTTACGTTTTACGCTTCATTCAAACGCAATTCTTCCTTTCAACGCCGACGCCGCAACCGTTTCGCTTGTGGCGATCAACGCGCGCGCTTCATCAGCCTTCCTCCAAACATTCCACAACAGCACGCCGCGCACGCGTTGGTTGTCAAGATAATAAAGCACGCCGGTATGGAATTCTTCCTTCCAATCCGCAATCACTTGCAAGCGGCTATCAAGCTCGCCGACAGCTTCGTACCCAATCTGAAAAAGATCGGAATAGAAAAACGGCGTGTGCGTGAAATTGACATTCGCGCCGGCCATGGCTTGCCCCGCGGCTTTGCCCATGGTGTTGGCGAGATCTTCGTGCTCGACGCGACGCCGCGCGCCCAAAGCTTGATCGAAATAATTGGCAACATCACCGCCGGCAAAAACTTCGGGATGGCTCGTGCGCAGCGATTGATCGACGACGATGCCGTTATCAACCTTCAAACCTGCCGCAACGGCGAGCTCGACATTCGGCACGATGCCGATACCGGCGACAACGCCATTGGCGTTGATGCGACGATTTTTTTTTGTCGCGAGAGTCAAATTCACGCCTGTACCTTCCAAGGCAACCACGGATTCTCCGGTGATCACTTCAACTCCTTTTTGGCGATAATAATCGTTGAAGAACGCCACCGCCTCCGCCGGAAAAAGGCGGGCACAAATGCCGTTCTCGGGCGTGATGAGCGAAACCTTCTTGCCGTTCATCGCGAGCGCGGCCGCCACTTCGGAGCCGATGAAGCCGCCGCCAATCACGGCAAAAGTCTCGTGCTGCTTGGCCAACTCCTGCAAGCGTTGATAATCCGCGAGCGTGCGGAAATAGATAACGTCATCGCGGCCGAACGGCAAGCGTCGCGTTGTTCCGCCCGTTGCCAGCAACAGCTTGTCGAACGTGTGCGTGTCGCCGTGATCTTCGTGCACTTGTTTCCCGGAGAGATCGAGCTTTTGCGCGACACGGCCAAGATGATAAGTTACGTTTCCGTGCGTCGCAGGCCGCATAATTTCTTCCAAAGTTTTCTTACCGGTCCAAAGCGCCTTCGATAAGGGTGGGCGATCATACGGTTTGTGCGTTTCGGCTGTGATCACGCCGATCGTGCCGTTGGCATCGGTTTCGCGCAGGCCATCGATCGCCGACGCAGCGGTCATGCCGCCGCCGATGATCAAATAGTTGTAATGAGCCATTGCATTTCTCCTGAAGTTAAGCGACGAATAGTGCTATGGCCTTTGATTAAGGTCTACGCATGCAAACATAACCCAAGAGGCAGAAGGTTTTGTCTTTGCTCATTAAGGCGTAATTAAGCCATTGGTGAGAATTACAATAATTTCCGTCAGCATCGGGAATAAAGGCATCATCAGTAACGCATCGCCACTTGTTGAGCGGTCCCACTGTGTCCATTACATCAAATAATGGTGGACCACACCAAGCCCGTCAGCCAGTCGTTACAACCCTGTGATCCGCATTTATTGTCTGTTCGGCCTCTCATTTCGCTAAACCGAGTAACCGGGAATTCTTGGTGTTTCTAAACACCACCGGCTTTTCATCACGGTGGGCGGCGCGCCCGATGGCGGCAAGGACCCGATCATGGTGGGGCGAGAGATCGCAGACCGGGTCCGCGTTCGCGGCGTCGCCGGTGAGCATGTAAGCTTGGCAGCGGCAGCCGCCGAAGTCCTTGAAGCGCTCCGGGCAGGAGCGGCATGGCTCGCGCATCCACTCGAAACCGCGATAGCAGTTGAAGGCGGACGACTCGTTCCAGATCCACTCGATGCCGTGGTCGCGGACATTCGGGAATTCCAGCCCGGGGAGTTGCCGGGCCGCATGGCAGGGGAGCGCGGTCCCATCGGGCGCGATGCAGAGAAACACGGCGCCCCAGCCGTTCATGCAGGCTTTGGGGCGGTTCTCATAATAGTCGGGAACGACATAAAAGATTTTCATCCTGCCTTTCATGCTTTCCTGATAGGCATGGGCGATGGCCTCGGCCCGCTCGAGTTGCTCACGGCTGGGCAGCAAGCGATCGCGGTTGTGAAAGGCCCAGCCGTAATACTGCGTCGTGGCAAGCTCCACGTAGTCGGCGTTGAGGTCGTTGGCGAGACGCAGCATGGCCTCGATCTGGTCGATGTTATCGCGATGAGTCACAAAGCACAGGACCATCGGGTAGCCGTGTTTCTTTACGGCGCGCGCCATCTCGACCTTGTGCGTGAACGCTTCCGTTCCCGCCAGATAATCATTGAGATCCTTCCGGCTCGCCTGGAAACTGATCTGGATATGGTCCAATCCGGCCTCGCGGAACGCTTTCAGGCGAGACTCATCCATGCCGAGCCCCGAGGTGATAAGGTTGGTATAAAAGCCTAAGGATCGAGCTTCCCTGATTAGAATTTCAAGATCGCGACGCACCAGCGGTTCGCCGCCGGAGAAGCCCAATTGCGTCGCGCCTAGCGCGCGGGCTTGGCGGAGTACGGCGAGCCAGTCCTCGGTGCTGAGCTCCCCTTTGGTGCGCGCGTAATCGACGGGGTTGGAGCAATAAGGACACTGCAGCGGACAGGCATAGGTCAACTCCGCCAGCAGCCATAGGAGCTTAGGCCGCGCCGGTGATTCGAACCCAGCCGTGCTCATGCGCGGTCTCCATAAAATGCCGGATCTCGTCGCCGATTTTAGCCCCGGAAAACTGCCGCTCGAGGTCGTCGATGATGGCGCTCAAGCGGGTTTTCCCGTCGCACCGCGTGAGGATCTCCCCGGCGGTCTTGTTGAGCTTGACCATGCCTTCCGGATACAGAATGACATAGGCTTGCTGGGCCTCCTCCCACTGCAAGCGAAACAGGGGGGCGATTTGAGGGATACAGTCGTCGGCGAAATGCGCGCTCATCGCTCAAGGCACGACATTGAAATACGGCGGGCGGTGATCCACATACGCAAGCCATAGTACATCGAGCATCGTCCACAGCACATCGAGCTTAAACTTTAGAATTCCAAGCGCGCGCTGCTGCTCGGCGCGGCTACGGAAAGTGTCGAGCGTGATCGTCAGCCCGTGCTCGACATCGCGTCGCGCTTCCCGCAACCGCTGGCGAAAGTAGGCATAGCCCGCGGGTTGGATCCAGGGATAATGCTCGGGCCAACGGTCGAGGCGTTGCTGGTGGATCGCAGGGGCGAATAGTTCGGTCAGCGAGGAACAGGCGGCCTCTTGCCAGGTGGCGCGGCGGGCGAAGTTCACATAGGCATCGACCGCGAAACGCACCCCGGGCACTACCCGCTCGTGTGACCACAGCCCCTCGCGCGTGAGCCCCACCGCCTCGCCAAGCCGTAGCCAGGCGTCGATGCCTCCCTCATCGCCGCTGGCCCCGTCGTGATCGACGATGCGCTGGATCCATTGACGGCGCACCTCGCGGTCGGGACAGTTCGATAGCACGGCGGCATCCTTGATGGGGATGCTCACCTGATAGTAAAAGCGGTTCGCGACCCATCCCCGCACGCCATTCTCATCGAGCTTGCCGCTATTCATGAGCACATGGAAGGGATGGTGGATATGATAGTACCGTTCCATGGAACGCAGTTCTTGCTCGAATTGGGCCGACGTCCACGCGACGGGCTCGCTGACGGGCGCATCATTCACAGCACGATCTCCATGCCGTCATACGCCACCTCAATGCCGCGTTCGATCAGCGCCTGCCGCTCTGGACCGTCCTCGTTGAGGATCGGGTTGGTGTTATTGATATGGATAAGCACCTTGCGCGGCTGTGACAGTGTATCCAGGATGCTCAACATGCCTCCCTCCCCCGAGAGCGCGAGGTGGCCCATATCGCTTGCGAGCTTGGTGCTGATCCCGAACCGCAGGAGCTCGTCCTCGGTCCACAAGGTGCCATCGACGAGCACACAATCGGCGTCCGACAAGTTGCGGTATACCTGGTCGTCGACTTCGCCGAGGCCTGGCGCATAAAACAGGACTTTTGACGTATCGAGGTCTTCGATCTTGACGCCGATCGTATCGCCGCGGTGCGGGTTGTGGCGGTGGGGCGAATAAGGGGGCGCCTCGCTTCGCAAAGGCACGGCGGTGAAGCGCAAGTTTGCGGCGCGGGGTACGGTGAACGGCTCGCCGTCGATGGACAGCGTACGCCATTCGACCCCGCAATAGTATTCCAGGACTCGAAACAGTGGGTAGCCCGTCGTCAGATCTTGATAAACCATGTTGGTACAATAGACGTCCAACGGCTGTTTATGTTCGCGTAGCATCATCAAACCGGTGGTGTGGTCGATCTGGGCATCGACCAGCACGATGGCGCAGATCCCCGTGTCGCGCACACCCCGGCCGGGCTGTAAGGCCGCCACGGAGACTAATTGGGTGCGTATGTCGGGCGAGGCGTTGAACAGCACCCAGTCGACGCCGTTGCCGGAGACCGCTATCGAGGATTGCGAACGCGCGCGGGCGCGCAAGAACCCTGTGCGCAGACCCTTGCAATTCGGGCAGTTACAGTTCCATTGGGGAAAACCGCCGCCAGCGGCGGAACCGAGGACGTGAATACGCATGGATAGCTTGAACGTCGTAAGGGGCGCCATCGTAGCAGAAACAGCGCGCCTTGTCCGCGTAACCGGCGCGGTGCATGCCCTAGGTTAAAAACACGGCGGCGAGGCCCAGAAACGCGGAGAATCCGATGACATCGGTCACCGTGGTCAAAAACAACCCTCCGGCAAGCGCCGGATCGATTCCAAGTTTCTTCAGGCCGAGCGGAATGAGCGTCCCAGCCACGGCCGCGGCGGCTAGATTGGTCAGGAGCGCAAGACCGAGGATCAAGCCGAGCCCCACGTCCGAAAACCACGCGGCGGTTACCATCCCGACCACGACGGCCCAGAGCAGCCCATTGCAAACACCCACGGCGATCTCCTTCTTGAGCAGCGATCCCAAGTTGTCCTGGCCCACCCGATCCAAGGCCAAACCCCGAATCATGATCGTAAGTGTCTGACTGCCGGCGACGCCCCCCATGCCGGCGACGATGGGCATCAGGATCGCAAGCGCGACGATCTCTTGCAGCGTGGCCTCAAAGCGCCCGATGACCCAGGCCGCAAGAAACGCCGTAATCAGATTGACCCCCAACCACACCGCACGGCGCGGCGCGCTCACCGCGATCGGTGCGAACATGTCGTCGCCTTCGTCTAAACCCGCGAGGCTCATCAGCGAATGGTCACCTTGGTCGCGGATCACATCGACCACATCATCGACGGTGATCCTGCCGATCAAGCGGCCGTTTTGATCGACCACCGGCGCCGACACCAAGTCGCGTTGCTCGAACCTCTTGGCCACTTCGGCCGCCGGGAGATCGGCGGGGATCGCTTCCGGTTCTCTGACCATCACGTTCTCGACCTTGCGATCGGGATCATTGGTAAGCAGGGCCGTAATCGGCAGCAAACCTTGATACCTGTGGTTGCGATCGACCACCATGAGGTTATCGGTTTTTTCCGGGATCTCGGCGCGCCAGCGCAGATAGCGAATGACAACGTCGAGGTCTACATCACTGCGGACGGTGATGGCATCGGTATTCATCAAACCACCGGCGGTATCCTCCGGGTAGTACAAAACCGAAGATACGCGGATACGGTTTTGCTCGTCCATAAGCCGCAACACGCTATCGAGCACCGATTCCGGCAAGTCCTGCAAGATGTCGGCCGCGTCGTCACTCGCAAGGCCGCGTGTCACATCCGCTACTCTGTCCGCACCCATGTGCTCCAATAAGCCTGCACGCACCGCATCCTGTGCATGGGCCAAGACAGCGCCCTGCTGTTCGGGCGAGATAAGTTGCCACACTTGTAGGCGTTGGTGCGGGGGAAGGGACTCGATCAGGTCGGCGATCTCGGCAGGATGGCGATCCGCCAAATGTCTACCGACGGTGACGAGATCACCTTCCGAAAGCGCGTCTTGCAGTATGCCTCGTAGGATCTCCGCGGTCTCTTGCCCTGTATTTTGAGATGCTTGGGTCATCGGGTATCAATACCTTCCGCGAGCATGCCTCCGACGGCATACGTGGGGTTCTGCCGAGGCGCTTTAGTTCAATCCGGCGTTGATGCGTCCGAGCAAGTCGTTTATTTCACTGCTACTGCTCGCCGCCAGCACTTGCTCGGAAAGAGACATGACCTCCGCGAGGCGGGTATTGTTGACGATCTTCTTTACTTCCAACAAGACCGCCGGGTGCACGCTGAAATCCCGCAAGCCAAGCCCGAGGAGAAGGCGTACGTAGCGCGGATCGCCGGCCATCTCACCGCACATGGCGACCGGCTTTTTGTGATCCCTGGCCGCCTGGATGATTATGCGGATCAAGCGCAGCACCGCCGGATGGACCGGATCATACAAATAACTGACCTCGTCATTGACCCGATCGATCGCCATCGTGTACTGAATGAGGTCATTGGTTCCTATCGAGAGAAAATCAAGCTGCTTGGCGAAAAGATCGGCGCACATCGCCGCCGCGGGCACCTCGATCATGCCGCCGATGGGCATGTCGGGATCGAAGGGGACGGCGTTTGATCGAAATTCCGCGCGGATCTCCGCGATGATCGCAAGCACTTGGTAAAGCTCTTGGAGGTTTGAAAGCATCGGGATGAGAAGCCGCAGCGGCCCGAGGGCCGAGGCCCGAATGATCGCGCGTAACTGAGGCAGAAACAGTCCCGGCTCCTTGAGACATAGACGCACCGCGCGCAACCCGAGCGCCTGATTCGCAAGCACCCGCCGTTCCCGCCCGGTGCTACTATCGACCTGCTTGTCGGCCCCGAGATCCAGCGTTCTAATCGTAATCGGCCTTCCTTGCAAGGCGTGCAAGGCTTGGGAATATACCTGGAACTGTTCTTCCTCGGCCGGCGGACGATCCCGGTTCATATAGAGATATTCGGTGCGGTATAGGCCCACGCCCAAGGCCCCGACGTTCAGTACCGATTCGAAATCCTTCGGCAACTCGATATTGGCTTCCAGGCAAATCGTGATGCCATCCCCGGTGATCGCCGGCGCGCCCTTCAGCTTGATTAATTCGGCGAAGTGGACCCGCTCTTGCCGCTGCAAACCTTCGTAATACCGGATCGTCTCGGGGTCCGGATCGACCAAAAGCACGCCCGAGATCCCATCGATGATGACGAGGTCTTCTTCACGCACGTAGCGGCGCGCTTGATGCAGGCCCACGATGCTCGGGATGCCTAGGCTACGCGCGAGGATCGCCGTATGTGAGGTCGGGCCACCGTGCTCGGTCGCGAACGCCGCGATGCCGTGATGTTGCATGAGCACCGTATCCGCGGGTGTGAGGTCATCCGCCAGCACGATGTAGCCCCGCAGCCGGCTATCGGGGACCTCGTGCCGCATCGGGCCCTGATTAAGCAAAATGCGTTGCATGCGATTGACGACGTGATCAACATCATCCTTGCGGGTCCTTAGATAGGGATCGTCCATTTCCTCGAAGACCGCTACCAACGCATCGCGCTGTATTTTCACGGCCCATTCAGCGTTACAGCGCCGCTCGGTAATCAGCCGCGCGGGCTCTTGCGTTAAGGCCGAGTCCTCCAACATCAATAGATGGGTGTCGATGAACGCGGCGATGTCGGCTGCGGTCGCGGGTGGAATATGGTCCCGAATCGCGCGCAATTGCTGCCTGGCGGTGAGCACGGCGTGCTCGAACCGGCGTACTTCCTCAACGATATACTCTTCTTTCAAACAGTATTCGCTAATGTCGACCTGGTCGCGCTGGAGAATATGAGCCCGTCCCATGGCGATGCCTCGAGAGACGCCAACACCGTGGAGGGAAATGCTCATTCCGACTCACCGAATTTGTTAGCCACTAGATCCTCTAAGCTTGCGATGGCCTGCCGCTCGTCGGGTCCGCTCGCAAGGATTTCGATCTCGGCTCCGTTATGAGCGGCGAGCATCATGACCCCCATGATACTCTTGCCGTTGACTTCCTTGCCATTTCTGCGAATCGTGACCTCGCATTGAAAGCGCGACGCCAGTTGCACGAAACGCGCGGCCGCGCGGGCATGCAAGCCGAGCTTATTTATGATCCGAACATTACGGAACATCATCCACCGCTAATCCGTATCGCTTATTTCCACGATCCCGTCGCGACCGCCGGTAATGGCCTTGTCGACGAGTCGCTCCAGGCCTAGATCGGCATAGTTCAGTACTCGGAGCAACATGGGCAGATTGACGCCGGTTACGATTTTAACGCGCCCTTCACCCAGCAGCCGGGTCGCGATATTGCACGGCGTGGCGCCACAGATATCCGTCAGGACGAGCACGCCGTCGCCTTGGTCTAGGGCTTGGATCATGGCGCTGGCTTGAGCGTGCGCTCGTTCCGGTTCACAGTCGCGTCCGATGCTGACGACGGCGAGCGGAAGCCTCTGTGCTCCGAACGTCTTTACCGCATTATCGCGAAGCGACTCACCGACGTTGTCGTGTCCGATGATCAAAATGCCGACGCTCATAGGAGCCCTGTCCCGTCGCGGTGGGTTACGAGAACATGCCGTCCTTGCGAGCTAAGATGGGACGCCAGGCGTTCCACGATATACACCGACCGATGGTGCCCGCCGGTGCACCCCACGGCGACCGTTAAATAACTGCGTTGGTCCGCTTCAAACCGAGGTAACCACGCGTCCAAGAACGCACGGAGCTGAGCCGTCATGTCGTGGACGAGCGGCGCCGCCTCCAAGAACTCGATGACCGGAGGATCGCGTCCGGAGAGGTCGCGTAACCGCGGTTCCCAATGCGGATTGGGTAAGCAGCGTACATCGAAAACGAAATCGGCGTCCGCGGGCAGACCGTGCTTGAATCCAAACGAGATGAGTTGTACCGACATGATGTTGGCTTGCCTTTGTGCGACTCGTTCCCGCACCAGAGCCCGCAACTGGTGGACCGAGGTGCGGCTTGTGTCGATGCGTAAATCCGCGTGCTCCGCAAGCGGCCCAAGCAAACGCCGCTCCTCGTGAATGGCGACCGTGAGCGACACTTCCGTTGCGGAGAGCGGGTGTTTGCGGCGCGTCTCACTAAAGCGCCTGAGCAAGGCTTCGTCGCCGGCCTCCACGAATACAAGCTCCACCGCAAGCTCGCTGCTTTGCTGTTGCCGCAAAAACCGCGGGAAGCTCGTCAATGCATCGGCGGGATTACGGGCATCAATGCCGATAGCAACGTTTTCGTAAAGCGGTTGCTCGGCCGAGCGAATTTGAGAGAACAATTCCGGCGCCAGACCGATGGGGAGGCTATCGATACAGTAATAGCTCAGATCCTCGAGGACATTGAGCACGGTTGTCTTTCCCGCACCCGACATACCCGTGACAATGATCAACCTTCGGGCCACGGCAACCCTCAAACCGCTTTATCGAGCAAAGCGCGCTGTCTGTGCATGAAATCGTCCGCCGAGTTATAACCGCTCATGCGCAAGATGTGGTTGCGGGCGGCACACTCGACCAATACCGCCAAGTTACGGCCAGCCGTCACGGGGAGGACGATTTCCGGGAAATCCAGTCCCAGGACCCGGCGCTCACTATAGCTTCCTTCCAGGCGATCGAGGTTAATCAAGCCTTCACCCTCCAATCGCTCCAGGCGAATGATCAAGCGCAAATACTTGTTGCTTCGCAAGGCCCCCGCGCCTAACAGCTCACGAACGTTCAAGATGCCAAGCCCGCGCACCTCGAGGAAATCGAGGAGGCCCTTCGGACACGTACCGTTGACGATATCGGGGGCGATGCGCGAAAACTCCGGCGCGTCGTCCGCGATCAATCGGTGTCCGCGCGTGATGAGCTCCAGAGCCAATTCGCTCTTTCCAACCCCGCTCTCACCGGTGAGCAATACGCCTATGGACATCACCTCCAAGTATACCCCGTGCAGCGTCACGACCTCGGCCAAAAGGTTCGAGAGATAGTAATGCAGGTCATCGGACAGCTTATTGCTCGCGAGTGTCGAGGTGAAAAGCGGCGTGCTGCTTTCCTCGCAGGCCGTGCCTAGCTGCTCGGGTACTAGCTGACTGTCGGCGACGACGATACAATGGGGTTCGTGACTCAGCAATTGCCGGATCGCATCCTCGCGCGAGATCGCGCGCAACCCCGACAGATATTGGATCTCGGAGGATCCCAGGACCTGGATCTGGTTCGGATGAATCAAATTCAGGTGGCCCACCAAGGATTTATTGGAGCCCAGGTCCGCGCTGTGATCGCGCCTTGTTTCCAGAGTGCTGATATGGTCCCCGACGATCTTCCTCCTGGTCTCGGGGTGCACCTCATCGGACTTAATCGATCGCCCCCCGCCCGCGCGCCCGGCCACCCACTCGAGCGCAAGCCGCTCGGAATGGATCTCGAATAAATCGCTAATTGTGACCGACGACATAGCTTCGCGGGCGATCCGGCCATGCGCTCAGTAGCTCAAAGAGCGTATCGGCACCGGCACATGCCCTGATCCGGGACACAAACTCCTCATCGCTGAACATTTCCGCAAGCTCGGCGAGTATCCTTAGATGCTCGTCGTGGCATCGGTCCGGAACCAGTAACGCAAAAAAGATCGACGGGCTGCTCATCGATGGCGTCGAAATCAACGCCGGTCTTGGTATAAATAAACGCCCCGCAGGGCTGATCACCGTGCGCGGTCCGGCCGTGCGGGATCGCAACCCCGCGTCCCAATCCGGTGCTACCGAGCCGTTCCCGCGTCATCAGACTATGGAACACCTCGTCACTGGTTAACTTCTCTGGTTGATCCGCGATCAACCTTGCCAAGGCTTCGAGCACGCCTTTTTTGCTGCCTACATCGACCTGGACGGCGACGCGATCGCGGACCAGGATCTCGTCCATACCCATCGCTTATACTCTTGTTCCGTGCGCTACAACCGTAAGCACCCCCTCTACGCTTTGCGCCCGCCGTCCCCGCGATGATGATCCGTTATTTTGTCTTTGTGTTTCAGCAACTGGCGGTCTAATTTGTCCACTAATGCATCGATTGCCGCGTACAGATCGTCGTGCTCGGCGTCCGCGAACAGATGACTTCCCGCGACGTGCATCTTGGCTTCCGCGCGTTGCCGCTGCTTCTCGATGGCCAAAATGACATGAATTGCCGTAACGTGATCGAAATGCCGTTCCATCCTTTCAAATTTTGTCTCGACGTAATTGCGGATCGCTTCCGTAACTTCCATATGGTGACCGGTAACGTTTATCTGCATTGCAACTCCCGACAGTTAGAATTGGCTGGTGGCGCCGCTACACGAGGCGTTTTCTTTCATTCGAGGGCGGAATGGCCATGGCCTCGCGGTATTTAGCGACGGTCCGCCTGGCGACGTTAATTCCTTGCTCCCATAATACCGCCGCGAGCTTGCTATCGCTCAAGGGTTTCAACGAGTTCTCGGCGGCGATGAGTTTTTTGATGACAGCGCGGATGGCTGTTGACGAACACTCTCCGCCCGCGGAAGTGCTCAAATGACTCGAGAAAAAATACTTGAGCTCGTAAATTCCCCTGGGCGTGTGCAGGTACTTGCGGGTGGTTACGCGCGAAATCGTTGACTCGTGCATGCCCAATACCTCGGCAATATCGTGCAGGACCAGCGGCTTCATCGCCACGTCACCGAGTTCCAGGAACGCGCGCTGACGCTCAACGATGGCCGTTGCGACACGCAATAATGTCTGACTTCGGCTTTGCAGGCTTTTTATAAACCATCGTGCTTCTTGCAGGTGTGTGCGCAGCGAGGTGTTATCCTGGCTATTGTCGGCCCTGCGCACCATGCTCGCGTAATAGGGATTAACGCGCAGGTGCGGAATGACCTCGGTATTCAATTCAACCTGCCACGTACCGGCTTTTTTTCGTACGTGGACGTCCGGTACGATATATTCCACCCGGGCATCCTGAAGGTGCGCCCCGGGCCGCGGATTCATGGTCTGGATCAGCGCGACCACCTGTTGCAGTTCCTCCTGGCTCAACTTCATGCGCCGCGCCAAGCGTACGTAATCACGCTCGGCGAGGAAGTCGAAGTGCTTTTCCACTAAATGCCTGGCTTGTTCCACCCACGGACTACCGCCGTCTTGCTGACTCAGTTGAATGGCCAAACACTCTTGCAGGCTGCGGGCTGCAACCCCCGGGGGATCCAAGCGCTGCACCCAATGCAGAACGGCCTCGACTTCGTCGAGCTCGACTTGGTCGTGATTGAGGGATTCGCGCAGCTCTTCAAGACTTGTTCTTAAGAAACCATCATTGTCCAGCGCATCGGCGATCGCATAGGCAATCGCTTTGTCCATATCACTGATCGACGCCAGATTGGTTTGCCACAGCAGGTGGTCCTTCAGCGATTCGCCCGCGGCGCGCTGATTCTCAATTTCAAAACCGGCGTGGTCCCCCGAAGCCGCTTGAGGCATCGACGTGTCATAGACATCATCCCATGCACTGTCGACCGGAAGTTCCTCGGGAATATCCTGGGCGATCGCGGCGCCGGCCACATCTTCGACCTCACTCGCGGCCGTCTCCGCGTATGGGAGGCTTTCGGTGTCCTGCGACTTCGAGCTCCCGTAGCCGTCTTCGTGCTCATCATCGACGGCCTCCAACATCATGTTAGACTCGAGCGCCTCCTGGATTTCCAGGCTCAGTTCCGCGGTGGACAGTTGCAACAAGCGAATCGCTTGCTGCAACTGGGGGGTCATGATGAGGCTCTGCCCTAAGCGTAGCTGCAGTGCTTGCTTCATAAAATGCTGGTTCAGGTGCGTTGGGCAGAGTCTTAGCGTGAGTAACTACATTTTAACGCAATTTTCATCGCCGGTATCCGCCAGCCCGCGCCTCAAGCATTATCTATCGGTGCTTGGCGTGGGCCCCTCTACCCGCCGGAGCCGCGCCCGATAGGCGCTAGACCATAAGGGAACGACCGGCCGCCGGATCCCGGCCAGCCGGCGCCACCAATAGCCTGCCCGGACATCCGACACCCGCACCGCTCCGGTGCGGACACTCGGCGCATGCACAAATTTGTCTTGGCCCATATATATCCCAACATGGCGGCCGGCGGCGGTGTGGAAGAACAGCAAGTCGCCGGGTAGACGAACCGCCAAGGGCACCTGCGGTAAAGCAGCCGCCATCGATGCCGTATCGCGCGGGAGCACGATCCCATGCCTGGCGTAGACATATCTAACGAAACCGCTGCAGTCGAAACCTTCCTCGGGCGAATCCCCGCCGTAACGATACGCCACCCCGGTCAGGCTCAAGGCGGTCGCAACGATCCCCGGTGTACCGCCGGGCGCCACGGCCGGTTCGAGCTGCGCGAGGTTTCCCGCACACCCCGCGAGCACGGCCAGACCGACCACCAGGCCAGCGCGCGCGCCATGCACCTTCCGTCGCCCGACTCGCAACCAGGTGTCTACGGTGTTATTGGTCCGGGCCGCCGCCATAATCGCCACAGGCTCTTCACGGTAATCTCGAAATGACAGCCTTCTGTATAAAGATCGACCCGCTTTAATCGACCCAGTCTTAATCTCGTGAGGAGCGGCTGGAACCAGTCTCGATTAAGGCGCGCGACCTTTTCAAGCCAGACCTGGTGATCGTGAGCGCCCTGCTCCTCGGGGAAAACCACTAAGCATTCGGTCGCAGACCCGGCTTGCTCCAGCAGCGCTCCAAAACTTCCGGGCAGGCGCGAGGGCGCGCAACCGCCGAGGACCGCTAGGCCGGTCATGATGGGTTCCGCGCCCCATACGGCGCGACCGGGAACCGCGGCGACAGGCGGCAAGCTTCCCGCCCCCCAAAACCATAGGCTGTTGATAGCCGGCTCACCGCGGTCCTCCCGCTCGCGGTTGACCGCGGTATCATGCAACACCATTTGGACCTCGTTCATGAGCTGCACCCACCGCTTAGCGTCCCTGCCCTTCGGCAAAAAACCCCCGAGGTCCCGCGTGGCCACCGCCGAAGGCGGCCACGTTTTAACCGCTGCCGCATCTTCGAGCCGCACATACCAGCGCTTGGGATCGCGCCCCACCTTGATCTCGATCGCGCGGGTTGCCAAGGCGGCATTGAGATCACTCGCGAGCCGCCGGGCTTCGTTCATACCGAGGCTATAGCTACGGCCATCGAACAGGATCAGCTTGCCGAGGTCGGGTTGCAGATGTACCGGATCGGCGCGCATCCACCCACCGCCGTGCTCGGAGATAAAATCGGCGAGATGAGTGATCGCCGCGACCGGGAGATCATACTCTGGCTCTTCCTCAACGCCGAAGAGACGGCAAATGAGGGTCTCATAACACGCGCCGTCGTCCACCCGCGCCGCGCGCGCGAGCAAGATCGCTAACGCCCGGAAACGATGCTCCGCGCCAGCGTCAAGCCGTAATCGATCCGCGTGCGGCCCAAAGAGCCCGGGAACTACCAGCGTTAGCCGCGACACGATCTCCCGAAAACCGTCTAATCAGCGCCGAAACAGCCACAATATCGCCGAGACGATTAAACTGATGAGCAGACCAGTCACGATCGGGAAATAGAGCTTGAAACCGTCGCGCTCAATGACGATATCGCCCGGCAACCGCCCCAAACCCAACTTCGTCATCCACGGCCAGAGGAGGCCGATCGCGACCAGCAGCAGCCCGAGCGTAATCAATACCCGCGGCATTCTTTCAGCTTAGCGTCTTAACGCCCGCATCCGTCCCAATGATCAGAAGATCCGCGGGGCGGCGCGCGAAGATCCCGTTGCTCACGACACCCGCAATGTGATTGATCTCGGCCTCCATCTTGGCGGGGTCAAGCAGCGAAAGACTACGCACATCCAAGATAACGTTGCCGTTATCGGTGATATAACCGCTTCGCCATTGCGGCTGACCCCCGAGCTTCACTAGCTCGCGGGCGACGTAGCTCCGGGCCATGGGGAGCACCTCGATCGGCAGAGGATAGCGGCCGAGGACATCGACGAGCTTGCTGTCATCGACGATACATAGAAATCGCCGACTCGCGGCAGCGACGATCTTTTCGCGCGTGAGCGCGCCGCCGCCCCCTTTGATCAATTGGAGGTGCTGAGTGGCCTCATCCGCGCCATCGATATACAGGGCCAGCCCGCCGGTGTGGTTGAGGTCGACGACCGGGATGCGGTGCTCCTTCAGCCGCGCCTCTGTTGCCTGAGAGCTGGCAACGGCACCCTCAATCCGGTGTTTTGCCCCTGCCAGTATCTCGATTAAGAGATTCACCGTCGTACCGCTACCCAGCCCGATGACGGCGCCTGCTTCAATATGCTCGATCGCGGCCTCGGCCGCGCGGCGTTTCTTTTCGTCCTGAGTCACGTGCACAACCCGTTCAATGGTATCTTAATGGTCATGATAGACGAGTATGTGCAGCTTATCCTCACCGCGCGCGTTTACGACGTCGCTAAGAAGACACCGCTCGACCTCGCGCCCGAGCTGTCGCGGCGGCTCGATAACACGGTGTGGTTAAAGCGCGAAGACCTCCAGCCGGTATTCTCTTACAAACTCCGCGGCGCGTACAACCTGATGTCGCACCTCAGCCCGGCCGAGCGCCAACGCGGTGTCATCACCGCCTCGGCGGGGAACCATGCCCAAGGGGTGGCGTTGGCCGCCCAGCGTCTCGATCTTCGCGCGATCATCGTGATGCCGAAAACAACACCCGAGATAAAGGTGGCCGCGGTACGGCGTCTGGGGGCCGAAATCGTGCTTCACGGAAATACCTATGACGATGCTTGCGAGCATGCGCATCGGCTCGAGGAGGAACGCGGGCTGTGCTTCGTTCACCCTTACGACCACCCCTTGGTGATCGCTGGCCAAGGCACCGTCGGCAAGGAAATCCTCGAACAGCACTCGGGCGATCTACACGCGATCTTCGTGCCCGTCGGTGGCGGCGGACTCATTGCCGGAATCGCCGCGTACGTCAAACAACTGGTCCCGGCGATTAAGATCATCGGGGTCGAATCCGACGAAGCCCCCAGCATGCGAGAAGCGCTCAAGGCCGGGGAACGTATCGTGCTGGAGCACATCGGGATCTTCGCCGACGGAGCGGCCGTCCGCCAGGTGGGCGCGGAACCGTTTCGGATCGCGCGGAAGTTCGTCGATGAAGTGCTGCTGGTCACTAACGACGAGATATGCGCGGCGGTCAAAGACACCTTCGAAGATACCCGTTCAATCCCCGAGCCGGCCGGGGCGCTGGCGCTCGCCGGCTTGAAACAGTATGTCGCCGGCGCCAAGCTCAGTGGACGCAACCTCGTGGCGATTTTTAGCGGGGCTAACGTCAACTTCGATCGGCTCCGCCATATCGCCGAGCTCGCGGAGCTCGGCGAACAGCGCGAGGCGCTCCTCGGGGTCACCATTCCCGAACACCCGGGGAGCTTTCGGGCGTTTTGCCACGCGCTCGGGGCGCGATCGATCACCGAATTCAACTATCGGTACGCCGACCTGCGCGACGCCCAGGTGTTCGCCGGGATCCAGTTGCGTCACGGTGTCACGGAAAAAAACGACTTGATTGCCTCTCTCCAAGCAAAGGGTTATCCAGTGGCCGATCTCTCGAACAACGACATGGCCAAGGTCCATATCCGCTACATGGTGGGAGGGCGCGCCGGACCGATCGCCGACGAGATTTTGTTCCGATTCGAGTTCCCAGAACGCCCCGGGGCGCTGCTGCATTTTTTAACCGAGTTGGGCGATCGCTGGAACATCAGCCTGTTTCACTACCGCAACCATGGAGCCGCCTATGGACGGGTGTTAGTGGGGATCCAGGTCTCGGAGCGCGAGCGGAAAGATTTCGACACGTTTCTGAACGGACTCGGGCTCGTATACGCGGAGGAAACGACGAACCCGGCATATGCCATGTTCCTGCGTTGATGACCACGATGTCCGCATGCGACCGACTTTTCGTCTACGGCATGCCGCGTATGCGTCACGGAGCCCATGGTTTGCGGATACGCGGAGGTTTAAACGCATTGCCTCGGGCGAGTATCGCCTAAAATCGACTGGTTTCGACCATGCAGGCGCTTCGTGAAACCATTGTCGCCACGGCCCGAGAGCTCAGTGCCAGCGGATTAAACGTCGGCACCGCGGGCAATCTCGCGGTCCGAACCGCGGATGCCTTCCTGGTCACGCCGACCGGGATACCCTATGCGGATCTCAAGCCCGAGCACATCGTCGAAGTCACCCTCGCAGGGGAAATACGCGACGGAGAGCTACGTCCATCGAGCGAATGGCGCATTCACCGCGACATTTTCATCGCCCGGCCCGAGATCGGGGCTACGCTGCACGCCCATACTCCTCACGCCACCGCGTTGGCGTGTTGCCGCCTGGGGATCCCGGCGTTTCACTACATGGTCGCCGTGGCCGGCGATCGCAGCATCCCGTGTGCACCGTACGCGGCCTTTGGAACCCAAGCGCTCTCGGATCACGTGGTCGGCGCTTTAAGAGGCCGACGAGCCTGCCTGATGGCGAACCACGGGATGATGGTCGTGGGCATCGCCTTAAAAGACTCTACGCGCTTAGCCCAGGAGGTGGAATTTCTCGCCCGGCTCTATTGCCTGTCGTTACAGATCGGCGCGCCGGTGATTTTATCGAATGCCGAGATGGCGGAAGTCTTAGAACGATTCCGAACCTATGGCCAGCAATCTAATGATTCTTAAATAATTCTTTGAGCTTCTCGCCCGGATCCGGCGCCGCCATGAAGGTTTCACCGACAAGGAAGGCGTTGACCCCATGGCGCCGCATCAACCGCACGTCCTCGGGCGTGCGGATCCCGCTTTCGGTGACGACGATGCGATCATCCGGAACATCGACCAGGAGCCGGATAGTGGTCTGCAGATCGGTCGTGAATGTGCGCAGATCGCGATTGTTAATGCCGATCAGCGGCGTGCGCAGCATCATCCCCCGTTCGAGTTCCTCGCGATCGTGAACCTCAACGAGCACATCGAGCCCGATCTCGCACGCCAAAGCGGACAGCTCCCGCAACCGCCAGTCGTTTAACGCCGCCACGATCAGCAAAATGCAATCGGCGCCAAGGGCTCTCGCTTCGTACACCTGATAAGGGTCGATGACAAAGTCTTTTCTCAAGACCGGCAGCGCGCACGCCGCGCGCGCCTCCTTCAAGTGCGGATCGGTGCCTTGAAAAAAACGACTATCCGTCAACACCGACAAGCACGCCGCGTCAGCGCGTGCGTAACTCATCGCGATCGGCGCGGGCTGGAAATCCTCTCGTATGATCCCACGGCTAGGTGATGCCCGTTTCAGCTCCGCGATGACCGCCGGGCGTCCGGAAGCTATACGCTCCCGGATCGCCGCGGTGAAACCACGCGTCGCGCCGGCATCCCTGGCGCGCGCCCGCACCTCATCGAACGGTCGGCCTACCTTACGCGCCGCAACTTCTTCCCGTTTATAGAGTAGGATTTCCGCAAGCGCGTTTCCTGGGTTAATCATTTAATTCGTGATCCGAAGAGAAGTTGGAGGACCGCCAGCGCTCGCCGGCTTAGAACGTCCAAGTCATGTTAAGAACATTCATGGCCCGAAAACCCCCGAGCGCAGCCGTTCGCGTCCGGCTGCCCTATTTCGATACCCTGTTCGAACGCATCGCAGTGGCATCCGATGACCCTTTAGTTAAAGCCCTCGGGACCCGCCATGTGCACTGGGGCTACTACGGTACGCCTAGTGAAGCCGATGACTCGGTCCAAAGCCTCATTGAAGCCCAGAATGCCTTGACCGAACGTATGGTAAACGTGGCTGGGGTCGACCCACAACATCCGCTCCTCGACGTGGGTTGCGGCTTCGGAGGTACGGTGGCGTACTTAAACGAGCGCTTGGGAGGCATCAGCGTCACGGGGTTGAACATCGAGCTCAGACAACTACAACGCGCGCGCCAACTCATCGAGGAACGAAACGGAAATGATCTAAGCTTTGTGCACGGCGATGCTTGCATATTGCCTTTCAAAGATCATAGCTTCGGGGTCGTAACGGCCGTTGAGTGCATCTTTCATTTTCCTAGCCGCTTGCGCTTTCTTAAAGAAGCGCGCCGGGTTTTGATGCCGGGCGGCCGATTAGTCATATCCGATTTTGTCCCTTTAGCTCCCGCAGTCCTACCCTTGGCGCTCTGGCTCCTGGCGCACGCCCGCGCAATGGGCCGATTTTATGGATGGTTCAATTATTTTTCGCCCAGCTCGGTGACGGGATATCGGCTACTGGCCCGTTACTGCGGTTTCCGGCTGATCCACAACGAAGACATCACCAAAAACACCTTGCCGACTTACAAGGCGCTCCTGCGCATTCTCGGCATCATTGGCCATCGAGGCGCGGAGCGCGCGACGCGGTATGCTGCATGGGTCAGCGAAGTGGGATGGGTCCGTTATCGAATCCTCGCTTTTGAAGCGACGTAATAACCTGGACACATTCCGGGCCTAGCATCGGGATTGCGCGCCGAACTCATTAACGGCGATCGAGTCGAGTCCGTCACGTCGCAACAGAGCTAATTAACGACAATTCAACCACGAACCCAATTCGCTTGGGGCCGTCGTGCATGTATTCGAGTACGAATATTGCTATCTAAACTGCTGCATTAGTCTACAATCAACTATTACCGTACCGAGTACATAGACACATGCTAAACGCCGTCGCCATAGCCCAACAGAATTCACTTGTGGATCGGCACCCCCGTGTGCTCTTTTCCCAAATCTCGGCGAAAACTCTTCCGTCCGACCAGGACCTCATCGAGCGGCTAAATGGCCGCCTTGCTCCCATTCACCTTCGCCAGCGCCTCGGTATCGAGTCCGACGATCAAGCCAGGGTATTTGGTCAAGGATTGAAGTTCTTCCATCTGGAGAACTGGTATTCCGTGCACTCACTGATCCGCACGAGCTTGCGCATATCGTTGCTGCTGGAACGCGGACGCCGCAATGCGCGTCGTATTGAGCTGCGTCATAACACGGTCCCGATCTCCGGACTCCCGGATGCGTTTGAAGGTTTGAAGATCCTGCACCTCAGCGATTTGCATATCGATATGGACGGGGATTTCCCGCAGGTTTTGGCGGAGCGCGTTCAGGGCATCGACTACGATATTTGCGTGATGACCGGTGATTATCGCTATAAGACCTTCGGAAGCTGCGAAGCAGCGCTGAAAGGCTTAGAGCGCTTGCGCTCGCAACTCAAGGATCCCATCTATGCGGTGCTGGGAAACCACGACTCGCTGAAAATGGTGCCGGCCATGGAGGACCTGGGGATACGCGTACTGTTAAATGAATCCGTCGCCATCAATCGGGGCGGGGCGGTGCTGCATTTAGCCGGTATCGATGATCCTCATTACTACCGCACCGATAATCTGGAGCGCACCTGCGACGACATCGATCGTGGCAACGTCTCTGTCCTGCTCGCGCATTCACCCGAAATATACAAGCAAGCGGCTCATGCGGGTTTCAACCTGTTGCTCTGCGGGCATACCCATGGAGGTCAAATCTGTCTGCCCGGACAATGGCCTATTATTTATGACGCCAAATGCCCCCGGCGGATGGCGCGTGGCGCCTGGCGCTACCACGATCTCCAAGGTTATACCTCAACGGGCGCGGGTTCATCCATCGTGGAGGTAAGGATCAACTGCCCGCCGGAGATAGCCGTCCACTGCCTGCGCCACGCGTAGCAGCGGATACGCTTGCGTACGTCAACATCCTGCCCGTCGTGTTACGCCCGAAGCGTACGCGAGAAACAGCGATTCAGCGTGCTCCGATTTAACGCCGCTCGAACACCTTGGTCTCGCCCGCGGTGTCAAACGACATGATCTCATAGGAGTCTTTTCGGTCCCCTTCCATGCCGGGAGAGCCCATAGGCATGCCTGGCACGGCGATCCCCATGACCTTGGGGCGTTCCGACAGCAGGCGTTTGACCGCATCCGCCGGTACGTGTCCCTCGACCACATAACCCCCGGCGATGGAGGTGTGACAGGCGGCGAGGTGTCCAGGCACCGCATGCTTTCTTTTAATCTCGTCCAAGTTTCTCACATCAACAGCTGTAACCTCAAAGCCGTTTTGACGCATGTGCTCGACCCATTTCTTGCAGCATCCGCACTGCGCACTCTTGTATACCGTGATCTCCGCGGCCAGGGTTGCCATTGGAAACGCGGCAACCATAAGCGCAAATCCACCCCTCAAAAAGACATGCTTGATCATTGTCATGCTCGACTGCTCCTTGAACGAAAAAATACGTGCACGCCGCAGCGCGCGACAGACGCCGGTGCCGGTATGCATTCCCCGATGAATGCGCTCCGTGCTTGCTGAGGACTTCCCAGGTTGCTATTGTTCGCGCCTCGTTTTCGAGTAGAGATTGTAACGATGCCGCTCACTAAAGCCGAGATCCAAGCGCTAGGGATTGTTGTCGTTTTGCTTTGTATTCCGGTTCTGATTCGCGTTGAGGTGAAGAACAAGGCGTCGTGGGTGCTCTACTATCCCATCATACCCATCATCGCATATTCACTCTATGAATGGGCGATCAAGCTAAACATTCCCAGTTACGGGCTGCGCGTCGACTTGATATTGATGTGGCCAATCCTCGTGTTGCTGCTGGCGAAATCATGGTTCCGCTGGATGCGGCTCGGGAAAGAATCCAAGTTACCGATAACCGCAGCTTCGGAGCTCGCGATTACCTCCTTTCTCGCCGGGATGGTGGGTTTTATCCCTATTTTTTTCATCTGCTCGATCATGGGCGTCCTCTACGGCCATCGCGCCATTAACGAATCGGAGCAAGAGGAGTTTAAGATGAAAAAGCTTGCCGGATTGGGATTAATGGCTGGCTACGGCGGATTGTTCTACCGCGTGGTGAGCATCCTACTCGGCGGCTTGGCACAAGGCCCTTAGCTGCAATCGGTAGCGCCGAGGCATGCTTCATTTTGTACGCGTTGGATATCTGGAGCGCCTGCAGCGCGAGGCAGCCCCGCGACCGGTTGCGCCCGGGAATAGGACGCGAACCCGATGCTAACCCGTCAGTTTGGCATTCGAGGTAGAGCGCTTTTAAGTAGGGAAAGTATCGGCCACTTTGCCAGTTACCTCACCCGTTCGCCAATTTTCTTTTCGCTCGCAAACGCGGCTTCGCAAAAAACCATGACCCCGATTGCGACTACCGTAGCCCACAGTAGCGTTTGATGCGTAAAACCGTTTCAAAGCGAAACAGTAACTGGTTATGAACGAGACCCATTGAAATCCAAGTGTTCCAACGCCATTATAACTAAAAATTTAAACTTGTCCCCTGGAGGCGAGCCGAGCAATCGTTGGGTCCCAGGGACCATGTGGGGTCGGCTGAGGTAAGCCCGCGGCACGAGAATAACGAGGTCGTCATGAAAAAAAGCATAAAATCAGCGTTGGGCGGGAAGAAATCGCGGCGAAACGGGCATGCTCACATGGATCTTGACGCGGTACGCAACGCCTATCGGCGCTACGCGGGGTTCTACGATGTCTATTTTGGTCCGGTCATGCAGAAGGGGCGTCACACGGCGATCAGGAAGATGGGGTGCAATCCTGGGGACCGAATCCTAGAAGTAGGCGTCGGCACCGGGCTCACGCTCGATTTATACCCACCGAACGTCGAGATCACGGGAATTGATGTGTCCTCAGAAATGCTTGAGCGCGCGCTCGCTCGCAAGGAACGCCTTGGCCTCGACCACGTTGTCGCTCTGAGCGTGATGGATGCGGAACGGACCCATTTCAGCGACCATACTTTCGACAAGGTTGCCGCGATTTATGTGGCCTCCGTCGTGCCCCATCCCGAACGCCTCGTAAACGAGATGCGCCGAGTCTGTAAACCCGGTGGCGAACTATTTTTTCTAAACCATTTTAAGAGCCGAAATCGAGTGCTGGGCGGTATCGAACGATTTCTTGCCCCCTTGTCGCGCCTTCTTGGATTTAGAACCGACCTGTCATTGGATACGTTTATCCACCAAACCAATCTCGATGTTATTGACAAAAGCCGCGCTAACGTCTTTGGGTATTGGGTGTTGATTAGAGCACGCAATAATAATAGGACTCATTACCCGCAGACTTTAGATCGCGAAAGCTTATCGATCAACACCAGCGACCTTATCGCGAAGGAACCGGGTTCGCATATCGAGTACGTGCCGCGCTCCGGCCAACCAGGGTCCCAGTCACCGCCGTAGAGTCAATTACCAGGTGATAAGCGTGCCGTCCAAATTTAAGAATTTGCCGCTGTCGGCGAGCGTGACTTTATCGATTAGCTCGCGTAACCGGCGGACGCTGTCCGGTGCGTCGATCTGGGCGTTAACGCCACCCATATCTGTCTTGACCCAACCGGGGTGCATTACCACGACGGCGATGTCTTTTGGCCGCAGATCGATCGCCGCGCTACGAACGATGGCGTTGAGCGCCGCCTTGGTAGAACGATACACATAGCTGCTGCCGGAGTTGTTCTCGGACATGCTCGCCATCTTACTGCCTAAGCAAACGATCATTCGCTTCTTGCTGCGCGCAACTGAGTCGATCAATGCCTCCATCATCTTCATTTGAGCGACCGCATTGACCCGGAAGGCTTCCAGCCACCGCGCTTCGTCCGTGGCGCCGAACTGCGCATTTCTTTGCCCGTCGATACCGGCATTATTAAGCAATAAGTCGATCGGCGTGTCACCGATTGCGGACACTACCTCTTTGATTTGCTTTCGGTTCGCAATATCCAAGCGATGAACGGTAACGTGCTTTTGCGACGCCGAAGCGATTCGATTAAGGGCTATAGCCTGTTCAGGATTACGGCAAGTCGCAAACACCCGCCATCCGGCTTGAGCGTATTGGCGCACGAATTCCAGGCCAAGGCCCCTATTACACCCCGTGATAAGAACCGTATCGCGCATGTCCGCTGGGATCGCGTCCTTGAGAGCCATTACCCATGAAATAGCCTGAAAAGTAACGAGGCGCCTGGCACTCCGGTATGCCTCAGAAATCATTCATGATGTTGATCACTGGGAGCCGGTGGCTTGCCATGCAGTGGCCCTGGTTGACAAGGCGCACGTATTTGATCGCGCAATTCCCAAGACTGTTTTCGGCACGCGCTCCGATTTAAACCAATCCGGGATCTTGTATAACCTATACCCGTGAACGGGAAACATCGCTGCAATCAACGCGATAAGAAATAAACTGCGGAAGCTCACGGTTGCCATGTCTAAGACAATGCCTGTTAAAATGCGAGAAACACTTCGGGTCGTAGCGAAAAAGAGTACTCGAGTCCGGTAGCCGGCTCAACTACGATCGCTCCGGCGGATTCCGTGGAGGAAACGAGTGGATTCAAGAAAAAAGGCGCATCCACCGGGGGTAGACGCGCCCTGTCTAGCTGGTGAGTTGCCTTCGTGGTCCTCAGGCTGTTCTTTAAACTGCAACGGTCAAAGTATCGGCTGAAAAATCCGCCGACGCCAAATACCTCCGAGTCTTGCTCCCGGTCGTCAAACCATTCCCGCTCAACATCGGATCTCCCAGACCAGTTTGAACTTGGAAGTCACGTCATGATAGGCATCCACGCTCCAGACTTGCTGCCCTGCCAAGAATGCGTTGCCACCAAAAATCGTCGACAATAGTGGGTCGAAGGTCCCCAAGCGCACGTCGCGCACATCGATTTCCGATCCTGTACCCTGCCGCCGAGGCGGTTCTTGCTGTTGCCCGCCTGAATCACTGGCGCAAGCTGATGCGGCCCGTGCCGGCCAGCCCGATCATGACTCCACATTAAAGGCGAAGAACGCGAACGCTTCGCACCGGAGAGTCGTCCTTGTCGATTGCCTCCAACGAACCCGTTTCGGAGTGTCCTATGGCAGCAGTTGGTAGCTTCTTGAAATCCTAGTTGATATAGATGCCGCTCACGCTACCCTCGAAGCTGACTCCTCACCCGTTGTTGCCGACGACCATCACGACGCCATTGGCAGGACTCGCCGCGAACGCCACCGCTGCTGCCGAGTTTAGGAGTCGTCCCCAACGAATTTCTCGATCCCCTTTCTTTATAACAACCGCAAGGAATGTGTTAAATATTGCTTCAATGGATTACTCGACATCGCCACCGTATTGAGGATGCATTAAGATGCTAACCTGATTCACGCCGATGAGTTGTATTGACAACACAATTTACCGCTTCATTTAATGGTTGTACAAACGTAACGACATAATTTTTAAATGAAGACAGTGTTACTATTCTACAACGCACTTATCCAGGCTTACATACATTCATTCATTCGGGTCGGCTTGTTGCGGCATGATTATAGAAACTATCCGCGCATCCCGCCGTCTGGAGGTCTACATTCCTTCCCATGAGCTATTTCATGCTGACATCGATTGACGTGTTAATAGAAAATCTTATAAACGAGACATACACTCGATATACGTGCGGTGCCGGCGTATGTCCCGCCGTAGTCGTTAATCACATCAAGGAGATGTTGTATGGAAGATCTTAGGTTGTGGCTCTGGGTGACCATGCCGATCATATTCGTATTCGGTATCGTGGTCGGCCGTTTTTTCTCAACCGGGGCAAAACGCATAAAAGCGCTCAAAGCAGAAATCGAACACATGCGAGCCGATCTGGATAAGACGCGGACGGAGTTCGATCAGACGAGGATGGCCCTTGAAAAGTCGCAATCGGACTCTGATGAATACCACCAGAGGGTGACTGATCATTTTTCGAAGGCCGCCGATCTTTTTAATAGCTTAACGGTAAACTATCGAGCGGTGTATGAGCATCTCGCGAAAAGCTCCCTAAACCTATGCGACGAGCACATGGTAATGCTAAGTGATAGCGTCCCCGGCGACCGCCGCATCCAGCAAGACGACACACGCGCCAAAACCCAAGAGGCTCTAAGAGCGACCGGCGTCCGCACATCGATCTCCAATGCATCCGAAACCTCTTCCGCTCATACCGAACCGCATGCCGAGCCTTTCAAAGAATAACATCCGCAGACTCAATAATTCCCCTCCAAACTTAGCAGTCGCGAGAGCGTACGGCAGATTCTGTTTCGGAGCGGTTAGTTGTCGATCAATGGAACACCCTCTCTCTGGCAGCATGCAATGATTCAATACGATCGACGGTCGGACCGTTTCGTGAATAGCATGACGCTTCCCGGGTTTTCTCACCGTCTTCATTTCGCTTTCGTATAAATCCTGGGCAACCCACATCCGTTCTCTTTAGACGTGCTAAGGTTAGGAATTTCATCCGTAAATTAAAGAAAAACTAGGTGTGTGTCGCTTTATACATGTCCTGAGAGGCTGTGAAAAAATTGTTTGCAGGGGGATCGCCAATTGATCATGAATATGCGATCTTAGCACCATGAGCAAAGAACCTTCGCTGTTCCCTGATCTCCCACAACCCGATACCACTGT
>Ga0136615_10000112_pt1 | contig 32257 bp, 30 predicted proteins | sample AntDrymUQ2882206_2_FD_106647 | JGI IMG/M metagenome (GOLD analysis project Ga0136615, IMG submission 106647) | Polar desert sand microbial communities from Dry Valleys, Antarctica - metaG UQ288 (22.06) | ecosystem: Environmental > Terrestrial > Soil > Desert | place: Antarctica: Dry Valley... | reverse complement strand
GCAGTGCTCGCCGGCAGCTCCGCCGCCGATGATGATCACGTCGTAGTCGCTGCTCACGGAGTTCTCCTTCCACGCCCGGCTTCTCGAGCGTCGGTCGATCCTCTGCCTTCGCAGTCTCGCCTTAAGTCCGGGCCGAGATCGGTTCGTTACGCGCCCGCGCTCAAGCCGGCTCGCGCACCGCTTCTCGGCGGGCCACCGGTGCATGTCGGCCGCGGAGGCGGATCTCCGCGTCGAGGAGCTCGCGCCAGGCCGCGGCGTCGAGCCGGACCGGGCCGGTGGTCGCGAGGAAGTCTCGTAGTGCCGAGGCGAGACCGTCGGGATCCTCGACGTGGGGGAAATGCGCCGCCGCCGGCAGCATCTCCAGGCGGCTTCCCGGGATCGCCTCATGCGCTCCGTAGGCATGCTCGACCGGGATCGTGCGGTCGCGGCCTCCCCAGACGATCAAGGTCGGCAGCGCCCCGGCAAGGTACAGGCGGTCGAAGGCGTTGACCCGCTGTCCGCCGGTCCCGATGACCGAACGCAGCGTGTGGAGGAAGGCACGGCGCGAGTCGGGGCCCTCGAGCTCTCCGAGCGCACGAGCGGCGGCGCGGAGGTTCGTCGCTCCATCCGCGCCCCGGCCGCGTAGGCGCTCCGCGCCCCAGTCAAGCGCACGAAGCGAGAGGCCGCTCGCGGCCACGGCGAGCAACGCACCGGCTCCCGGCACGGCCGTGAGCCGAAGCGGCCAGCTCACCTCGGGACCGAGGCCGCCGCTCGAGACGAGCACGAGTCGCTCACAGCGCTGAGGGAACTGGTAGAAGAACTGCATCGCGACACCGCCGCCGAGCGAGTGGCCCACGATCGTCGCCCTGTCCAGGCCGATCGCCGACAGAACGTCGCGGATCCCGGCGGCGTGCGCACCGAGCGAGTAGTCGCCCTGCGTGGTCGCCGAGTCGCCGTGACCGAGCAGGTCGGGGGCGATGACCGTGTAGTCGGAAGCCAGGTGTGCCGCTACCGCCTCCCAGTGACGGGACGAGTTCAGCATCCCGTGGATCAGGACCACGGGCGGCCCGACGCCGGCGCGCCGGTAGATCGCACGGTGACCGTGCAGCGCGATCTCGAAGGCCTCGAACTCGAACCGCTCGGGCTTGTGGGACGGCGCGCGGAACCGGCCCGCCGGCGATGGTGTGAGCATCACGTCCTCGCCACGATCGGCACTGTAGCCCTCCGGCTCAGCCGAGTCCGAGGAGCTCGGAGGCGTTCTCGAGCAGCACCCGCCGCTCGATCTCCTCGGGCAGCTCCAGCCGCCCGAGCTCCTCGAGGCACGCCGTCGGCTCGAACATCGGGTAGTCGGTGCCGAAGCAGAACTGGCGGCTGAGGCGCCTGCGCATCTCGCGCTGGACCTCGTCGGGCAGGTAGCGGTAGCGCCACCCCGAGATATCGAGGTAGACGTTCGACTTGTGGAGCGCCATCGCGAGCGCCTCGAGGTGCCACGGCCAGCCGACGTGGGCGAGGACGATCCGCATCTCCGGGTGCCGGGCGGCCACCGGATCGAGCGCCAGCGGCCGGGCGAGGTCGAGCCTCAACCCCTGGCCGCCCGGCTCGCCGGCGCCCATGCCGCTCATGCCGGCGTGGGTGAGCACGATCAGACCCGCCTCGGCGATCGCGTCGAAGAAGGGCTCGACGGCCTCAGAGGCGGGATCGAACTCCTGAAACGACGGGTGGAGCTTGACGCCGCGCAAACCGAGCTCGGGGAACCGGCGCACGCGCTCGACGGCGTCCGATCGCCCCGGATCGACCGACCCGAAACCGATGAAGCGGCCGCCCGAGGCGGCACAGGTGGCCGCCAGCTCGTCGTTGTCGAGCGCCGGTCTCCCGGTGGCCCGCTCCGCGTCCCACCCCAGCAGCACACCCACGAGGCCGGCCGCCTCGTAGATGGCCTCCAGCTCCGGGACGTCGTGTGGCTGCGGCCGGACTCCGAAGTAGCGCTCCACCGACGGCAGGTAGGGCCCGACGCACCCGCACAGCCACTCCTCGGTGGGCAGGTGGACGTGCAGATCGATCCCGCGTATCGCGTCACCCACCACGGGCCCACTCTACGACGGCTGGCCCCCCGGGCCTCAGCTCAGCAGGTACCCGCCGATGAAGCCGAGCACGGTCGCGGTGGCCACCAGCCCGCTGACCTCCTCGAAGGCGTGCGGGATGATCGCGATCGAGACGACGGCGAGCACCGCGCCGGCGGCCACCGCCTGGGCGGTGCCGATCAGCTCGGCGCTCGCGTCGGCGAGCACGGTGCCGCCGAGGACCGTGGCGAGGGCAAGCACGAGGCCGATGCCGCCGAGCAGGCCGACGGCGAAGCGCCGCGACCGCCCGCCGGCGACGATCGGCTGCGCCGCGCCGTAGGCCTCGACGAGGTTGCCGACCACGATCCCCGCGAGCAGCGCGATCCCGACCTCGCCCTCCGCCACCGTCAGGCCGAGCGCGATCGACTCGGGCACGCCGTCCACGAACAGCCCGGCGGCGATCGACTCGCCGCGCGCGACCTCGCGGGACCCGGACCCGCCGCCGGACGGCATCGCCATCTCTCGGCCCGCGGAGGCGGCGTGCGCCGACTGGCGCATCATCTTCGTGTCGTGGTCGCGGTTGAGGAAGCGGTCGGCGCCGACGTAGACGAGCGCGCCGGCGATCAGCCCGAGCGCCGTCAGCCCCGGCCCCGCCTCGGCGTCGGCTTCGGGCACCAGCTCGAGCGCGACCGCCGCGAACAGGATGCCGCCGCCGAACGCGGTCAGGGTCGCCGCCGCCTTCTTCGGCAGCCTCACGCCGGCGGCCACGAGCGCGCCCGCGAGCAGGCTCGCCCCGATCAAAAGGCCCCAGCCCGTTGAAGCGCCCAGGTCGCTCATCGCTGCCCTCGCGCGGCGGAGGCACCGGCCCCGGCAGGGAGCTTCGCGTCGTAGGCCCGCGCCCGTGCGCTGAACTGATCGGCGACGCCGGCGCGAAAGTCGCCGGTGCCCGTGGTCGCTCCGTGCAGCGGGTTCTGGTCGCGCAACAGCTCGATCAGCTGCGGCTCCGAGGCGTCGGTGTCGACGAGGACTGCCGTTCCGGGCCACGCGCGCCGCAGGTAGCCGAGGTAGGAATCGATCGAGCCGAGGCTCGGCTCGTAGATCCACGAGCCCGTGTTCCAGAAGCGAACTCCATCGTCGGCATCCGCGGTCGCGCCGTCGAGCGGCTGATGCGTGTGGGCGAACACCAGCTTGTCCGAGATCCTGTCCCAGCCGAGGTTGCGGACCACCTGCCGATATGCATCCAGGGCAAGCGGGACCGGAGCGCTCGGAGCGGAGGCTCGGGCGGGAGGGCGGTCGCCGCGACTGATCTCGGCGGCGGTGGCGGCAATACCGCCGCCGCCGTCCGATGGCCTCCGGCCGCGGCGCGCCGAGATGCTCGCGCCGGCGCGCTTGACCTGCCGCTCGACCAGCGCCCCGAGCCGCAGGAGCTTGCCGATGCGCTCGAACTGATGCAGGAACGCCTCCTGCGCCGAGCACCCGCGCGGCAGCTGCGCGACCGTGAAGAGGAGCTCGGTGAGCGGGACGATCACCGCCTCGTAGTCCTCGATCCGGAGGTCGTCGGCGGGGCGGCCCCCCGCCACCGCCCACTCCCCGCGCGTGAGCAGTCGATTCGGAACCGAGCCGCCGACGTGGGCGTCGAGGTAGTGCCCGTGGCAGAGGAGCACGTCGCCGATCATGTGGGTCGGGTAGACCATCCGGCAATCGACGCCGTCGAGCCGGCGGTCGAGGAACCGCTGAAAGAAGTCGCGGTACTCGGCTTCGAAGATCCGCGCCAGCTCCTCGCCCTCCGCCCCCGTCGCAACCTTCGTCTCGACCAGCGAGCGCAGTGCCCGGACCACGACGTGGTGGTCGTGGTTGCCGGCGAGGAACACCACCCGCTTGCCCTGGAGCCGCCGCTGGACCAGCTCGAAGAAGGGATCGCCCTGGGCGACGGCGTGGTCAATGCTCGAGAAGAGGAAGTCGAAGACGTCGCCCAGCAGGACGAGCTCGTCGACGTCGTCGAGCAGCGGTGCGAGCCGCTCGCGCGCGAACTCGCGGCTGAGGACCGGGTCGCCGGTCCAGGCGCCGAAGTGCAGGTCGGAGATCGCGAGCGCTCTCATCGGAGCTTCATAGCGTGTTCGCGGCTCCCGCGTTACCGCGGTCGCGGTGGACCGCCGGCTCAGCCCGCGTCCGCCCCCCCGTCCCCGACCGCCCGTCCGTGCGCGCTGTCGATCTCCCATGCCGCCTTGATCAGCCCGATGTGGCTGAACGCCTGGGGCATGTTGCCCAGCAGCTCGCCGGTGGCGGTGTCGATCTCCTCCGCGAGCAGGCCGAGGTCGTTCGCGTATCCCACGACCCGGTCGAAGAGGGCCTCCGCGCGCTCCACCTCTCCGGCCTGGGCGAGGCAGGCAGCCAGCCAGAACGAGCAGATCACGAACGTGCCCTCCTCGCCCGATAGCCCATCGGCGTTCAGGCCCTCCTCCGCGCTATAGCGGAGAACGAGGCCGTCCCGTGTGAGGTCGCGGGCGATCGCCTCGATCGTCGAGCGCATCCGCTCGTCGGTCGCCGGGAGGAAGCCCACCAGCGGCATCAGGAGCTGGGCCGCGTCGAGCTCGTCGGAGTGAAACGACTGGGCGTAGGCCTGACGATCCTCGCTCCAGCCGCGCTCGAGCACCGCCGCGCGGACGCGGTCGCGCTCCTCCGCCCACTCCTCCGCCTTGGCGTAGCTGCCGAGCTGGGGCGCCATCTTCACGGCACGGTCGAGCGCGACCCAACACAGCATCTTCGACGAGACGTGGTGCCGGGGCTCGCCGCGCATCTCCCACATGCCGGCATCGCGCTCGCTCCAGCGGCGCGCCGCTTCGTCGGCGAGGTCCGCCACGAACCGCTGAATCTCGGGATGCAGCTCGCCGAGCTGGTCGCGGTAGAGGTAGAGCGAGTTCAGGAGCTCGCCGTAGACGTCGAGCTGAGTCTGGTCCCACGCGCCGTTGCCGACCCGCACCGGGCGCGAGTCGCGCCATCCGCGCAGGTGCCCCAGCTCGCGCTCGGACAGGTCGTGCTCCCCTCCGATCCCGTACATGATCTGGAGCGAGTGGCCGGCGCAACCGCCGGCCGAGCTCGTCATGAACGAGACGAAGTTCTCCGCTTCGTCCGAGCACGCGCCGATGTAGAGCGCCTCGAGCGTCAGGCTCGCGTCGCGGATCCAGGCGAAGCGGTAGTCCCAGTTGCGCTCGCCGCCGACGGTCTCGGGGAGCGAGGTGGTGGGCGCGGCGACGATCGCGCCGGTCGGTCGGTAGGTCAGGCCCTTCAGCACCCGAGAGCTGAAGCGGACGAGGTCACGATGCGGACCCTCGTAGATGTCGTGGTCGGCCTCCCACGAGCGCCAGGCCTCGGCCGTGTCCTCGACCCGCGCCGCCACCTCGTCCGCCGGGCACGGGTCGGGCGCCGCCCCCTCCACGGGCGCCGAGCGCACTGCGAAGCCGACCTGGTGGCCCTCGCTCACCGTGAACGACGCGTTCACGTCGGCGCCAGTCACCTCGACCGGGACGCCGGCGCTCACCGCGATCTGGTTCGGGCCTCCGAAGGTGCGCGCGCCATTCTCGGTGCGGCGCAGCAGCGGGCGCACCAACCCGTACTCCGGGCGCGGCGAGAGCGCCATCGTGAGCTCGACGCTGCCCGACAGGCCCTCGACCGACCTGAGCACCTCGTGGCGCGGCTCGAGCCCGAGCTCGTGGCCGCGCTGGCCTTCGGGAAAAGCCATCGCGTCGATGAGACGGATACTCCCGGACTCGGTCTCGAACGTGGTCTCGACGACCAGGCTCCCGGGCAGGTAGCGCCGCGCGCTGCGGAACTCGGCCACCGGACGGATCGACCAGTGGCCGGCGTCGGGGTCGAGGATGCGGGCGAACACCGCCGGGCTGTCGTAGCGCGGCATGCAGAGCCAGTCGATCGAGCCGTCGCGATCCACGAGCGCCGCCGAGTTGCAGTCGGCGAGCAACCCGTAGGCGGCGATCGGCTGGGACGAGCTTGCCTCTGCCGAAGTGCTGGACTCGGTCGCGGCGCCGCTGCCCGTGGACATCTCGCTGCTCGACTCTCCTTCGTTCGGGTATGGGCGCAACGTAGTCTCGCCTGGCCGCGACCTCGTTACAGCGGTAGTGTGCCCGGCGCCGCCGCCGGCCCCCGATCGATGGAACGAGCCACCACCCCCAGCACCCCCCAACCCGCCGGGCGGGGCGGCACCCCGGAGGTCCCGGCGCAGGTACCGCGGGACTGGCGCGCGGTGATCGTCGCGGGCGGCGGGCTGCTCGCGATCCTGCTGATCGTCCTGATCGCCGTCACGGCGCTGCCGGATGGCCGGGCGGCCATGGGCGGTGAGAGCGTCGTCGCGATCGCGAGCGGGGCGGTGACCGCCGTGGCGACGGTGGTCTCCGCTTACTTCGGCATCCGGGCCGCCAACGTGGCTCGCGAGGAGAGCACGAAGGCGGCCGAGCGCGGCCAGATATACGCCTCGGAGCTCGCGGGCGCCCGACCCGAGGACGCCGCGCAGGCCAACGAGCGCGCTGACGAACGGATCCGCGGCCTCGGGCTCGCCGCGGCGGCGCCCGCCACCACCTCCCCGCGCCCGCGGCGTCCCTAGACCCGCGGAGTCAGTCGCGCTCGAGTAGCCGAGCGGCCGCGCTCGCCGGATCGAGTCGCCGCGCGGCCACCTCGTCGAGCAGATCGGCGGCACCCGGGTCTTCCGCGACCGACTTCTCGAGGCGACGGCGCAGCCGGTGGGTGGCGAGCGCCATCACCTCGTTCATCAGGTTGCGCCGGCGGCGCTGCTCGAGCGTGCCCTCGGCCTCGATGTGCACGCGATGCTCGGCGATCCTCTCGGCAAGCTCCTCGACGCCCTCCGACCGCGCCGCCTCGGTCTTCACGATCGGCACCTGCCAGCCGCCTTCGGGGCCGAGCGACAGCACCGCCCTGATCTCGCGCATCATCGTGCCGGTGAGCGGGTGGTCCGACTTGTTCACGACGATCACGTCCGGGATCTCCATGACGCCCGCCTTGAGCGCTTGGATCGAGTCGCCCGCACCGGGCATCAGCACCAGCACCACGGTGTCCGCATGGTCGATGATGTCCACCTCGGCCTGGCCGATGCCGACGGTCTCGAGGAAGACGTCGTCCTTGCCGGCGGCGTCCATCAGGAGCGCGGCCTGGAGCGTGGCCTCAGACAGCCCGCCGAGCGAGCCGCGGCTAGCCATCGAGCGGATGAAGACGCCGGGATCCAGGAAGTGGTCGGCCAGCCGGATCCGGTCGCCGAGCAGGGCGCCCTTCGTGAACGGGGACGACGGGTCGATCGACAGCACCGCAACCTCGCGGTCGCGCGCGCGGGAGTGCTCCACGAGCCGCCCGATCAGGGTGGACTTGCCGACTCCCGGCGGGCCGGTGAAGCCGACCACCGACGCGCGGCCGGTGCGCGGGTATAGCTCGCGAACCAGCGCCCATCCCTCCTGGTCGTCGCTCTCGACCAGCGAGATGGCTCGCGCGAGGGCGCGCCGATCGCCGGCGAGCAGGGGCCCGGCTAGGTCGGCGGCTGTGTCGGACGCGGCCACGGCGGCTGGATCGTATGGGCTGGCGGCGCGCGGCTTCCTATGATCCAGCGCCAATGGGGACGCCGCAGACCGAGGTCTTAGCGGGGCCGCCGCCGACCGACGCTCCGGCGGGAGTGCGGGCCGGGCCGCCGCCGCGCCACGGGGGGCCCCTGGCGCTGGTTCGCTTCATGCGCCGTCACCGGATGCTCACGCCGAGGTACGGAGGGCTCGTCGCCCGGCTGCTGCGACTGCGCTACCTCTCGACCTACGGACGCCGGCTCGCGCTCGACGGGCTCGCGTTCGTCGGCGGGCGGGTCACGCTTCAGATCGGCGCCAAGGGGCGCGTCGAGCTCGGCCGCTGGTGTTGGGTCGGTCACGGGACGAAGGTCCGCTGCCACGAGGGAGTCGTGTCGATCGGTGCGAAGACCGTGCTCGGCCAGGACTGCACGATCTCGGCCTACCAGAACGTCTCGATCGGCCGCGAGTGCGTGATCGCCGACCGGGTGATGCTGATCGACTTCGACCACGGGATCGTCGACGTCGAGCGGCCGATCCGACTGCAGGGAATCTACAAGCGCGACGTCCGCGTCGGCAACAACGTCTGGATCGGCTACGGCGCCTGCGTGCTGCGTGGGGTGACCGTGGGCGACAACGCGGTGATCGGCACGAACGCCGTCGTCGCACGGGACGTCCCGGCGAACGCGATCGTCGGCGGCGTGCCGGCGCGGGTGATCCGCATGCGCGAGGCGCCGCGCGAGCTGCGCTGGGAGTAGGCGGCGGGCCTATCAGCTGATCGAGGCTGCACCGTCGGTGATCGGCGTCGCGTGCATGAACTCGGCGATCAGCTCCGCGAGCCGCTCCGGCTGGTCCTCGGAGACGAACGTGCGCGAGTCGGGCACCTCCACGAAGCGGCCCTGCGGCAGGATCGTCGCGAGCCGGCGGCCGTGATCCACCGGAAAGGCGTTGTCCGGCGCCCACGCGATCAGCGCGGGGCGATCGAAGCTTGCGAGCTTGGCCGCGGCCGCGAGGGTGTCGCGCTTGTCGATCCCGCGCAGCAGCTTCGCGGTGTCGCGCCGCACTCCGCGCTGCGAGAGGAACGGCCGCACCCACCGCTCGGTCACGTCGCGCGGCAGCGGGCGCTCGGTCAGCATCCCGAAGGCGATCGGCAGCCGGTGAAGCGTCGAAAGCCGCAGCGGCTGGAGGGCCGCGGTCAGGAGCGGCGGCACGCGGCCGAGCCACTGGAGGAGGCGAAACATCGGCGGCAGGAAGTTCTCGAAGGCGTCGCAGTTGGTGAGCACCAGGCGGCCGATCCGCTCCGGGCGCTCGGTGGCCACGAGCTGGCAGATCGCACCGCCGGTGTCGTTGCCGACGAGCGTCACGTCGTCGAGGCCCATCGCCTCGAGCGCGTCGGCGATCAGGTTCGCCACCCCACGCGGCGAGAGGTCGGCGCCGGCGACCATCGGCGTCCGGTGCGAGCCGAGCGGCCAGTCCGGCGCGACGCAGCGGAACTCGCCCTCGAGCGGCGGCGTGACCTTACGCCACAGGCTGCCGTCCACCAGCAGGCCGTGGACGAAAACGATCGGCTCGCCGGAGCCGGTGTCGCGCACGGCGATCGTCCCCTGCGACAGCTCGATCTGGGTTGTGGGCGTGGCTGTGGTCATTCTGCGTCCCCTTCTCTGAGTAGCTTGCGGACAGGTTCAAGCGACGACCTGCGACCAACCCTCGACGCAGCATACATACTGTCTGTATGTCACGGCAGCGAGCCAACCGCGCCGACGCGGGTCTCCCCCGCACCCAGGCCGCGCGCTCCGAGGGGACGCGCGCCGCGCTGGTTCGCGCCGCGCGGCGGCTCTTTGGTGCGCGCGGCTACGCGGCGGTGGGTACGGAGGAGATCGTGCGCGAGGCCGGCGTCACGCGCGGCGCGCTCTACCACCACTTCGGCGGAAAGGAGGATCTCCTGTCCGCAGTCTTCGAGCAGCTGGAGGCGGACCTGCTCGAGCGGATCACCGAACGGGTGACGGCGGTCGGCGCCGAGGATCCGATGGCGGCGCTGTCGGTCGGCGCCGAGTCGATGCTCGAGGCGGCGACGGAGCCCGAGGTGCACCGCATCGTCCTCCTCGACGCGCCGTCGGTGCTCGGCTGGGAGCGCTGGCGCGAGATCGGCTGGCGCTACGGGATGGGCCTGACCGAGAGCGCGCTCGAGGCGGCGATCGAGGCGGGCCAGATCGCGCGCCAGCCGGTGCGCCCGCTCGCCCATGTGCTGCTCGGGGCGCTCGACGAGGCCGCCCTCTACGTGGCGCGAGCGCCCGACCCCGCGGCGGCGCGCGCCGAGATGGGCGCAGCGCTCGAGCGGGTGCTGGGGGGGTTACGCGCCTGAGGCGGGCCCGCGCCCTACCGCACGCGCGCCCAGGCGGCCACGTCGGCGTAGACCGCCCCGGTGCGCTCGGCCACGTCGGTCCAGTCGAAGCGCAGCACGTGCTCGGACGCCTCGGCCACCAGCCGCTCGCGCAGCTCGCCGTCGGTCAGCAGGCGCTCGGCCATCGCCCCAAGCGAGTCGGGGTCGCGCGAGTGAAAGCGCAGGCCGACGTCCTCGTTGGGCACGACCTCGCGCAGGCCGCCGGTGTCCGCCACCAGGCACGGGCATCCGGAGGCCATCGCCTCGAGCGCCACGAGCCCGAACGGCTCGTAGATCGAGGGGACCACGCAGAGGTCGGCAATCCGGTAGAGCGAGTGCAGGACGTCGTCGCCGATCCAGCCGAGGAACGTGCCGTGGCCCTCGAGCCCCGCGTCGCGCGCCTGCTCACGCAGCTCGTGCTCGTGCGTGCCAGAGCCGGCGACGAGGAACCGCACGTTGCCGACCCGCTCGATAAGCCGGGGAAGGGCCTCGAGCGCGATCTGGAAGCCCTTCTCGTAGACGAGCCGCCCGACCAGCAGCACCAGCCGCTCGTCCGGGGCCGCGAAGCTCTCGCGCAGCCCGGCGAGGTCGTGCGTCGCGATCAGGTCAGCGGGGTCGATCCCGTTGGGGATCACCGTGACCCGATCATCCTCGAGCCCGTAGACGTCCGACACGTGCTCGCGCATGTACGAGGAGCACGCGATCACCCGGTCGGCGCGATTCGCCATCCAGCGCTCCACGCCGTGGATGTGCGACTGCGGGTGTCTGTCGACCCATCCCTGGTGGCGCCCGAACTCGGTGGCGTGGATCGTGACCAGCAGCGGGCAGCGAAAGCGCTTGGCCAGGTGATCGCCGGCCACGGCGACGAGCCAGTCGTGACCATGCACGACGTCGAAGTCGTAGCTGTCGCCGAGCTCCACGCCGGCGGCGAGCATGTCGGCGTTCATGTGCTCGACCCAGGTGACGAACTCACCGAGCTCGCGCGGCCGGTCGGGCTCGCGGACGCGGTGGACCGTCACCCCCGCCACGTCTTCCTCGGGTGGCGACTCCTCCATCCCGCGCGTGAGGACGTGCACCTCGACGCCGCTGGCCACGAGCCCCTCCGAAAGCTTGCGCACATGGCGCGCGAGGCCACCCTCGATCAGCGGCGGGTACTCCCAGGAGAGGATCAGGGCGCGCATCGAGGCGGTCAGAGGACGAATGGCGCGCGCATCGAGGCGGTGGTCAGGGAGCGAGGAGCGGCGCGAGATCGAGCGCCGGGGCCAGGTTGCGAAGCTCGGGTGGCGGCACGGCGGCCCGAGAGTCTCTCAGAGCGCGGATGGCGGCGTCGAGCGAGCCGCGGTGCGCGCGGACGCGCTCGCGAGGGTAGTCGCCGGCGAGGGCGCGCGTGAGCAGGAACGCCCAGTCGCTCGACTGAAGTGCCAGCAGCTCGCGGGCGGCGCGGGCGAGCGCCGGGCGGCGCTCTGCGTCGCCGAGCGCCGACGCCGCGGCAACGACCTCGAGCTCGGCCGAGCGGGCCTCGAACGCGAGCGGGGCGAGCGCCGGCGAATCCCACGTCGTGAAATCCTTCGGCACCCCCCAGGAAGCAGGCGCGAGGGCGCGCTCGACCGGCTCCACACGCTCGAGCCCGCTCGCGAGCGTGGCCAGGTCGAGCCCCTGGCGCGGCGCCTCGTCGAGCACCGCCCGCAGCCACTCCCGGCCCTCGTACCACCAGTGCCCCAGCAGCTCCGCGTCGAGCGCGCAGCACACGAGCCCCGGACGCCCGCGTTCGGAGCGAAAGCGCTCGAGCCGAGCGATCGCCCGCGCCACGAAGTCGCGTGCGTCGTCCGCGGCCCGCGCGAGCGCCCGAGCGCGGTCGTAGGGGCCAGCGCCGTTGCGCCACGGCATCAGGTCGTGAACCGTCCTGCGATGCGTGTCGCGGTACTCGGGCCCGGCGGGGTAGCCGGAGCCCCCCCATACGAGCGCGACCGTCTCCCAATCGACGGGGACGGCGATCGGCCCCGCGGGCGTCGCCACCGGCTCGAGGTGGTCCAGCGAGCCGAGCCCGAGCGCGTCCGTCTGGTCGACGCAGAACGCGCGAACACCGAAGTCGTGCAGCTCACGCTCGAGTCCCGGCTCGTACGCGCACTCGGGTAGCCACAGCCCCCCGCCGAGCTCGCCGAAGCGCCGCTCGTGGCTCGCGAGACCGGTCGCAAGCTGGAGGCGGCGGCCGGCGTCGGTCGCGATCAGCGGCATCACCGGGTGGGTGGCGGGCCCCGTCCAGAGGTCGACCGCCCCCGCGTCGGAGAGCCGCCGCAGCGCTCCGAGCAGATCGCCGCCGATCCGCTCGAGGGCGTCGGCGGCGGACGAGTAGTCGCCCGCCGCACGCCGGACCTCGGCCGCCAGCTCCCGCTCGCCGCCACGCTCGAGCCCGCGCGCATCCTCGGAGTGCACCTCCGCGCGGACCCCGCGCATGAACGTCAGAAAGCGCGCCCGCGCGTCGCCCGGGAGCAGCTCGAGCTGGTCGCAGAGCACCGGCGTCAGCCCGAGCGTCACGGGCGCCTCGGCGAGCGTCTCGAGCAACGGCAGGTAGACGGTCGCGACCTCCTCCCACAGCCACTCCTCGCCGAACGGCCACGTGCCGAAGCCCTCCACGTAGGGCATGTGGGCGTGGAGGACCAGGCAGAGCGCGCCGCGGTCGCGCGCCGGGCCGGCGCGCGCGCTCACGCGAGGACCGCGACGAAGTCGAGCGCGCTGTCAGCCCGCGCGTCGCCCGGCGCCAGGGGTCGCAGCGCGAAGTCGCGGGCCGAGATCGCGGGCACGAACCGGTCGTAGAACGGCTTGGTCACCCCCAGCGCGCGGTGGACCCGGTGCCAGCCAAGCGCGATCGCCCGCTGCTCGAGCGCCAGCTTGCGCGCGTGGAAGACGCCGTGCAGCTCGACGCGGTCGAAGCAGCCCTCGCACAGCGAGCGGAACTCCTTGGAGCGGTACTCGCGCACGTGCCAGGGGTTGTCGGACCTCTCGGCGCCCGGCGGCGCGAGCCTGAGCAGGTTGGGCGTCGAGACGTAGGCGCGCCCTCCCGGTCGCAGCAGCGAGCGCAGGTGGCGCAGCGTGGCGGGCGCGTCCCGCACGTGCTCGATCGTCTGGAGGAAGACGACCGCGTCGCACGGCTCGCCGAACGCATCGATCAGCGCGCGCTCGAAACGGACGCCCGGGCGCGCGTACCTGGCGCGCGCGTGCTCGTGCGCGTCGGGGTTGGCGTCCACTCCCACGACGGTCGCCGCGCGGCCCGCGAGGACGTCGGTGCCATAACCCTCGCCGCAGGCCATGTCGACGACGTCGAGCCCGCCACAGCGCGCGGCGATCCACTCGTAGACGACGAGGTGGCGCCGAAACCAGTAGTTCTCGGCCGACACGTCCGGCAACGTCCGCTCGCCGGTCAGCGCGAGCGGCGGAACGCCCGGCGGCTGGCAGCGCTGGACGTGGTCGGGGTTCGGCCGTCCTACCCGCTCGCCGTCGGGGGCCGGGCCGACCGCAGCGCGCTCCGTCACGAGCGCCCCTTCCACCCCTCGAGCGAGTAGAGCTGCGTGCGGCCGTCGACGCCCTTGAGGCTCCGGCGGCGGCGGCGCTTGAACTCGTAGTCGGGGCCTGCCGCGCGCCTGGCCTCCTCGGTGGCGAGGATCCGGCCGGGCTTGGCGACGTCGGTCACGCGGCTCGCCAGGTTCACGGTCGCCCCGAACCAGTCGCCGACGCGCGCCGTCGCCGGCCCGTACGCGATCCCGACGCGCAGCGCCGGGAAGTCCTCCGCCTCCGCCTCGATGCTCTCGGTCAACGCCACGACGGTGGCGACGAGCGCCGGCACGTTCGGGGAGACCAGCATCACCGCGTCGCCGATCGTCTTGACGAGCCGCGCCGGACGCCTGGCGGCGGCGCCCGCCAGGTCGGCGAGCCGGGTGGCGATCCTGGTCAGGTCCTCGATCGCGAGCTTCTCGCCGAGCCGCGTGTAGTCCACCAGGTCGGCGAACGCGATGCCGACGTCGCTCGTGTCCGCCAGGCGGCCCTCGCTTCGCTCCGCCTCGGTCACGAGCTGTTCCCTGATCCCGTCGCGCACCAGCGCGCGGAGCTGGTACTCGACGAGCGGCCCCACGAGCGGCGTGAGCTCCTCAGCAGCCTGGGCGTAGCGGAGCGCGACCGTCAGCTCGGCGTCGCCCTGTTTCAGGAAGGCGTCCCCCGCCATCCGGCGCACCGCGTCGGCCGTGTGGCTCATCCCCTGCCCGAGCACACGCGCCACCTCCAGGATTCCGTCGCGCGGCAGGCCGGCATCCAGGAAGCGGCGGACGAGCCGCGCCAGCTCGACGTCCTCGTCGTTGAAGGCGCGTTCGCGCGGCGCGGGGTCGGGGCGGCCGGATGCACGCACCACCTGGCGCAGGAAGCGCGGGTCGACCTGGGACTCGCGCGCCACGTGGCTGAGCGTGTGGCGCGGGCTGCCGCCGAGCGCCTCCTCCACGGCCAGCGAGCCGAGCCGCCCCTCGGCGTCGGCGCGCTCGAGCTCGCGGCGGTCGTGCCCGGCCAGCTCGAGCCGGCGCACGACCCCGTCGCGAGCCTCGGTGGACGGCAGCGAGCCGTCTCCGCCGCCTCCCGCCCCGCTACCTCTGCGCTCGGCCACCCCCGGATACTTCCACGGGCGGGCGCTCGGCTGCCCGCGGGGGCCTCCTACCGCTTCGCCAGCTCGCGCTTGAGCACCTTGCCGGTCTGGTTGCGCGGCAGCGCGTCGATCAGCTCGACCCTGCGCGGGACCTTGTAGCGAGCGAGGTTGTCCTTCACGTAGGCGAGGACCTCCTTCTCCGACAGCTTGTTGCGGGCAACGACGAACGCCTCGAGTCGCTGGCCCCAGTCCTCGTCCTCCACGCCGATCACCGCCGCCTCCTCGATGCGCTGATGGCTGGAGAGCAGGTCCTCGACCTCCTGCGGGTAGACGTTCTCGCCGCCGGAGACGATCATCTCGTCGGAGCGGCCCTCGACGAACAGCCGGCCACGCTCGTCAAGACGGCCGAGGTCGCCGGTGGCCATCAGGCCGTCCACGGTCTCCTCGGCCCCGCCGCCCGTGTAGCCCTCGAAGAGCATCTCGTTGCCCACGAAGATCCGCCCGGCCTCGCCGCGCGGGACCTCGCGGTCGTCGTCGTCGAGGATCCTGAGCGTGGTGCCGCGCGGCGGCGCGCCGGAGGTGCCCGGCGCCTCGCGCAGGTCCGCGGGGCTCGCGATCGCCGCCCACGCCACCTCGGTCGAGCCGTAGAGGTTGTAGAGGACGTCGCCGAACTCGTCCATGAAGCGCTCGGCGAGGTCACCGGGCAGGGCGGAGCCGCTGACCGGCACTGTCCGCAGGCTCGATGTGTCGTAGCGCCGGCGGACCTCCTCTGGGAGAGCGAGGATGCGCTGGAGCATCACCGGGACCATCGGGCAGCTCTCGACGCCGTGCGACGCGATCGCGTCGAGCGTTCCCTCGGGGTCGAACTTGCGCCGCAGCACCAGCGTCGAGGAGAGCAACAGGCCGAGCTGGAAGTGGGCGATGCCCCAGGCGTGGAATAGCGGTGCGGCGATGTGCACGCGGCTGCGCGCGCGCAACGGGATCCTCGAGAGGATCGAGACCGCGGCGCCGACCCCCGGCTGCCCGCGCGAGGCGCCCTTGGGCGTTCCCGTCGTGCCGGAGGTGAGGATCACGACCTTGCCGGGATCGTCGGGCGGCACCACGTCGTCGGGGTCGCCGGCCGCGATCAGGTCGTCGAGCGTGGGGTCGGCCGTGCCCTCCTCGTCCTCGACCCAGGCCACGAAGCGCTTGCGCCGCTTTCCGGCGTCCGACAGCAGCTCTGAGAACTCCTGGTCGTAGACGATCGCCTTCGGCTTCTCCCGGCGGACCACCTCTGTCAGCTGCGGTCCCGCGAACGCGGTGTTGAGGAAGAGGGCGTTCGCGCCGAGCCTGGAGGCGGCGATCGCCGCCTCGCAGAAGCCGCGGTGGTTGCGGCACATGATCGCGATGCCGTCGCCCTCCAGCACCCCGGCGTCGGAGAGCGCGTGGGCGAGCGCGTTCGTGCGCCGGTGGACCTGGCCGAAGGTGAGCGCGCCGCGCTCGTCGATGATCGCGAGCGCTCCCGGGTAGCGGTCGGCGGACGCGGCGTACCCGGCGGCGGGGGTCGGTCCCCAGCGGGCCAGGTCGAGGCCCGCGCGGATCAGGCGGTCTGGGCGGATCGGGCGGACGAGCCCGGCGCCGGCGAGCACGCGCGCCGCATGGATGCCGTCGCTCACGAGCTCGAACGCGCCCGGCCCGCCGCTCGCCGGCAGCGCCCCGGCCCCGTGCTCGAGGTCGCGCTTGAGGTTGGCGAGCGAGTCGCGCAGGTTGCGCCGCACGAGCGGTGCCGAGGCGCGGTCGGCGAGCGTCGCGAGCAGGCCGCCCGGCGCCTGGTAGCTGACCCGCAGCGAGACGGCGGTGCGCCCGCGCCCGCGCTCGCGCAGCCGCCAGCGCCCGCGCTGGTCAAGGCCGGTGACGCTCGTCCACGCCATGTCGCGCGGCTCGTCGAACTCGACCACCTCGATCAGGCCGCCGACCTCCGCCGAGCCCACCTCCATGCGCATCGCGTAGCGGGCGCCGAGGCCGCGGTCGACCTCGCCCTGCGCCTCCCAGCGCGTGATGCCGGCCATGAAGCGCCGGTAGTTCGCGGGGTCGGTGACCACGTCCCAGACCCGCCGCGCCGGAGCCTCGACCACGATCTGCTCCTCGACCCGCATCCAGTCCTCAGCCGATCAGGGGGAGCCGCCGCTCCTCGGCGAGCCGGTCGAGCGTGGCCTGCATGCTGCTGGTCAGGTGGTCGTAGACCTCGTCGGGGTCGGGATCATCGCCGAACCGCTCGCGCAGCTCGACCGCCGGGAGCGCCTCGATCACGATCTTCGCCGGCAGCGGGAAGTGGCCGGCCATGTCGCCGACGTTCAGCCCCCACGGCAGCGCCAGCGAGATCGGCAGGACCTTGAGTCGGAGCGTCGCGTCGAGCCGCAGCAGCCGCGCGAGCCGCTCCCCGCGCGTGAGGAACAGCGCGGTCTCCTGCCCGCCGATCGAAACCACCGGCACGATCGGGACGTCCTTTTCGATCGCCAGCCGGATGAAGCCCTTGCGCCCGTCGAAGTCGACCCTGCCCGACTCCCAGGTCGGGCGGTGGGTCTCGTAGTCCCCGCCCGGGTAGACGAGCAGCGCCGCGCCAGTGTCGAGCGCCTTCTCGGCGTTCTCGTGCGACGCCGCCACCGTCCCGTACTTGCGCAGGTAGCCGATCCCGGGCATCGCGAGCACCAGGTTGTGGGCGAGCTGGTAGAAGCGGCGCTCCACGCCGAAGTAGGTGTTGAAGGCGAGCGTGAAGACGAACGTGTCGGCGGGGACGTTGCCGCCCGAGTGGTTGCCCACGAGCAGCACCGGCCCCTCGGCCGGGACGTTGCCGAGTCCGCGCACGTCGGCGCGGAAGTAGAAGCTGGCGAGCATCCACAGCCCGGCGAGGTTCTCGCGGATGTAGTCGGGGTCGCGCTCGTCGAGGTCGGCGCGCGGGATGCGGTGCTGCACGCCGCGCGTGGCGGCCGCCGCCAGGCGTCCGCCGAGCCCGAGCGCCTGCCCGGCGAGGCCCAGCGCCTGCCCGGCGGCGGCGCCGGCGCCGCCGAAGCGCTCGGGCAGCCCGTTCTCAGCCACGGCTCGCCGCCGTGACGCGCTCGCCGCGCCCGGACCGACCGCGCTGCCGGCGCCCGTTCGCGCCGGCCTCGAAGCGCTCGCGTGCCGCCTCGACGAAGTTGGGCCAGGCCGACGAGGGACCGACCGGCCGCGTGACCGCCTCCGGCCTGCCCGCCGGGAGATCGCCCACCAGCCCGCGCACGTCCGGGCGCCGGAGCTGCGCGGCCACCGTCCGCCGCGCCGTCGCGATCACCTCGTTGCGACGCGCGCGGCTCATCAGGTTGGGGCCGATCACCGCCATGTCCTCAGGCATAGGCTGGATCAGCACCACCTCGGTCCCGCGCTCGCGAAGGCGCTTGGTCTCACGGCCGAGCCGCCGGCCCGACGCCGCCCGCATCGCGCCCGCGGCTCGCTCGGCCGGATTCCAGCCGCGCGTCGGGTGAAGCGACGAGGTGGGGTTCAGGCAGATCACCAGGTCGAGCGACGAGTCGCGCAGGATGTCGAGGTTGGACGTCGAGTACATGCCGCCGTCGACGTAGCGGCGGCCGCCGATAGTCACCGGCCGGTAGAAGCCGGGGATCGCGCACGAGGCGGCCACGGCGTCGGCCAGCTCGGCCCGCGGCGCGCCGTCGCGGCCGAACGCGACGCGGCGGCCGGTGGCGTAGTCGCAGGCCACCACCCAGAGGCTCGGATGCGGCGCCCACCGTTCGCCGACCGCGCGCCGGACCGTGTCCTTGAGCGGCTCGGTGGAGATAATGCCGCGCGGCAGCCAGCCGGCGAAGAAGGCGGCCGGCGTGTGCCTGTCGGGCCGCCGGAGCGCCGACAGCGCCAGGCGCCAGGACCCCGGTCCGAGCGGCGGCAGCCCGCGGTCGAGCCGGAACACCGCCCCCGCGGCGCGGTCGGCCTCGCCGGCGGGGCGACCGCGCGCGTCGCTGACGCCGTCGAACGCCTCGCCCCCCGAGTGGGCGACCATGAACCACGGCGGTACGCCGGCGGCGCAGAGCGCCCCCATCATCGATCCCGCCGAGGTGCCGACGATGCGGTCGGCGCTACCCGGATCCCAGCCGGTCTCGGAGGCGACGGCGTCGAGCCCGCCGGTCAGCCAAGCGCCGCCCATGACGCCGCCCGCACCGAGAACGAGCCCGACCCTCACGCGCCGGATGCTTTCACAACCCGATCCGAGCGGCTCGGCAGCCGTATAGTCCGCGCGCCATGGGGCTGGCGGGGGCCGAGGAGATCAAGGACGTCAACGAGCGCTACCACGACGTGGCGGCGCCCGAGTACGACACCAAGTGGAGCGTCGCCTACGACGCGGCCAGCCAGGCGCGGGTGGTCGCGAAGCTCGGCCGGGCTCTCGGGGGGGCGTCCGGGCGCTTTGCGCACGGTCTCGAGATCGGCGCCGGGACCGGCTACTTCAGCCTCAACCTCCTCGCCGCCGGCGTCCTCGAGCGGGCCGTGGCCACCGACATCTCCCGGGGGATGCTCGAGCGCCTGGAGCGGAGCGCCGACGACCTGGGCCTGTCCGTGGAGACCCGTGAGGCGGAGGCCGCCGAGCTTCCGTTCGCCGATGCCAGCTTCGACCTCGTGCTCGGGCACGCCGTCCTGCACCACCTGCCCGACCTCGACGCGGCCTTCGCCGAGTTCCGCCGCGTCCTGCGTCCCGGCGGGACGCTCGCGTTCTGCGGCGAGCCCTCGCGCCATGGCGACCGCCTTGCCGCGGTGCCCAAGCGTGCCGCCGTGGCGGCGGCGCCGGCGTGGCGGCGGCTGATGCGCGCCTCCGCGGCGAACGGCTCCGCCCAGCCCGGAGAGCACCAGCTCGAGTGGCTCGTCGACGTGCACTCGTTCACGCCGGGCGGCCTCGCTCGGCTCGCCCGCCGGGCGGGCCTCGAGCGGGTCCGGGTTCGCGGGGAGGAGCTCGCCGCGAGCTGGTTCGGGTGGGCGAGCCGTACGCTCGAGGCGAGCGCCGAGCCGGCCGAGGTGCCGGCGCTCTGGCGCTGGTGCGCCTACGGCGGCTACCAGGCGCTTCGCGCGGTGGACCGGGCGCTGCTCGAGCCGTACCTCCCGCCGGCGCTCTTCTACAACCTGCTGCTGTCCGCTCGCGCGCCGGCGGAGGCCGTCTGACGTCCAGCGTGTCGGCCCCGGATCAGGCCGGTAGCCTGGACCCGATGCAGGACTCCCACGAGGCGTTCCCGCTCTTCCCGCTTGGGATCGTGGTCCTCCCGGGCGAGGTTGTCCCACTTCACGTCTTCGAGGACCGCTACAAGACGATGGTGGGAGAGTGCCTCGACGACGACAGCGAGTTCGGGATCGTCTGGGTCTCGGACGAGGGGCTGCGAGACGTCGGCTGCACGGTCGCGATCACCGAGGTCCTCGAGCGCATGGACGACGGGCGGATGAACATCCTCACGCGCGGCTCGTCGCCGTTCCGGCTCGTGCGGCGAATCGAGGACATGGTCTATCCGGCGGGCGACATCGACCTCCTCGACGACGCGGACGACGCCGGCACCGAGCCGGACGCCGACCCGGACGCCGGAGCCGCGGCGCGCGAGCGCTACGCGGAGCTGGTCGAGCGGGTGACGGACTCCCGCCCCGAGGAGGACGACCTCGCGGCGATGAGCGCCTACGCGATGGCGGCCACCGTGGAGCTCCCGCTCCAGGCCAAGCAGCGGCTGCTCGAGCTCCGCTCGGAGGGCGAGCGGCTGCACGCGGTGGGCGAGCTGCTCGGGGCGGCGATGAGGCGGCTCGACTACGTCGAGCGTGCGGGCGAGCGGGCGCGCTCGAACGGCAAGGTGCGCGGCTAGCTCAGCAGAGGTCGTCGCGCAGCTGTTGTGCCAGCAGGGCGGCGCGCGGGAGGATCGCCGGCAGGTCGGGGGCGCCCTCGGTCCAGCTGACCGCCCCGAACTGCGTTCGCGCCACGTAGCTCCGCCGGTCCGGCGCACTCGGAGCCTCGAAGGACTCCCCCTCCCCGGCCACTCCCCCCAGCTCGCGCTCCACCTCGCGCGCCTCGATCAGACGCTCGCTGGGTATCGGCTCGAGCGCCCCGTCGTCGCAGCTGCCGCGGCCGTCCTGGGTCACGGTGAGCCGCACCGGCTCGCCCTCGAATCCGCCCCCGACCTCGAGCGCGATCAGGTCGCCGGCCGTACCGCCGCAAGCCGCCGGAACCAGCGCCGCCACGGACGCGATCGCGGCTGCGGCGCCCCTCATGCGACGACCAGCGACACGCCGCCGCGCCGCGGGTCGCCGCCGCCGGAGACGGTCCCCGTGGCGGCATCGCGGGCCACGGCCTGCACGCCGCCGAAGAAGAGGTTGCGCTCAGTCCAGCGTTGGACCGCGTACCCCTCGTCTCGAAGCGCTTCGAGCGCCCTGGGATCGACGCCGGGCTCGGCCTCCACGAGGTCGGCCTCGAGGTGGACGCGGTCCCGCCCCACGGCCTCCTCGGCGCTCAGCCCGTCGTCCACGACACCGACGATCGTCTGGAGGATCGCCGACCGGATCCGGTTCGAGCCGGCCGATCCGAGCGCCAGCTCGGGCTGGCCGTCGCGAAGCACGACCGTCGGGGCCATCATGCTCGGAATCCGCCGCCCGGGCTCGTGGCGATGATGTCCGAGCGGGTTGAGGTCCTCCTCGCCGAGCATGTTGTTGAGGTGCATCCCGGTCTCGGGCACGACGACGCCCGAGCACGATCCGTTCGAGCAGGTCACCGACGCGCAGGCGCCGTCGGCATCGAGCACCGAGAGGTGGGTGGTCGAGCCAAGGCCTCCGCCGGTGGATCCGGAGGCTTCCGCGCGGGGGGCCGATCCGAGCCGGCCTCGGACCTCCATCGCCGCCGAGTCCATCGCCTCCTTGGCGAGCAGCCGCTCGAGGTAGCCCTCGGAGTGCAGCGCGGAGGAGAACTCCTCCGTCCGCTCGCGGTTGGCCCGCTCCATCACCCGCACGAGCGCCCTGACGTCGAGCCCGCCACCGGAGGGGCGCGGCAGCCGCTCGAGTAGATCCAGGGCGTAGGCGATCAGGATGCCCCCCGATGAGGGCGGGGGGTTGGTCAGCACCTCGCGGCCGCGATAGCGCGCCCGCGCCGGCGAGCGCTCGACGACCTCGTAGGCGGCCAGGTCCTCGCGCGTGAGGAGGCCACCGTGGTCCAGCACCCACTCGCTCGCCGCCGCCGCGACGTCGCCTTCGTACAGAAAGCGCGGCCCCTCGGCGCCGAGCCGGTCGAGCAGGTCGCCGAGCTCGGGGATCCGGATCCACTCTCCCGCGCGGAGCAGCCGGCCGTTGGGAGCGTAGATCGCGCGCGCCTCGGGCGTGGATGTGAGGATCGGCCCGAGGACCTCAAGCACGTACGCCCCCCTGGGCGAGATCTGGATCCCGTCGCGCGCGGCACGCGCCGGCCGCATCACGAGCCCGTCGAGCGCGACGGTGCCGAAGCGGGCGAGCGCCTCGCACAGCCCGAGCGGCGTCCCGTACACGCCGCAGGATGCGGCGCCGATGTGGAAGCGTTGCGCGGCATCGTCGGAGAAGCGGATCTCGATCGGCTGCAACTCCGCAGGCCGTGCATCCGGGCGCCCGCGCCCGGGCGCCGCGACGAAGAAGTCGAGCAGGTGGTCTTCCCCGCCGGCCGTGTGGACGAGCATGAAGCCGCCGGCGCCCGGCCCGGTCAACGGCGACTCGGCGACGAACGACATCAGCACCGCGGCAACCGCCGCGTCCACGGCGTTGCCCCCGTCGCGGAGGACGTCCGCCGCCACGTCCGCCGTCAACGGATGGCCGGCTGCGACGACCCCTCGCACGGCGCCGATGCTACGCGCTGGGGACCGAGGGCCCCCGCATGCCTCCCCGGCGGTCCGGCGGTCTCGCGGTCCGGCGCCCCGACGGCGTGACTAGTCGGTCCCTCGCGAATGGTCAGTTCGGATGAGCACCTCTTCTGACCATTCTCAGAGCAATGACGCAACGCAGCTCGCGCCCCAGCGGTCAACATCAGGGAAGCCGGCGAGCGAAAACCGAGCCCGCCGAGGAAGCAGGGAGCGACGCATGCTCCGCACGCGAGCGACCCAGGGAGCGCAGCGACCGGTCGGCGCCGCTAGGCGCCGCGTCGGCGGGCGACGGTTTGCAGCCGACGGTTGCAGCCGTCAGGCGCGCGGGATGAACTCTGGGATGTCGATCTCCCCGAGCCCATCGGACACTCGCGACGCGCGGGCCGCGCTCGGAGCGGGACTGGCTGTTCGCGGCGTGCGGATCACGCGCGGCTCGCGGTCGGCCTCGCGCGCCGCTTCGCGGGCGGGGCGGTCACGCCGGGCGCTCCGGTCGACCCCCATCGCGGAGCCGGCCGCACGCCCACCCTCCGAGCGCCTCTGCGCCGGGCGCTCGCCGTAGCCTGTGGCCACGACCGTGATCCAGACCTGGTCCTCGAGCTTCTCGTCGACCATCGCGCCAAAGATGATGTTCGACTGTGGGTGGGCTACCTCGGCCACCGCTCGTGCCGCCTCGTTGACCTCCCACAGCGATAGGTCGGTGCCGCCGGTGATCGAAAGGAGGATCGCGCGGGCACCCTCGACGGAGGTGTCGAGCAGCGGCGACGCGACCGCGCGGGCCGCCGCGTCCATCGCGCGGTGCTCCCCGGTGCCCATGCCGATCCCAAGCAGCGCCTGGCCGGCGTCGGACATGATCGTCCGCACATCGGCGAAGTCCAGGTTGATGAGCCCCGGAAGCGTGATCAGGTCCGAGATGCCCTGCACGCCCTGGCGCAGGACGTCGTCGGCCATACGGAAGGCGTCGACCATCGACGTCTGGCGGTCGAGGACCGTCAGGAGGCGCGAGTTCGGGATGACGATCAGAGTGTCGACCTCGTCGGCGAGCTCCTCCACGCCGCGTTCCGCCTGCTCCGACCGGCGCGTGCCCTCGAAGCCGAATGGCTTGGTGACGATCCCCACGGCCAGCGCGCCGACCTCGCGCGCGATCCGTGCCACCACCGGGGCCGCCCCGGTACCGGTCCCGCCGCCTTCACCGGCGGCGATGAACACCATGTCCGAGCCCTTGACCGCCGCCTTGATGCGGTCGAAGTCCTCGATCGCCGACTGGCGCCCGAGCTCCGGGTTCGAGCCGGAGCCGAGCCCGCGCGTGAGCTCCGAGCCGATGTGGATCGTCGTCTGGGCGCTCGACCCCTGCAACGACTGGAGGTCGGTGTTGACAGCCACGAAGTCGATGCCCTCGACCTCGGCCTCGAGCATCCGCTCGACGGCGTTGACGCCCGCCCCGCCCACGCCCACGACCCGCAGCACCGGCTCGAGCACCGGCGGCCGGCCGACGGCCATGCTGGGCTCCTCGCGACCGTAGCGCGGGCGCTCGGGCTCGATCGCCACCGAGCTCGGGCGCTCGAGGATGTTCTCGGGGATGTCCGGGGAGAAGGCCGTGCGCAGGCGCTCCTTGGGGCCGCGCACGACCGGGGCCTCGGCCGGCTCCACTTCCGGCTCCGCGGGCCCGCTCGACGGCTGCTCGGGCGCCGCGGGACGCGGCCGCTCGGCGAAGTCGACGGCGTCATCGGCCTGCTCCTCGCGCGGGCGGGCGCCGGCCTCCTCCTTCGGCTCCTCACCGCCGGCCCCGTGCCCGTCGGTGCGGCGGAACAGGTCCGCCAGCGGCCCCTCCCGCATGCTCGCTCGCTTACCGCTTGCCATGTTCGAGGACCTCCTTAGCCAGCTCACGGTAGGCGTACGCCGCCTTGCCGTCCGGGTCGTACTTGAGCACCGACATTCCCTTCACCGGCGCCTCCGCGTAACGGACCGTCTTTTTGATCCGCGATGCGAACACCCGGTCTCCAAAGTTCTCCTCGAGCAGCTCGATCGCCTCCTTGGCGTGGATCGTCCGCGAGTCGACGAGGGTCGGCAGGATGCCCTCGATGTCCACGTCCGGGTTGAGGTTCTCCTTGATCATGGACAGCGTGTTCTGAAGCTGGATCAGGCCACGCATCGAGAGATACTCGCACTGGACGGGGACGATCACCTTCCGCGCGGCGGTCAGCGCGTTGATCGTCAGCAGTCCGAGGCTCGGCGGCGTGTCGATGCAGACGAAGTCGAACTCCTCCATCACCGGCGCGAGCGCCTTTTGCAGCGAGCGCTCGCGGCCGATCTGGGTGGACATCGCGATCTCGGCCCCGGCGAGATCGATCGACGCGCAGGCCACCTCGACCTCGCGCTCGCGGATCACGTCCCGGATCGGGATGTGGTTGACGAGCACGTCGTACATCGAGAGCTCGAGCGAGTCCGGATCAATGCCCTGGCTCATCGTGAGGTTCGCCTGCGGGTCGAGGTCCACGCACAGCGCACGGTGACCCGACTCGACGAAGGCGGCGGCGAGGTTGAGGGTCGTGGTCGTCTTCGCGACGCCGCCCTTCTGGTTGGCGAACGCGATCACCTCCGCCTTCTTCGCTGGCGTCGTCACTGGAGGCTCCGGGGTCTCGGGGAGGGAGGGCCGCTCGTCGTCGCGCGCGGCGTGTCTGCGGTCGAACAAGCCCATGTCGAGGTGCCTATTCGCACGAGCGCGCACGAATCCTTCCCGCGAAGCGTGCGGGGGCGGGTCCGCGCGGGGCGTGGGCGCCGAGCCGCATAGGCTTCTCGCCGCGGCCGCGGACAGCGCCGCTTGCTCCATGGCGCACGTCCTCGACAAGCGGCTCCTCTTCGTCACCGGCAAGGGCGGCGTCGGCAAGTCCACGGTGGCGGCGGCGCTCGGCCTCCTGGCGGCGCGGCGCGGCAAGCGCGTCATCCTCTGCGAGCTCGCCCAGCAGGAGCGTGCGTCGCGGGTGTTCCGTGACGAGGGGATCGGCTTCGAGGAGACCGAGCTGGCTTCCGGCCTGGCGGGGATCTCGATCGATCCGCAGCGCGCGATGGAAGAGTACCTGAGAACCCAGGTGGGAAGCCGCGCGCTGTTCCGCCTTCTGTTCGAGAACCGCATCTTTCAGTACTTCACCGCCGCCGCCCCGGGAGTCAGGGAAATCGTCTCGATCGGCAAGGTCTGGGAGCTCGCGCAGCTCGAGCGCCCGTGGACGAAGAAGTCCAGTCGCTACGACCTCGTCGTGGTCGACGCGCCGGCGACCGGCCATGGGCTCGGGATCCTCCGCGCGCCCCGCACCATGCGAGACATCGCCCGCGTCGGACCGATCCGCCGCCAGGCCGATCGGATCGACACCTTCATCCGCGACTCTCGCCAGACGGGGATCGTCACGGTCGCGCTTCCCGAGGAGATGCCGGTCACTGAGACGATCGAGTTCCGGGTCCGGCTGCTCGACGAGATGAAGATGGCGGTCGACGCATTCGTCATCAACGGGCTCTATCCCGAGCGGTTCAGCGGCAAGGAGGCGCGAGCAATGACCAGCGCGGAGGCCACGTCGGGGAGCGACGGCTCGCTCGCACGGCCGGCAATGCGCGCCGCGCTGGCCGAGCATCACCGTGCGCGCACCCAGCGCTCCCAGGTGCGCCGGCTGCGCAAGGAGGTCGACGGTGCGGTCACGCTGCCGTACCTCTTCGAGCCGGAGCTGGGGCTGGCGGAGGTCGAGCGCCTGTCGCACGAGCTCGAGCGGCGGCTGTGAGCCCGGCGACCTCGAACGTCGCCGACGTGCTCGCCGGCAAGAGCATCTGCGTTTGCGCGGGGGCGGGCGGCGTCGGCAAGACAACCGTGGCCGCGGCGATCGCGGCAGGCATGGCCGCGCGCGGGAAGCGGGTCGTGGTGGTGACGATCGACCCCGCCCGGCGGCTCGCGACCTCGCTCGGCATCCCGGACCTCGGCAACGAGGAGCGGCTCGTCGAACCCCAGCGCCTCGAGGCCGCGGGACTAGCGCCAAACGGAGAGCTCTGGGCGATGATGCTCGACCCCAAGCGGACGTTCGACGAGCTGGTCGAGCGGCGAGCCCCCGACGCCGCGACGCGCGACGCCGTCCTCTCCAATCGGATCTACCAGGAGCTGTCGAACGCGGTGGCCGGCTCGCAGGAGTACATGGCGATGGAGAAGCTCTACGAGCTCCACGAGGAGGGTGGTTACGACCTGCTCGTGCTCGACACGCCGCCGAGCCGAAACGCGCTCGACTTCCTCGATGCGCCGGAGCGGCTCGCCCGCTTCATCGACTCGCGCTCGCTCCAGTTCTTCCTCGCGCCCGGCAGGCGCGGGCTGCGCATCCTCGGTCGCGGCACCGGCGTCCTCTTCGGGGTCTTAAAGCGGGTGACCGGCATCGACCTGTTGGCGGACCTGTCCGACTTCTTTCAGAGCTTCGGCGACATGGCCGAGGGCTTCACCGAGCGGGCGAACCGGGTCAACCAACTCCTGACCTCACGCGCCGCGACGTTCCTGCTGGTCACGAGCCCGCAGAGCGAGTCGATGGAGGAGGCGGAGCTCTTCCGCAGCCGGCTGCTCGACGACGGCATGCCCTTCGGCGGCGCGGTCGTCAACCGCGTGCACGACCTCGGGCTGGCGGCGGACGGTGACGCCAAGGCGGGGGGCGACGCGGGCGAGCACGCCGATCTCGAGCGCGAGCTGGCCGGCGCGCTCGGGGACTCCCTCGCCGCCAAGGTCGTGCGCAACTTCGAGGACTACCGCGCGCTCGCCACCCACGACCGGGCGAGCGTCGAGCGCCTGCGCGACCGGCTCGGCCGCGGCGAGTCCCTGATCCTCGTGCCCTACCTCGACGAGGACGTCCACGACCTGGCGGGCCTCGCAGCGGTCGGCGAGCACCTCTTCCCGGCCTGAACGGTCGCTCAGCCGGCGGCGTCGAGGGTGAGCAGCGTGACGTCGTCGAAGAAGTCGGCGGGCAGGGGCCCTGAGAGCGGGCGCCCTCCGGCGCCGCGCGCGAACGCCTTCCAGGCCGGCTTCGGCCGCTCGTCGCTCGTGAACAGGCCGGCGTTGTCGTACCAGCAGCCGCCGACCTTGGAGCAGCCGACGTCGGGGTCCTGCCAGCGAAAGAAGATCACCGTGCCGAGCTTGTACTCGGCCGCGCGCTCGCGGAGCATCGCGATCGTGTCGCGCGTCAGCCGCGCCTGCGAGTCGAGGTCCTTCACCAGGTAGTGGTCGATCCCGGTCGAGCTCCAGCCGAGCTCGGTTATCCACAGCGGCTTCTCCTCGTCGCCGTTGCGCCGCATCACGGCGCGCAGGCGGGCCAGCCGTCGATCGACGCCGCCAACGCTTCCGGCGTACGGATGGGCGGCCACGACGTCGAACGCCGCCTCGATCCCCGGCACCTCGTAGACATCGGCGAGGAACTCGTCCGCCGGGATCGGCCTGCTCCCGCGCGGCTCGGGCATTCCCGCGAACACCACCTTCGCACGCGGGTCGGCCTCGTGGATCGCCCCGCCGATCAGCTTCAGCAGCGCCGCGTACTCCTGCGCGTCGGGGTCGCCCTCGGTCCAGAACGAGGCCAGGTTCGGCTCGTTCCAGACCTCCCAGGCCTCGATCGGCTCATAGGGCACGAACGGGTTCTCCCTCCAGAACTCCCCGCCGGGCCCGTAGCGCTCGACCGCCGCCCGCGCGTAGCGGGCGAAGAGAGCTTTGCCGAGCGGCGTGGTCGGCGGTGCCGCTCCACGCGGGGCGACGAATTGCGGGGAGCCGATCAGCACCGGCAGGATCGACACCCCGGCGGCCGCCGCGCGCGCGACCAGCGCGTCGTACTCGCTCCAGTCGTAGAAGGGAAGAGGGGTGCGCTGCACCTTCGACCACATGAAGGTGGTGCGGATGACCTCGCCGCCGGCGGCGCGCAGGCGGCGCAGCTCGAGCTCGTTGAACGGTTCCGCGAAGACGTAGGTGCCGAAGTCGAGCTGGCCCGTCGGCGGGGCAGGCGGAGCGAAGAGACTGGCGGACGCGGGCGGCGAAAGCGCGGCGACGAACGCGACCGCGATGACGCCGGCGACCGTAACCGGCCGTCGGCGGCTTCGCCTTGGCGCGCCAGCATGGCTCATCCTCGAAACGATGCTAGCCACGCGCCGCCCCCTGGACGCCGGGTCCCGGCGAGCCGGTCCGAGCGCCCCCGACCGTGCCGGCGAGCCCGAACCGCTCGCCGTCAGCTCGGGGAGGCGACCGCGCGCGCGTCGTGGACGCGGAGCTCCGCGTCGAGCTCGGACTCGTACGCCGTCGCGGCCAGGATCTCGTCCGCAACGCGGCGCAGGTCGGGCTCGAGGTAGCCGCAGAGCACGTCGCGCAGCAGCGCCCTGAGGTGCCGCTCGGCCTCGCGCACGACGCCCCGCGGGGACTCCAACGCCGGCCCGCCGCCGTGGATCACCTGGCGCTCGAGCGTGAAAGCGAGCCGCACGCGGCCTTCGGCGTCGGGGCGGTCGGCGGCCGGCGCGCAGAGGGCGGCGAGCCGGCCGGCGATGGCCGGCTCGAGCCCGTTCCCGGCGTCGCCCACCAGAGCGCGCAACCCGAGGAGGTAGTCCGACAGGGCCTCGACCTCGAGCCCACGCTCGCACCCCATCTCGAAGCGATCGAGCGCCACCCCACGGTCGCGTCATGGCGCGACAGCGTGAGCACCTCGAGCAGGTCACGCAGCTCCTGCTCGTCGGCCGCCCGCAGTTCCCAGGATTCCGCCCGTGCCCGCGCGGACACGCCGAGCGCCACCGGGTGCCACGCGCCCTCGCCCGCGCGCGCCCAGGCAAGGGGACCGAGCGCCGTCCCACCCGCGCCGCACAGCCGCAGCGCGGTAAGGACGCGCCGGAAGCGCGTGCGCGCCGTGTCGACCGGGAGCCGCGCGCCGGGGCGGACCTCGCGCTCGAGCAGGCAGAAGACGTCGAGCGGATCCGACTCCGGCTCGATCGCGTCCCCCGCGTCGTCGGCTTCCGCGGTGCGCTCCGACGCCCGCACGGCGCCCTCGATCGCGGCCGGCGGCGCCCCGGCCGCGGATCGGCGCGCCAGGAAGAGTCCGTCGCCGAGGTCCACGCGCGCGGACGCGATCCTCACGCCGTGAAGCGGCGCGACGACCCTCGCCTCGACGGCGGCGTCGGCCAGCGTCGCGTCGATCTCGGCGTGCAGCCGGCCAAAGCGTTCCTCCGGCATGTCGAAGCTCGTCGCCTCGTCGAAGAGGCGTTCCATCAGGTCGCGCAGGGCGACGTCGGGGTCGCTCCCGGACAGGCCGCGGTGGCGCAGGTAGGGCCCGGCCGCGTGCGCGCCGAGGAGGCGCACGGCGCGCCGGTAGGGGTCGAGCCCCCGCGCCAGCGGCCAGCGCTCCGCCACGAACGCGGCGGTGAGCGGCCGGTAGCGGTAGAGGACCGGCCCGCCCTCGGAGCCGCCGCCCGCCTCGAGCACCTCGAACGGCAGGTCCGCGCCGCCGTCCAGCTCGCGTCTGATCAGCGCCCCGACCTCACGGCCGAGGTCGCGCAGCGCGTCGCACAGGGCACGATTGTGCATGGCCGCGACTTCGCCGCGTCGCGGGAAGCTCCTGCCCTGGGCCGTGACCTAGGCGGCGCGGGCGGGTGCGTCGTCGGTACCCGACAGCCACTCCCGCCCGAAGCGGCGCATGTCCTCGACGAGCGGCAGGAGCGCGCGACCCTTGGCGGTGAGTGCGTACTCGACGCGCGGCGGCACCTCGGAATAGGTACTGCGCTCGACGATGCCGTGCTCCTCGAGCGCCCGCAGCCTGAGCGAGAGCGTGCGCGGGCTGATGCCCGTCAGCGATCGCTCGAGCTCGCAGAAACGGCTGCGCCCCTCGGCGAGGTCGCGGATGACGAGAATCGTCCACTTGGCACAGACGAGCTCGGCGGTCGCGCAGACGGGGCAGACGCCGCCCTCCTCGACTCGCGCGGGTTCGGGAATCTCGGTCGCGGTGGCCATCTCTGTGCCCGATTCTACCGCAATGCTTCACGAAATGAAGCGGCTATCCCCGCCGCGCCGAGGCGGGGATCGCCGCCCCGCCCGCCGATCGCGCGGCGCCTCTACTGGCCGAGCTGGCTCAGCAGGCCGCCACCGCCCGACTGCCCGCCTCCGGCCGGCGTGGCGCTCTTGACGAGGCCCTCGCTCGGCTGCACCAGCACCCAGCCGACGCCGGAGAACCCCATCTGGATCGTCTCGCCCGAGCCGCGGCCGATCAGCGTCTTCATGTTCACGTCCGACTTCACGTGCGTCTGGATCCCGCTCGACCACGTGATCGCCGCCTGGGGATCGCAGAAGGTGGGCGCCTCACCGGTCGAGAGCAGCACCGGTGGGCCGTTGGAGATGATCGCCACCCAGCCGGTGCCCGCCAGCGACATGTTGAAGAGGCCGCCCGCCATGGCCCCCGCGAAGCCGCCCTCCACCTTCCTGATGTCCCAGTCGATACCGGCGTCGAAGGCCAGGACGTTCTGGCCGTTGCAGGTGACCTGGTCGTTCTCGAGCTTGATCAGGTGAATGTCCTGGGCGAGGTCCGCCAGGAACACCTCACCGGTGCCCGAGATCTTCATCAGCTGGGTGCCCTCGCCCGTCATCTGCTTCTTGATGAAGCGACCGACGCCCCCGCTGCCCGCGTGCTCGAAGGCCACGTCGCCCTGGTAGGCGACCATCGCGCCGAGCTTCGACTGGACCGTGATCTGGTTGAGGGAGACCTTCAGGAGCTTCGAGTTCTGAAGCGAGAAGGCCTCCTGCGACTGAGTCTCCTGGTATTCGGCAAGCGTGCTCTGCACGTGTCCTCCGTTCTATGCGGTCGAGTGCGTGTTGGGCCGACACCCTCGCCCGGCCGCCCGGCCGTGTCAAGGCACCGCGGCGACTCCCATCCGCATCCGACCGATGAGAACGACTCTCATCGGCGGAGTGCGATGTGTCCTTTGCCGAGTGGTCTCACAACAAGTCTTTCGAAGAGACCATTCGGCGCAAGGGATGCGCCCGCGCGAGAACGCGAACGATTCTCATCGCGCGGATGGCTCGGCTACGCGGGAGTGACGCCTTAAGCGACTTCGCGGAGCTTCTGAGCCTCGGCCAGCGACTGGAGCTTCTTGAGCGACTGGTTCTCGATCTGGCGGATGCGCTCGCGCGTGACGTTGAAGGTACGGCCGACCTCGTCGAGCGTCCGCGGGTGCTCGCCGCCGAGGCCATAGCGCAGCTCGAGCACGCGGCGCTCGCGGTAGGAGAGGTTCTCGAGCGCCTCGCGCAGGGCCTCCTTGGTCAGTATCTCTGCGGCCCGCTCGTACGGGGACTCCGCGCGCTCGTCGGCGATGAACTGCCCGAACTCGGACTCCTCCTCGTCGCCGACGGGCTTCTCGAGCGAGACCGGCGCCTGAGCAGATCGCTTGATCGAGTCGACCTCCTCGGGATCGATGCCCGTGTGGTGGGCGATCTCCTCCGGGGTCGGCTCGCGGCCGAGCTCGGTAACGAGCTTGCGCTCGGCACGGCCGATCTTGTTCAGCTTCTCGACGACGTGGTCGGGGATCCTGATCGTTCGCGCCTTGTCGGCGAGCGCGCGGGCGATCGCCTGGCGGATCCACCAGGTCGCATAGGTCGAGAACTTGAAGCCCTTGCGGTAGTCGAACTTCTCGGCCGCGCGGACGAGGCCGAGCGTGCCCTCCTGGATCAGGTCGAGGAACGGCAGGCCCTGGTTGCGGTAGTTCTTCGCGATCGAGACGACGAGGCGGAGGTTCGACTCGACCATCTTCTGCTTCGCGTC
>Ga0136615_10000111_pt1 | contig 32490 bp, 33 predicted proteins | sample AntDrymUQ2882206_2_FD_106647 | JGI IMG/M metagenome (GOLD analysis project Ga0136615, IMG submission 106647) | Polar desert sand microbial communities from Dry Valleys, Antarctica - metaG UQ288 (22.06) | ecosystem: Environmental > Terrestrial > Soil > Desert | place: Antarctica: Dry Valley... | reverse complement strand
CGTCGTTGGCTCGCTCGGGGGTCTCGCGGTGCTCAACCTCGAGGGCATCTGGACGCGCTACGAGAACCCCGACTCGGAGCTGGCCCGGATCGCCACCTACCCGCCCGACGTGGCCACGACGGAGATGCAGCGGATCTACTCGGCGCCGATCCGAGAGGACCTCGTCGAGCGACGGATCCGCGAGGTAAAGGAGCAGGGCGTCGTCTGCGCCGCCTCGCTCACGCCCCAGCGCGTCACCAGCCACTACGAGGCCGCGCTCGAGGCCGGCCTCGACATCCTCGTGATCCAGGGCACCGTGATCTCCGCAGAGCACGTCTCCACCACCAGCGAACCGCTCAACCTCAAGGAGTTCATCCGCGAAGTGCCCGTGCCGGTGATCGTCGGCGGGTGTGCCTCCTACGCCACGGGGCTCCACCTGATGCGCACAGGGGCGGTCGCGGTGCTGGTCGGCGTCGGGCCTGGAGCGGCCTGCACGACGCGCGGCGTGCTCGGCATCGGCGTGCCGCAGGCCACGGCGATCGCCGACGTGCAGGCCGCGCGCTCGCAGCACATGCTCGAGACCGGTGAGTACGTCAAGGTGATCGCCGACGGCGGCATGCGCAACGGCGGCGACATCGCCAAGGCGTTCGCGTGCGGGGCGGACGCGGTGATGATCGGCTCGCCGCTGGCGCGCGCCTACGAGGCGCCCGGCCACGGCTTTCACTGGGGCATGGCCACCTTCCATCCGTCGCTGCCGCGCGGGGCGCGCGTCAAGACCACCCAGAACGGCACGCTCGAGCAGATCCTGCTCGGCCCCGCGCACGAGAACGACGGCACGTTCAACCTGATGGGCAGCCTGCGGACCTCGATGGCCACCTGCGGCTACGAGGACATCCCCGACTTCCACCGCGCGGAGGTGATGGTGGCGCCCGCGCTCCAGACCGAGGGCAAGCAGCTCCAGCGCGATCAGTCGATCGGAATGGGCAGCGCCGGGGCGACCGCCGCTCCGTCGCGCGACAACGTCACCAACGGCGCCGCCCACAGCGCCCTCACCGAGCCGCAGGTAGCCGCGCCGACGCCCGTCGGCGAGTGACCGGCGCCGCCGCCACGACCGATCGGACGGTTGCGGCGGACAGTGCCCCGGCCGAGCGCGTGGCAGCGGGCCCCGTGTCCGAGACCGACGAGGTGCTGGTCCTCGACTTCGGCGGCCAGTACTCGCAGCTGATCGCGCGCCGCGTCCGCGAGTGCGGCGTCTTCGCCGAGCTTCTACCGCACCACGCCTCGGTCGAGGAGATCCGCCGCCGCGCTCCGCGCGGGTTGATCCTCTCGGGCGGGCCGGCGTCCGTTTACTCCGACGGCGCGCCGAAGCTGCGCCCCGAGCTGCTCGAGCTCGGGATCCCCGTGCTGGGCATCTGCTACGGGATGCAGGCGATGGTGCTCGAGCTCGGCGGGCGCGTCGAGCAGGCGCGCGTCGGCGAGTTCGGCCGCTCGCGGCTCACGGTCTCGCGGCCGGGCATGCTGCTCGCCGGCCTGCCCGCCGAGCAGAGCTGCTGGATGAGCCACCGCGACACGGTCTACGACGCCCCGCCCGGCTTCACTGCGCTCGCGTCCTCGAGCGAGTCGCCGGTCGCCGCGATGGAGGCGGCCGACCGCGGGCTCTACGGCATCCAGTTCCACCCCGAGGTTGTCCACACGCCGCACGGCACGGAGATCCTGACGCGCTTTCTGGAGAGCGGCTGCGGCTGCGACATGGACTGGAGCCCGGCCTCGGTGATCGAGGAGCAGGTCGCGCGGATCCGAGCACAGGTGGGGGACGGCCACGCAATCTGTGGCCTCTCCGGCGGCGTCGACTCGTCGGTTGCGGCGCTGCTCGTGCACCGGGCGATCGGCGACCGGCTGACGTGCGTGTTCGTCGACCACGGCCTGATGCGAAAGGACGAGGGCGCCCAGGTCGTGGCCACCTTCGCCGACCACTTCAAGGTCCGGCTGGTGGCGGTCGACGCGGAGCAGCGCTTCCTCTCGCGGCTGCGGGGCGTGACCGACCCGGAGGTCAAGCGCAAGATCGTGGGGGAGGAGTTCATCCGTGTCTTCGAGGAGGAGGCGGCCAAGCTCGACGACCCCGGCTTCCTCGTGCAGGGCACCCTCTACTCGGACGTGATCGAGTCGGGCGGCGGCACCGGCGCGGCCACGATCAAGTCGCACCACAACGTCGGCGGCCTGCCGGAGGACCTCGAGTTCGAGCTCGTCGAGCCGCTGCGGTCGCTCTTCAAGGACGAGGTCCGGGCGGTGGGGGCCGAGCTCGGGCTGCCCGACCGGCTGGTGTGGCGCCAGCCGTTCCCCGGGCCGGGCCTGGCGATCCGCATCGTCGGCGGCGAGGTCACGCGCGAGCGGCTCGCGGTCCTGCGCGACGCCGACTTCGTACTCCAGGACGAGATCCGCTCAGCCGGGCTGTACCGCGAGCTGTGGCAGTCGTTCTGCGTCCTGCCGGGCGATCTGCGCTCGGTCGGCGTCCAGGGCGACGAGCGAAGCTACGGCCACGTGATCGTGGTACGCGCCGTCACGAGCGACGACGCGATGACCGCCGACTGGGCGCGGCTGCCCTACGACCTGGTCGAGCGGATCGCCTCGCGGATGATCAACGAGATCCCGCAGGTCAACCGCGTGGTGCTCGACGTGACCTCGAAGCCGCCGGGCACGATCGAGTGGGAGTGAGCCGCGGCTTCGGCTGCTGTGCTACTTAGGGGTCGCATCCGGACCCCCATGCAGGACGGCGGCCACCGAGCCCGCGAACCGGCTTCAGGGCGTGGTGACGAAGGTTTGCAGAGACCTAGGAGTAGCGGTCCCAGCGGCGGAGGTCGTCCTCGGAATCTGTCGCCGAGCCACCCTCGTACCAGCCGGGCTTGCTCCAGATCTCGAAGTGCAGGTGGCACCCCGAGGCGTTGCCGCTCTCACCGACCTTGCCGATGAGCTGCCCGGTCTTCACGCGGTCTCCGTCCTGCACGCGCGGGCGCCGCAGGAGGTGCATGTACGCGAAGTCCTTGCGGCTTCCCTTGAGGTCGATCACCAGGTAGTTGCCCGCCGAGCTGTGGTAACCGGCGTATTGCACCCTGCCTCCACGGGCGGCCTCGAGCCTGTTGCCGCAGTTGGCGAACACATCCGTGCCCTGATGGCCGCGCCCCGCGCCGAAGCCGTCGCCGTACTGGTGCTTGCCGCGGACGGGGAAGCGCTGGTGCCAGAGCTTGAAGCTGTCGCGCTCGGTGTCGCGTGAGCTCGCGCTGTAGGTCTCGGCGCCGCCGGCGTCCCGCGCGACCACGCGGAACGCGTAGTTGCGCTCCTTCTGGAGGTTTCCGCCCACGGTTCCGTTCCAGCTCACCGTCTGGACGTCGTCGTTGCGGACGGTCTCGACCCAGCGCTTGAGCACCTCGCCGCTGCCCGGCTTGACGACCGTGACCCTGGCCGTGACCGGCTGGGGGTGCGCGACGCGGTAGGAGAACTGCAGCCTGCGGCTGTGGTCGTAGAACAGCTTGCTCGAGTTGGTGGCGGTATAGACGCGCGGGCCTCCGGTGTCGCTTGGTCCGCTGGCGCGCGCCATGTCCTGCGCGGAGGCGCCGGCCGGGAGCGCGGCGGCGGTTAGGGCCACGCACGCTGACGCGAGCGTGAGGCGGATCGACCTACGACCGGCGAACGACAGCGCTGTATGCGGCACCCCTTGGCCTCTCTTTCTGCGGCCTACGGGGTTAGCTGACGGGCTCGCGCCGAAAGAGCGGCGCTACTGACGGAAGGCGCACATGCGCACCCCGCCGGATTCGCCCCACGGCGGCCTTGCGGCCACCGACCTGGTTCCCCCGCTCCCCGCTGGATGACACCGGGGATTCGGCAGGCTGTATCGAATCGCGCGGTAGTAAAGCACAAAGCGCCGGCGGAAGGAGACATAACTCGCCCGGACGGCCCCTATGAGCGACTTCTGCCAACCCCCGGCGCGCGGCTCCGGCCCCCCCGGTGTGGCGCCCGTGCGTCTAAGATGTGCGGCTGCCGCGGCCCGCCGCGCTCCTGGGACGCTGCGCAGGGCGCGTTCCCACCCTTTCGATGAAGACGTACGTCGCCACCCCGTCCACGCGCGAGCGCAACTGGCTCGTCGTCGACGCGAACGGTAAGACGCTCGGACGCCTCGCCACCCAGGTGGCTGACGCCCTGCGCGGCAAGCGCAAGCCCGAGTACACGCCGCACTGCGACGTGGGGGACTTCGTTGTTGTCGTCAACGCCGAGAAGATCGCGGTCACCGGGAACAAGCGCGCTGAGAAGCGCTACTACCGGCATTCCGGCTACCCGGGCGGCCTGCGCTCGCGGACGCTCGCGCAGGTGCTCGCCCGCCACCCCGAGGATGCCGTGCGACTCGCTGTGAAGGGCATGATGCCCCGCAACCGCCTCGCGCGCCAGCAGCTTCGCAAGCTCAAGATCTACGCCGGCCCCGAGCACCCTCATGTGGCGCAGCGGCCGGCGACGATGGAGGTGGACGCATGACGATCGAGGACGAGCGGCAGGAGCCGCGCGAGGAGGGCGCGCCCGAGGGCGCCGGCCAGGACGCGCCCGGCGCCCCGGAGGGGGAGGCGCCCGCGGCGCCCGAGGGCGAGGCGCCCGGGGCCCAGTCGGATGCCCCCGCCGAGGCCGAGGGCGAGACCCCCGAGGGCGAGGGCGAGGTTCCAGCCGCCGAGGGCGAGACCCCCGAGGGCGAGGGTGAGGTTCCAGCCGCCGAGGGCGAGACCCCCGAGGGCGAGGGTGAGGGCCCTGCTCCCCGGTCGGGCGACCAGGCGCCCGGCCCCGACGAGCCCGCGCCAGCCGAGCCCGAGGCCGGAGGTGCCCCCGACGCCGGCGAGCAGCCCCCGCCCGACGACCCCGCCGCCGAGCCCAAGCGGCCGCCCCGCGGCCGCGAGCGCCGCGGCGACGCCGCCGGGGTGGCCGAGCAGCCCGAGGTCGTGCCCGGAGCCGACCTTGAGCCGGACCTCGTCCTCGACGAGCCGGCGCGCCAGGACGACCAGTTCGAGACGGCAGCCGCAGAGCGCTACGCCGAGCCCGAGGCCGAGGCAACCGCCGACGAGGCTCTGCCGACCGCGCCCGAGGAGTCTCCCGCCGCCGCGGCCGAGCCGGCCCCCCTGACGCCGCGCGATCTGGCCGCCGACGCCCGCTATCAGGCCACCGGCAAGCGCAAGACCGCGGTCGCGCGCGTGATCCTCAAGCCCGGCGACGGTACCTACACCGTCAACGGCCGCACGCTCGAGCAGTTCTTCCCGCGCCACGGCCTCCAGGCCACGGCCCGCCAGCCGCTCGCGGCGGCCGGCTATGAGTCGCGCATGGACGTGGTCGCGCGGCTGCACGGTGGCGGGGTGTCGTCTCAGGCGGGAGCGCTCCGCCACGGGGTGGCCCGCGCGCTGGTGGAGGCCGATCCCGCGCTCCGCGAGGAGCTCAAGCGCCGCGGCTACCTCACGCGCGACCCGCGCGCGAAGGAACGCAAGAAGGCGGGACTGAAGAAGGCCCGCAAGCGGCCCCAGTTCTCCAAGCGCTAGCCCCGGGTGGCGGTCCCGGGTAGGAGCACGGCGCCCGCCGCGCCGCCCGCGGCGACCCTCCAGGTACCGCATCTATTCGGCACCGACGGCGTTCGCGGGCGCGTCGGCGAGCGGCTCACCGCCGAGCTCGCGCTCGCGCTGGGCCGCGGAGCGGCGGCCGTGACGGGGAGCGAGGCGCCGCGGGTACTCATCGTGCGCGATACGCGCGAGTCCGGGCAGATGCTGGAGGCCGCGCTCGCCGCGGGGATCGCCGCCGCCGGAGGCGAGGCGCTGCTCGGCGGCGTCCTGCCCACGCCCGGCGCGGCGCTGCTCGTGCGGCGCTTCGGCCTCGACCTGGCGGCGGTCGTCTCCGCGTCGCACAACCCCTACGAGGACAACGGGATCAAGTTCTTCGGCCCCGACGGGACCAAGGTCTCCGACGACCTGGAACGGCGCATCGAGGCGCTCGTCTACCAGGACGAAGCCGACCCATCCGCCGCTCGAACGGCCGCTCCGGGGCGGGTGCGCGAGCTGCACGGCGCGGGCGGCGACTACCTGCGCGAGCTGGAGCTCCGCTTCCGCGACCTCGACCTCCGCGGTCTGAGGGTGGCGCTCGACTGCGCCAACGGGGCGACCCACAGGGTCGCCCCCGAGATCTTCAGCCGCCTCGGCGCCGAGGTGGACGCGATCGGCCGCGACCCCGATGGCCGCAACATCAACCGCGGCTGCGGATCGACGCACCTCGAGCCGCTGGTCGCGCGGGTGACCGAGGGCGGTCACGACGCCGGCTTCGCCTTCGATGGCGATGGCGACCGCGTGCTGGCCGTGGACCGCGGCGGCGAGATCGTCGACGGCGACGAGCTGATCGCGCTGGCGGCGATCCACCTGCGCCGCGCCGGTCGGCTGCCGGGCGGCGGCGTGGCGGTGACCGTGATGACCAACTACGGCTTTCACCAGGCGATGGACGCGGCCGGGGTCGCGGTCGCGACGACGCCGGTCGGCGATCGCCACGTGCTGGCGGCGCTGCTCGAGCGCGGCTGGGCGCTCGGCGGAGAGCAGTCGGGACACATCATCGAGACCGGCTTCGTTCCGTCGGGCGACGGGATCGCCGGCGCGCTGCTCACCCTCGAGGCGCTCGCGGGGCGCGACCTCTCGGAGCGGGACGCGATGATCAAGTTGCCCCAGCGGCTCGTCAACGTCGCGGTGGCCGACGGCTCGGCACTGGCCTCCGCGGGCGCCGTCTGGGACGCGGTCGAGCGCGAGGGGGAGGCTCTCGTGGGCCGGGGCCGGGTGCTCGTCCGGGCGTCGGGCACCGAGCCCCTGGTCAGGGTCATGGTCGAGGCGCCGGACTCCGCCGAGTGCGACGCGGTGGCGGGCCGCCTGGTCGAGGCCGTGAAGCGGACGCTCGGACCGGCCTAGAGCCCGGTCCTCAGCGTTCCAGCTTGTCGGGCAGCCCGAAGCGCTCGAAGAACGCGGTCAGGCTCCGGGAGTCGGCGGGCTGCTCCGGCCACCGCTCGTAGACCTCGGACTCGGGTCGTTCGGTGGACCGGGCCACGAAGGCAGTGACGTCGCTGATCTGCGAGCCGCGAAGGGTCAGGACGTTGAGCGCGAACGGCAGGTAGCTCTCCTCCTGCTCGTCCCAGGTGTAGAAGCCGAGCGCCGGCTGCCCGTTCGCGCGCGCCGCGACGGCACGCCAGCGCCAGGCGCCCGACAGCGGCCAGCCGGCCATCCAGAGGGCGATCTCCTTACGGCCGCGGTACCAGGTCGCGAGCGGCGGCATCGCGAAGGCGGCGTCCTCGGCCAGCATCGCGGCGACCGCGTCGACATCGCAGCGCTCCCACGCATCGACGTAGCGGCCCACGAGGTCGCGAACGGCGTCGTCGCCGAGCGCGCGCAGGGTGGCCTGCTGACTCTGCTCGGGGACGCGCTCCTCGACCGCCGCACGCGCCCGTTGCAGGGCGCTGTTCACCGACGCGACGGTTGTGTCGAGCGTCTCCGAAACCTCCTTGGCGGAGAAGCCGAGGACCTCGCGCAGGATCAGCACGGCGCGCTGCGTGGCGGGGAGGTGCTGAAGCGCCGCGACGAACGCCAGCCCGATGCCCTCGCGACGCTCGTAGCGGGCCTCCGGAGCCGCGGGCCCGTCCTCGAGCCCTAGCATCTCGTCCGGGTAGGGCTCCACCCACACCGACTCGACGATCGGCTCGCCCGGCCCGACGTGGGGGTCCGTGGCCGGCCCGTAGTCGATCGGGAGCACGCGCTTGGGCCGCCGCTCGATCGCGGTCAGGCACGCGTTCGTCGCGATCGTGTATAGCCACGAGCGGAGCGAGCTCCGCCCCTCGAACCGCCCCAGCCCGCGCCAGGCGCGCAGCAGCGCCTCCTGGAGCGCGTCCTCGGCGTCGTGGAGCGAGCCGAGCATCCGGTAGCAGTGGGCGTGGAGCTCACGGTGGTAGGGCTCGACCAGCCGCCGGTAGGCGTCCTCGTCACCGCCGCTCGCGGCTGCAAGCACCTCGCGCTCCCGCGAGCGCCTGAGGCTAGTCGGGCGATCATTTCTGCGGCGCGCGCTGGTCATAGAAGCAGGACATGGTGCCAATCTCCCCCAAGCCAGTCGTCCACCTGGAGTTGCACACCGCCGACCTGCCCAGAACGAGATGACCGACCGCAACCGCTGGATCGCCCTCTACGTGCTCTGCGCGGGGATGCTGATGATCGTCCTCGACGTCACCGTGGTGAACGTGGCGCTGCCGTCGATCCAGGACGACCTCGGCTTCTCGCAGTCCAGCCTCGCCTGGGTCGTCAACGCCTACCTGATCGCCTTCGGCGGCCTGCTGCTGCTCTCGGGGCGCTTCGGCGACATTCTCGGGCGCAAGCGCATGTTCATGGCCGGCCTCGGCGTCTTCACCGTGGCATCGCTCCTCTGCGGACTCGCGCAGAGCCAGGAGCTGCTCGTCGCGGCCCGCTTCGTCCAGGGGGTCGGCGGCGCGATGACCTCCGCGGTCATCCTCGGCATGATCGTCACGATGTTCCCCGAGCCGCGGGAGCAGGCGAAGGCGATCGGGGTCTTCGCCTTCGTTGCCTCCGCGGGCGGGTCGATCGGGCTGCTGGCCGGCGGCGTGCTGACGCAATCGATCAACTGGCACTGGATCTTCTTCGTGAACGTCCCGATCGCCATCGTCACGGCGGTCCTGGCGACGCGGCTGCTCGAGCGCGACGAGGGCATCGGCTTCGGCCAGGGGGCCGACATCCCGGGCGCCGTCCTGATCACGAGCTCGCTGATGCTCGGCGTCTACACGATCGTCAAGCCGGCGGCGGATCTCGGCTGGGGCTCGGGTCAAACCCTGGGGCTCGGCGCGGCCTCGCTCCTGCTTCTCGCGGCCTTCATCGTCCGCGAGGCGCGGGCCGCGAACCCGCTGATACCGCTGCGGATCTTTCGCTCGCGCAACGTCTCGGGGGCCAACGTGATCCAGGCGCTCTCGGTCGCCGGGATCTTCGGGATGTTCTTCCTCGGATCCCTGTACCTGCAGCGCGTGCTCGGCTACGACGCGCTGGAGATCGGCCTCGCGTTCCTGCCGGCGACGATCGTGAGGGGGACCCTCTCGATTCGCTACTCGGACCGGCTGGTCATGCGCTTCGGCGCAAGGAGGACGCTGCTGCCGGGTCTCGCGCTGATAGTCGTCGGGGGACGTCTTCGGGTCGGGCGACGCCGGCGCGAGCTGGACAACGACCGCGACGCGGCTGCCGCCGGTGCTCTCGGTCGCCGCGCGCTGACCGCCCGGCTCCCTCGGCCGGATCGCCTGCCCGAGCCGGGCCGCCGTCGCGATCGCGACGGCTAAGCTGCCTCGCCCATGTGCGGGATCGTCGGATACGTGGGCGAACGCCCCTGCCGCGAGCTGCTGCTGCGTGGCCTCGAGCGGCTCGAGTACCGCGGCTATGACTCCGCGGGCATCTCGCTGCTGGTCGACGGGCGAGTCGACTCGGTGCGCGCGGTCGGCAACCTCTCCGCCCTGCGCGAGGAGGTCACCGCGCGCCGTGCGCCGACGGGGGGGCCGGTCGCGACCGCCACCGCCGACCCGGACGCCACAATCGGCATCGGTCACACACGATGGGCAACGCACGGCCGCGTCAGCGACGCGAACGCGCACCCCCACTTCGACACCGCCGACCGCGTGCACATCGTGATGAACGGGATCGTCGAGAACTTCGCCGCCCTGCGTGACCGGCTGCGCGCGGCGGGCGCGGAGTTCACCTCCGAGACCGACGCCGAGGTCGTCGCACACCTGATCGCGCACCTGCGCGCCGAATCGTCGACGAACGGGGAGCGCGCCGCCGGGCCGCGCGGCCTCGTCGACGCCGTCCGCCTCGCGTGCGCCGAGCTCGAGGGCCACTACGCGTTCGTGGCCATGGCCGCCGACGAGCCGGAGCTGCTGGTCGGCGCGCGCAAGGAGCCGCCGCTGGTCGTCGGCGTGGGGAAGGGGGAGAACTTCATCGCCTCGGCCATCCCGGCGTTCCTCGACGACACCCGCGACGTGCAGATCGTCGAAGACGGCGAGATCGTGGCGGTGCGCCCGGGCGGCGTCGAGTTCTTCGACGCCGCGACCGGCGAGCGCATCGAGCGCGAGGTGCAGCGGGTGGACTGGGACCAGGAGACCGCCGAGAAGGCCGGCTATGAGACCTTCATGCTCAAGGAGATCCACGAGCAGGGCGAGGCGGTGGCCGAGACGATCGGCGACCGGATCCCGGGTGGCCGCGTCGAGCTCGGGGCGATCGGCGTCTCCGACGAGGAGATCCGCGAGCTGCGGCGGATCGTGATCGTGGCGTGCGGCACCTCCTACCACGCCGGCCTGGTCGGCCGCTACGCGCTCGAGCACTGGGCGCGGATCCCGGTCGAGATGGACATCGCCTCGGAGTACCGCTACCGCGACCCCGTGGTCGGGCCGGGCGATCTCGTCGTCGGGATCTCCCAGTCCGGCGAGACCGCCGACACGCTTGCGGCGATGCGCCTGGCGCGCGAGCGCGGCGCGCGCGTGCTCGCGATCACAAACATCATGGGCAGTCAGGCGACGCGCGACGCGGACGGCGTCCTGTTCACGCGCGCCGGGCTGGAGATTGGGGTGGCGGCCACCAAGACCTACGTGGCCCAGGTCGCGGCGATGTACCTGCTGGCGCTCAAGGTGGCGCAGGCCCGCCGGGAGTTGTCAGACGAGCGGCTGGGAGAGCTCGTCGCGGAGCTCGCTCGGATACCGGAGCTGATCACAGAGCTGCTCGGGTCGGTCCGCGAGCAGGTGCGCTCGGTGGCCGAGCGCTTCGCGGACGCGGGCTTCTTCCTCTACCTCGGCCGCAACGTCGGGCTGCCGGTCTGCCTCGAGGGCGCCCTCAAGCTCAAGGAGATCTCCTACATCCCCACCGACGCCTACGCCGCGGGCGAGATGAAGCACGGGCCGATTGCGCTGCTCGACGAGCGGACGCCGGTCGTCTGCGTTGCGACTGACTCGCCGATCCTCGACAAGGTGTTGTCGAATATGGCCGAGGTGCAGGCTCGCGGGGCACACGTCATCGCGGTCGCCACGGGCGACGGGTCGCGCGTCGGCGAGCACGCCGAGGAGATCCTTCGCGTGCCGGAGACCGACTGGCTCCTCCAGCCGATACTCGCGATCGTCCCGCTTCAACTGCTCGCCTACGAGATCGCCCGCGCCCGTGGGCTGAACGTCGACCAGCCGCGCAACCTCGCGAAGACGGTCACGGTCGAGTAGCCGCACGGGCGCCCGACGGCCGCCGCGGAGCTCGGCCCGGCGCCCGGACCCGGGCCGGCGCCCGGACCGGGACGTGTCACCTTCTCGAAGGATGGTCAGAAGGGATGCTCACCCATTCTGACCATTTCTCGAGGGGACGCGATCGCGGCGAGGCGCGAGGCGAGGCGCCCACGTAGCGTCGATGCCGACTGGCGCTAGCGGCGCCCGCGTCGCCAGGCCCAGAGCAACGCGCCGGCGCCGGCCGCCGTCCCGGCCACCGCGGCCGTGCGGGCCGAGAGCCGAGGGGGCCCAGTCCGGGCACGGCCGCTAGCCGAGGGGCTGGACGCCTGCCCCGCGTCCCACCTCTCGGGCCGGCGAAAGGACGGGGCGGGCGCGCGTTCCTCGGGCTCGGGCGGCGTGGCCGTGGGCACCGGGGGTGCCGGCGGGGCGGGCTCCAGGGCGGCCGGGGGCGGGGGAGCCGGCTCCGGCTCGTGCTCCTCTCGTGAGGTCTCCGGATCCGCGGCCGCCGGATGCTCGAGCGTCGGCTCGCTCGGAACCACCGTCACGTTCCCGGTGGTCGGCTGGATGCCGGTGGCGGGCTCGGAGCCCGCGCCCGGCTGGATGCCGGTGGCCGGCTCGTCACCGGCCTCGCTTCGCTCCCGCTTGAGCCGCGGCACCGCGGCCACCACGACCACGAACCCCAGGACGCTGAGCGCGACGAAGATCTCCTCCTCCTGGGTGACGAGCAGCAGGACTCCCGCAACCATCAAAGTGAAGCCGAGCAGGACGATGAGGCGGCGCGCCGAGCTCACATTCGTCCCTTCACGATCTCCAGGCTAATGGCTGGGCGGTTGATTACGCTCGCCGGGTGACAGTGATCGGCATCGGCCTGGACCTCCTCGAGATCGATCGCCTGGAGGATGCCCTCGCCCGCCGCCCGCGGCTCGAGGAGCGGCTGTTCACCCACGGCGAGCGCGCCTACGCCGCGGCCCGCGCCCGCCCCGCGCAGCATCTGGCCGCGCGCTTCTGCGCCAAGGAGGCGGTCGCGAAGGCGCTCGGCCTGCGCGGCTGGAGCTTTCGCGACGTCGAGGTCGTCGCCGGGGACACCGCGCCGGCAGTTCGACTGAGTGGCGCCGCGGCTGTCCGCGCCCACGAGCTGGGAGTGACCGCTTTGGTCTCTCTCACCCACGGGCGATCGACGGCCGCCGCGGCCGCGATCCTGGCGCAGGTCGCTGACGCGGAGGCGTGACGTGACGCTCCCGACCTGGCTCGACCCGCTCTACGAGGCCCACGAGATGCGCGCCGCCGACTCGTGGGCGATCGAGGAGCAGGGCGTGCCTTCGCTCGAGCTGATGGAGCGCGCCGGCGAGGGGCTCGCGCGGGCCGCCGCGGAGGTCGCGGCCGGAGCGGGCGGCGGGCGGGCGCCGATTCGCGTCGTCGTGGGCAAGGGCAACAACGGCGGCGACGGCCTCGTGGCCGGCCGCGTCCTGCGCGCCGACGGCCACGACGTGGACGTGCTGGCCGTCGCGCCACTCGACGAGCTGGAGGGGGACCCGCGGGCCAACCTGAATCGGCTTCCGGGTGACGCGCCGCGTCCGTTCGACCCAGCCGCGCTCGATGGCTCGTCCTGCGTCGTGGACTGCCTGCTGGGCACCGGCTTCTCCGGCTTCCCGCGCGAGCCGGTGGCGGGCGCGATCGCGGCGCTCGACGGCCAGGACGCCCCGGTGGTCGCGTGCGACGTCCCCTCCGGCGTGGACGCCACGACCGGCGAGGTTGCGGGAGCGGCCGTCTCGGCGCGACTCACGGCGACGTTCCACGGGTCGAAGGTCGGCCTGCACGTCGCGCCGGGCGCCCTCCGTGCCGGCGACGTGCGGGTGGTGGAGATCGGCATTCCGCGCGGCGCGCCGGCGCCGGCCGCCGCCGGGCGGATCGCCGACCTCGTGCTCGGGCTCGTCCCGCCCCGCTCGCGCGCGGGGTCGAAGTTCGACTCGGGCACCGTCGTGGTCGTCGGCGGGGCGCGCGGCCTGACCGGCGCCCCGTGCATGGCCGCGCTGGCGGCGATGCGCGCGGGTGCCGGCTACGTGCAGGTGGCGGTGCCGGCGTCGGTCGAGGCGTCGTTCGAGCTGCGCCTGCTCGAGGCGATGACCGTGGCGCTGCCGGATGACCGGGGGACCCACGTCCCGGATGGCGTCGACGAGGTCGAGCGGCTGGCCGGGCGCGCCGGCTGCGTGGTGCTCGGGCCGGGGCTCGGGCGGACCGAGGGCGCGCTCGAGTTCGCGCGTGCGGCCGCTCGCGCGATCGAGGCCCCGATCCTGCTCGACGCCGACGGCCTGAACGCCCACGCCGGCGGGCTCGAGTCGCTGCGCGAGCGCTCGGCGCCGACCGTCCTCACGCCCCACGCCGGCGAGCTGGCGCGGCTGCTCGAGACCGACTCGGAGGCGGTGGGAGCGCATCGCCTGCGCTGCGCGCGAGAGGCGGCCGAGCGAAGCGCCTCGATCGTGATCCTGAAGGGCGACGACTCGATCGTCGCGGCGCCCGGTGGCCCGGTGGCGGTGAGCCCGGGCGGCACGCCGGCGCTCGCCACCGCCGGCACCGGCGACGTGCTGTCGGGCATCGTCGGCGCGCTGCTAGCCAAGGGCCTCGAGCCGTTCGCCGCCGCCGCCGCCGGCGTGCTGGCCCACGTCCGCGCGGGAGAGACCGCCGCGCGGCGCCACGGCGCCGATCACGTGATCGCGGGCGACGTGATCGATGCCATTCCGGCCGGCATGCGCTCGCGGGCGGCGTGACTGCCCTCGCCGCGGTGGAGCGCGCGGTCGCCCGCGTGGACCTCGGCGCGGTGGAGCGCAACTGCCGCCGCCTGCGCTCGCTGCTCGGAGAGAGCTCGGCGCTGTGCGCGGTGGTCAAGGCAGACGGCTACGGCCACGGGGACGTCGAGTGCGCGCGTGCCGCGCTGGCCGGCGGCGCGACCTGGCTCGCCGTGGCCGCGGGAGAGGAGGCGGCGGCGCTTCGCGCGGAGGGGGTCGACGGTCGTCTGCTGGTGATGGGAGCGCTGACCGGCGCCGACGCCGCGACGGCGGCCGCCGCGAGCGCCGACGTGGTCGCCTGGGACGAGCGCTTCGTCGAGGAGCTCAGTGCCGCTGCGGAGCGGAGCGGGCATCCGCTGCGCGTGCACGTCAAGCTCGACAGCGGGATGGGGCGGCTCGGGACGAAGGACCCCGAAGCGGCCCTGGCGGTCTGCGAGCGGGTCGCGCGCGAGGGCCACCTCGAGCTCGCCGGCGTGATGACCCACTTCGCCACCGCCGACGAGCCGGGCGACGATCATTTCCCGGCGCAGCTCCGCGCCTTCTCCGAGTTCGCCGCCGCCGCGAAGCGCTTCGAGCCGACCATCTGCGTCCACGCCGCCAACAGCGCCGCGGTCTTCCGCGATCCGGAGAGCCATTTCGACATGGCGCGCTGTGGCATCGCGATCTACGGACTCGACCCGTTCGGCCGGGACGCCTCGGCGCGCGAGCTCGAGCCGGCGCTCGAGCTGCGCTCCTACGTCGCCGAGGTCAAGCGCTTCGAGCCGGGTGACAGCGCCGGCTACGGGCGGCGCTGGAGTGCGCGCGAGCCGACGAGCGTCGGGGTGCTGCCGATCGGGTACGGCGACGGCGTGCGGCGCGCCCTGACGAACAACGCCGACGTCCTGGTGCGGGGACGGCGGCGGCCGCTCGTGGGAACGGTGAGCATGGACAACGTGACGATCGACCTCGGCGTCGAGAGCGACGTGGTCGTGGGCGACCCGGCGGTCCTTATCGGCCGCCAGGACGGCGAGCGGATCACCTGCGAGGAGGTGGCGAGCAGAATCGACACGATCAACTACGAGGTCACGACGGCCGTCACCCCCCGCGTCCGCCGCGACTACGTCCGATCGTGAGCGACGCGCGCGTCGAGCGCCTGCTTGGCGATGAGCGGGTGCGAGCCGTCGGCGGCGCCCTGGGCGACGCGGACATCGCCTGGGTCGTGGGCGGTACGGTCCGCGACGCCCTCCTCGAGCGGCCGCTCACCGACATCGATCTCGCCGTGGCCGGCGATCCGGAGGCGGCGGCGCGACGGATCGCGAACGGGATCGGAGGCCCGGTCTTCCGCCTGTCCGAGGAGTTCGGCGCCTGGCGCGCGCTCGATGCCGGGCGAGGGTTCGCCTGCGACGTGTCGCCGCTCCAGGGTGGGGCGATCGCGGCGGACCTCGCCCGGCGCGACTTCACCGTCAACGCCATGGCCGTGGGCCTCGCGGACGGCGAGTTGCTCGACCTCCACGGCGGGGCCACCGACGCCGCGCGCGGCGTCCTCAGGGTGCTCGGCCCCGACGCGTACGCAGCCGACCCGCTGCGCGCGCTCCGGCTCGCCCGGCTCGCGACCGAGCTCCCGCTGGACCCCGACCCCGAGACCGAGCGCCTCACGCGCGCCGCGGCGCCCGAAGTGAAGCGCGCCTCCGGAGAGCGGGTGTTCGCCGAGCTGCGGCGGATCGTCGTCGCCGGCGAGGTCATGGCCGGCGTCGAGCTCTGCGACAGGCTCGGCCTGACCGCCGCCGTGCTCCCGGAGGTAGACGCGCTGCGCGGCATCGAGCAGAGCCACTTCCACCACCTCGACGTCCACGCTCACACGACGGAGGTGCTCCGGCGCTACCTCGAGCTCGACCAGCGGCTCGAGGACCTGTTCGGCGACCTCGCTCGGCCGCTTCGCTCGGTGCTGGCCGAGCCGCTCGCCGACGAGATGACGCGCGGCCAGGCGCTCCGCTTCGCCGCGTTGCTCCACGACATCGGCAAGCCGCCGACGAGGGCCGTGCGGTCCGACGGCCGCGTCACGTTCATCGGACACGACGCCGTCGGGGAGGAGATGGTGAGCGCGGTGTGCCACCGGCTTCGCGCGAGCGAGCGCCTGCGCGCGTTCCTCGCGGCGATCACGCGCCACCACCTCGTGCTCGGCTTCCTCGTGCACGAGCGCCCGCTCTCTCGCCGGCAGGTCTTCCGCTACCTCACCGCCACGACCCCGGTCGAGGTCGAGGTCACGGCGCTGTCGTGCGCCGATCGGCTCGCCACGCGCGGCCGACACGCCGACGCCGCGATCGACGCGCACCTCGACCTCGCGCGCGACCTCATGCGTCACGGCCTGGCGTGGCGCGCCGAAGGGCCGCCGCGATCTCCGATCCGAGGCGACGACCTGGCGCGCGAGCTGGCGCTCGAGCCCGGGCCGGAGATCGGTCGGCTGCTCGCGGAGCTCGCCGAGGCGCGCTTCGCGGGCGAGATCGAGACGCGCGAGGAGGCCGTGGCCCTGGCCCGCCGGGCCGGCGGGGGCCGCTCCGGCCCGGAGCCCGAGGGCCGGTAGGCTTCGCGCGCGCCATGGCCGACGACTGCATCTTCTGCTCGATCGTCCGCGGGGACATGCCGGCCGAGATCGTGGACGAGGACGAGCACACGCTCGCCTTCATGGACATCAACCCGTGGACGCAGGGCCACGCGCTGGTGATCCCGCGCGCGCACTCGCGCAACCTCTACCAGGTGGGCGACGACGACCTCCACCACGCCGCGACCGCCGCCAAGCGGCTCGCGATCACGATGCGCGACCGGCTCGGCTGCGACGGCGTGAACCTCCTGAACGCCTGCGAGCCGGCGGCCTGGCAGACGGTATGGCACTTCCACGTCCACGTCATCCCACGCTACGAGAATGACCCGCTGTCTCTGCCCACCCGCCCACGCCAGGCAGAGGACGACGAGCTGCGCGCCGTGGCCGGCGAGCTGCGCGGCTGAGGAGCGGCCTTGGCGACCGTACGGCTCGAGCGCGAGGGCGACGTCGGAGTGGTGGTGATCGATGCACCGCCGCTCAACCTCTTCGGCGAGGAGCTGACGCGCGACCTGATCGCTGCGCTCGACGAGGTGGCTCGGAACCTGCCCCGCGCGCTCCTTGTGCGCGCCGAGGGCGAGGTCTTCACGGGCGGCGCGGACGTGCATGTCTTCCAGGGCAAGACACCCGCCGAGGCGAGCGAGTTCTTCGCCGAGCTGATCGCCATCACCCACCGGCTGGAGGATCTCCCGATCCCGACGCTGTCGTCGGTCCACGGGCTGTGCCTGACGGCCGGCTTCGAGCTGTCGCTCGCCTGCGACATGATCTGGGCAGCCGAGTCGGCGCGCTTCGGGCTGGTGGAGATCGTCGTTGGCCTGACGCCGGCGATGGGCGGCACGCAACGGGTGGCCGAGCGCGCCGGCCCCGCGCGGGCGCGCGAGCTTGTCATGAGCGGCGGCCTCTATGACGCGGCGACGCTCGAGCGATGGAACGTCGTCAACCGCGTCGTGGCCGATGCCGAGCTGGCCGAGAAGGCGATGCGCTTCGTCGAGCGCCTGGCCGCCGGCCCGACGCTCGCCAACGCGGCGACCAAGCGGATGGTCCGCGCCTTCCTCGACGAGGGGGTCCGGGGCGCCGATGCGCGGGTCGGGGAGATCGCGGCGCCGCTGTTCGACACCCGGGACCTCCAGCGGGCGGTGGACTCCTTCCTCGCCGAAGGCCCTGGCAAGGCGAGCTTCGAGGGCCGCTGACGCGCCCGCGGCCGGCGGACGGGCGGGGAGGCCGACTTGGCGGCGGTGCGGCCGGCTGAGTTTCCGCCCTGCATGCTGCTAGCGTTCGCGAATCAGTGGGTCGGGGCAATTCCCGACCGAAAGCAAGTGCCGTAGTTCGGGTAGCCAGAAGAGCACCGAGCAGGCATGACGAGACACAGGAAGGTGCTTGATGGCAACCGGAACGGTCAAGTGGTTCGACGACGCGAAGGGTTACGGGTTCATCACCCCCGATGAGGGTGACCGCGACCTTTTCGTCCACCACACCGGCATCGACGGGCAAGGGTTCAAGTCGCTTGCGGAGAACAGCAAGGTCTCCTATGAGGAAGAGGCCGGCGACAAGGGCCCGAAGGCCGTAAACGTCCAGAAGATCTAGCGCGGTCCGCCGTGCGCGCGCCGCGTCGCGGCGCGCGTGGCGGCGGCCCTAGGTTGCCTGACTAGGGACGATTTGGCCAAGGAAGAGAAGATCGAGATGGAGGGCGAGGTCACCGAGGCCCTCCCGAACACGATGTTCCGCGTCGAGCTCGACAACGGGCACGAGGTGCTCGGTCACATCTCCGGCAAGATGCGGCGCCACTACATCCGCATCCTGCCCGGCGATCGCATCAAGATCGAGCTCTCGCCCTACGACCTCGATCGAGGTCGCATCACCTACCGCTACAAGTAGCGCGCGGGCCGGCCTTTGCAGTCGCCGGCGATTCGGCCGGCCTTTGCGCCGGCAATCGGGTCCCCTCCGGAGCGGTCCTGGATCGGGTGTTCGTCTCCTCCTCGACGCTCTACCATCGGCCCATGTCGGCCGAGGCGTGGGTCCTTCTCGTGGGGCTTCGAGTCCTCGACCTGGGCCTGCTGGCGGCCTGGCTCGTGTGGTTCTTCAGGCTGCGCGACGCAGACGGCGACGACCCGGCGGACGAGGGACCGGGCGGAGGGGGCTCAGGTCCGGGTCCCGAGGACGGCTCCGGCCCGCGCGGCCCCGGCCGGCTGCTGCCGACGGGCAAGGGGCGACGGCGCGACCACGGCCGCCTGTCGCGACCAGGCCCGAAGCGACGCGCGCGACCGGCCCCGGGACCGCTGCCCGCTCGCGTGCGGCGCGTGCGCCCACGGGTTCCGGCCCACAGGGCCTGACTACCGCGGACCGGCGCGGCCGCTAGCCGCAGGCCTCGGGGTTCTGTTCGCAGTACTCCTCGAACTTGTCGGCCGGGCTGCCCTCCGGAGGCGGGGTGTCGTTGTTCGGTCCGTCGGGCCTGGACGGGTCCGGGGCCGGCTCGCTCGGCGGCGGTGCGGGTGCCGGCTCCGGGGGCGGAGGCGGTGGGGAAGGCTCGGCGGGCGGAGGTGGCGGCGGAGGCGGGTCGGGCTCGGCGACCGGAGTCTCGGCCGGCGCGGTCTCCTCGCCGCTGTCGGCGCGATCGGGCCGCTTCTCGTCCTTCGGCTCGGCGGCCTCGGTCTCCTCGGCCGGCGGGGCGGCCTCGTCATCGCCGCCGCAGCCGACCGCGACGAGCGCGAGCAGCGCGAAGAGGAGCACAGCGAGGTAGCGCAGTCGCATTGGGGTCAGGGTCCGACGGCCGGCAGGCGGCGGCCGCAGTGCGGGCAGTCGTTGACATCCTTTGGGGCGAGCTGCTCGAGCGAGCACCCGCACATGCGCAGGTTCTCGACCGCCCAGGGGAGGTCGCTCTGCGACGGCGCGAGCGGCAGCAGCTTGCCCACGACCTCGAATTCCTCGCCGCTCTCGCGGTCGACGTAGACGGCGCCGGGTTCGATCTCGCGGATCACCTCGCGGTCCGAGCGCGCTCTCAGCCGGTATCTCTGGCCTGATCCCACAGCGGCGCAACGTTAGCAACGGGTCTGGTCGCGAAAGTGGCGATCGGCACCCGGCCTTCAGCGGTCGCGCTCGGCGCTCCTTGCCGCGTCGGGTCGCCGCCGCCGCGATACTCGCCGCGATGCGCGTACTCATCTTCCACGGCTACCTGCTGCGCGGGACGGGCAGCAACGTCTACAACGCGAGCCTCGCGCGGGCGCTTGCGCGGGGCGGTCACGAGGTCCACATCCTGTGCCAGGACCGCTCGGCGCAGGACGCCCCGTTCGTCGATGCCGTCGGCGACTGGGACAGCGGTCGCCTGCGGGTCCGGACGCTCCGCGAGCCGGTCAGGTGCACCGCGTACCGCCCGGATATCGGCGGCGTCCTGCCGGTCTATGTCGCCGATGAGTACGAGGGCCTCACCGCGGTGCCGCTGCCCGATCTCGACGGCGAGGCGATTGAGCGCTACCTGGCGGCGAACGCGGCGGCCGTCGCGGCCGTGGCCGCCCGCGTCGAGCCGGAAGCCGCGCTGGCGAACCACCTGGTCATGGGGCCGGCCGTCCTCGCGCGCGCTCTCGCGGGTCGCGTGCCCTACGTCGTCAAGGTCCACGGAAGCGCGCTCGAGTACACGGTCCGGCCGCATCGCGACCGCTTCCTTCCCTACGCGCGCGAGGGGTTGGAGGCGGCGGAGGCGGTGCTGGTCGGCTCCCGGCACACCGCGGAAAGCCTGTGGGAGGTGATGGCGGACGACCGCCTGCCCGCCCGCACCCGCCTCGGGCCACCGGGAGTTGACGTCGAGGCGTTTCGACCCCGCGCGCCGGCCGAGGCGGCGACGCGCCTCGAGGCGCTTGCCGAGCGCCTCGAGCGAAGCGGGGCGACCGGCTGGGGAGGGGAGGCCGGCGCGGCGCAGGCGCTCCGGATTCTCGATCCCGCGAGCGAGCCGATCGTCGCGTACGTGGGCAAGCTGATCGTCTCCAAGGGCATCGACCTGCTGCTCGCCGCCTGGCCGCTCGTGGTGGCGCGCGCACCGGCGGCACGCCTCTGCGTCGTGGGCTTCGGTACCTACCGCGGCGGGCTCCTGCGGCTGGCGGCGGGGCTCGCGGCCGGCGACCTCGCGGCGGCGCGCGACGTCGCGTCGAGGGGGCGCGAGCTCGAGGGCGGCCCGCGCCACCCGCTCCGCCTTCTGACGGCATTTTTGAACCGATTGGAGGCGGGGCGGTTGGCCGGGGCGGTCCGCTCCGCCGAGTACCTGGACGCTGCCCCGCGCGCGTTTGAGCGGGTCCACTTCACGGGCGCGCTCGAGCACGGCGACCTCCCGGACCTGCTCGGGGCCTGCTCGGCGCAGGTCGTTCCGAGCACCTTCCCGGAGGCGTTCGGGATGGTGGCGGCGGAGGCCGCGTGCTGCGGCGTGCTGCCGATCTCGGCGGCGCACTCCGGTCTCGCAGAGGTCACGGCCACGCTCGCGCCTGCCGTCGAGGCGGACCTGCGACCGCTGCTGGCGTTCGACGTGGACGACGAGCCGGTCGAGGGGATCGCCGGCCGCCTGCTCGGCTGGCTCGGCGCCGGCGAGGCGGCACGGGAGCGGGGGGCGGCGGCGCTGTCGGAGGCGGCCCGCGGCCGGTACGGCTGGGACCAAGTGGCCGATTCCGTGCTCGCCGCGGCCACCGGGCGGATCGACGAGCTGCCCGTCCCGGGGAGAGTCCCGTGACCGCGACCCGCCGCCACCCGAGCGGATAGTCTTCCCGCGCCTTGCGCGGCTTCGGCACACGGCTCACAGCTCGCTTCCCGGCGATCGGGCGTCCCCGCGGCTCCGGATCGCTTCGCCGTGGCGCGGTCGCCGGCCTGGCGTCCGTCTGCCTCGCGGCCGCCGTGAGCGCCTGCGGCCAGGGGGAAGAGGATCTCGTCAACGGCAAGCAGCTGTTCGTCGAGCAGTGCGGCACCTGCCACGCGCTGGAGCGTGCCGGGACGTCCTCGACGCAGGGGCCGGACCTCGACGAGGCGTTCGGTCCCGCCCGCGGGGACGGCCTCGGCGAGGAGACGGTGCAGGGCGTCGTCCAGCGCCAGATCGGGAACGTCAGGCGTGGGAGCATCATGCCCGAGGATCTCGTGAGCGGCGCGGATGCGCGCGACGTTGCCGCCTACGTGGCGACTGTGGCGGGCATACCGGGCGAGGACACCGGCCAGCTCGCGTCCGCGGGGCTCGCGGGCGCCGAGGAGCCGGAGCAGATCTTCACCGCAGGCGGCTGCGGTGGCTGCCACACGTTCGCCCCGGCCGGCACCGAGGCCACGATCGGGCCGAGCCTCGACGAGCTCGCGGCGGCGGCCGATCAGCGCGTCTCGGGGACGGACGGCGAGGCGTACACGGAGACGGCGATCGTGGCGCCCGACGAGTTCCTCGTCCAGGGCTTCCAGGCCGGCACGATGCCTGACAACTACGGCGAGCAGCTCGACCCGGATCAGCTGCAGACGCTGGTGGATTACCTGCTGAATCCCGAGGGTTAGTCCCGCCGTTCGGCGCGGTCAGCCGCGCCGCCGAGCGGTCGACTGACCTCTGAGGGGCGATGAATTTCCCCCCGTCCGACGGTCTAGAGGTGCAGGATCCGTCGCGAAGAGCCAGTGTCCGCCCTACGAGAGGACAGCGCCATGCATCAGAGGATCACCCCGAACCTGTGGTTCGACACCGAGGCCGAGGAGGCCGCGGGCTTCTACACCTCCGTCTTCGAGAAGACCCAGGACAAGATCGACTACTACTGGGAACGGCTGTCCGAGGGCGGGGAGGAAGGGCCGTGCGGCTGGCTCAAGGATCGCTACGGCCTCTCCTGGCAGGTCACGCCGACCGGGATGGAGGAGCTGTTCGCCGATCCGGACGCGGGGCGGGCCCAGCGCGCGATGCAGGCAATGCTCGGGATGGGCAAGCTCGACATCGCCGCGCTGCGCAGCGCGGCCGACGGCGCCCAGGCGACCTGACGGGCCGCCGACGAGGCTCGCCGCGCGATCTGGAGAGCCCTTCAAGCACGCGGACCCGCCCTCACCCAACCAGCCGCCGCAGCTCCTCCACCAGCTCCGGCCCGGCCGCCACCAGCCCGTGCGGCTCGCCGGTCAGGTCCTCCACGACTCCGCCCGCCTCCGCCACCAGCAGCCGTCCGGCGCCCCAGTCCCACTGCTTGAGGCCGCGCTCGAAGTAGCCGTCCACCCGGCCGCATGCCAGCCAGGCGAGGTCCAGCGCCGCCGAGCCGCCGCGGCGAAGATCGCGGACACGGGGCAGGATCGCCACAAGCGCCGATGCCTGGTCCGCCCGCAGCGCGGAGGCGTACCCGAAGCCGGTGGCGATCAGCGCCGTCTCGAGGCGGTCGTGGCGGCGGACCGCGATCGGCGTCCCGTTCAGTCGTGCGCCGGCACCGCGCGACGCGGTGAAGGTCTCCTCGCGCTCCGGGTCGTGCACGACGCCGACCAGCCCGCCCCGCTCGTCCTCGAGCGCCACGCTCACCGACCAGGCCGGGTAGCCGTAGAGATAGTTGGTGGTGCCGTCGAGCGGGTCAACCAGCCAGCGGCGGTCGCTCGCCCCGCTCGCCTCGGCGCCCTCCTCCGCCAGCAGCCCGTCGTCCGGGCGCTCGTCGGCCAGCATTTCGGCGATCAGCCGCTCGGCCTCTCGGTCAGCATCGGACACGAGGTCGGTCGCAGAGGACTTCGGATCGACTCCGCGCGCCGGCCCGCCAAAGCGCTCCAGCAGCACCTCGCCGGCGGCGCGCGCCGCCCGCTCGGCCAGCTCGAGGTCCGCCGCCGCGGGGCCGCCGCCGCTCAGGAGATCGCCCGCACGAGCAGGATGGCGAGCACGATCGCGCCCACGACCACGACCACGTAGATCAGGAAGCGGAAGGCCTCGCGCTCGGATCGGAGGGGGTTCAGCACGAGGGTGGGCGCGGGGACGGAGCCCAGCGCGGCGAAAACCGAGCTGACCAAGGAAACAGGGAGCGACGCGTGCGAGAGCACGCGAGCGACCGATGACGCAGGGCAGCGATGGTTTGCAGCCGCGCTACAGGATGTAGATGGTCGTGTAGACGAAGATCCACATCACGTCGACGAAGTGCCAGTAGATCCCCGGGACCTCGACGCCGCGGTGCTGCTTTGTCGTGAAGTGGCCGCGGAAGGCGCGGGTCGTCGCGAACAGGAGCAGCAGGAGACCCACGAAGACGTGCGCGCCGTGGAGTCCGGTCAGGCCGTAGAAGATCGAGGCCTGGGCGTTGTCGGCCGGGGCGAACCCGATGTTCGCGTACTCGTTGATCTGGATGCAGAGGAAGGCGAAGCCGAGCAGGAACGTCGTCAGGAGGCCGGCGCGCAGGCCGTTGCGGTTCTCGTTGCGCGCCGACTCGAGCGCCCAGTGCATCGTGGCGCTCGACGAGATCAGGATCGCAGTGTTGACGCCGGCGATCGCGACCGGAAGCTCCATGCCCTCCGCCGGCCAGGGGTCGTCGGCCACGACCCGGATGAAGAAGTAGGCCGTGAAGAAGGCGCCGAACAGCATGACCTCCGAGATGATGAAAAGCACCATCCCGAGGAACTGCGACTCGACGCGCGAGGACTGATTGGCGGGCGGCGGCCCGTGGTGCTCGTGCTCGTGGGCGCCGACCGCGGTCGCGGACTCCATCAGATGGCCGACTCCGCCGGCGCGTCCTCGACGACCTCCTCGGGGCTGACCTCGACGTGCTCCACGGGCTTCGAGGTCGAGCGCTCCACGCGGCCCACCAGGTCGCCGCGCAGCCAGCCCGAGCGCTCGCCGGGGAAGGTAGAGATCACGATCTCGTCCACCGAGTAAGACTGAAGCGCGTTCTGGATCGAGGTGAACGGGTCCGGGTGGGTGACCTGCCCCACCGCCTCGAGCCCCTCCCCGTCGAGCGTCGAGAGCATGTCGGCGAGCCGCTCGTTGGGCGCCGCGTCCGTCTCCTCGCCGCTCTGCGGGCAGACGACCGTGAAGCGGTGCGGGCTGTCGGCGGCCTTCTCCTTCAACCGCCGTATCAGCGGCCCGCCCGTCACCGTCTGGTTCGCGACGACGAGCGTGTGGATAGCGTCCTGGCGGTCGGCGTCGAGGTCCACCACCACGTGCTCGACCGGCAGGTCGAGCTCTTCGCGGACTCGGTCCACGAGGCCCTTGCGAAGCCAACCCGAGCGCGTCTCGGGGTGGGTCGAGACGATGACCTCGTCGGCACCGAACTCGTCGAGCGCGTCCATCGTCGCGCTGTAGGGGTCGGGGTCCATCACCTCGCCGCGCGCCTGGACGCCCGCCTCCCAGAGCTGGGCGAGCGTCGTCTCGAGGCGGTTCTCGGCGCCCGTACGGACGGAGTCCTCGTAGATCACGTAGCCGTGGCGCGGCTGGTTCTGCGGGCAGATCACCGTCACCTCGTACGGCCGGTCGCCGGACATGACCTGCTCGGCGCGCGCCTTGACAGCGTCGATCAGCGCCCGGCCGCCCAGCGTCTCGTTCGCGACGACCAGGATCCGGTGCGGCTGGCTCGACATCGCTCGCCGCTCAGTCGGCTCGCGGCGCCGTGGCGGTAGCGCCCGCGGGCGTCGTGCCCGCCGGCACCGGCTGGGACTTGTCCTTGAACACGCCGTGCACGGCGCCCGGCACCCCGTACTCGTAGGGGCCGCCGACGACCGTCGGGATGTCGTCGAAGTTGAACACCGGCGGCGGCGAGGACACCTGCCACTCGAGCGTGTGCGCCCGCCACGGGTTCGCCGCCGCCTGGGGGCCGTGGCGCCAGCTCGTGACCATGTTGTAGAGGAAGACCAGGAACGAGAGGCCGAAGAGGAAGCCCGACACCGATATCAGCGCGTTGAGGGTGGCGAACTGCTCCGCGTAGTCGGCCACGCGGCGCGGCATCCCGTCGATGCCGACGAGGTGCATCGGGCCGAAGGTGAGGTTGAAGAACACGAACGAGAGCCAGAAGTGGATCTTGCCCAGGCGCTCGTCGTACATGCGTCCGGTCATCTTCGGGAACCAGTGGTAGATGCCGGCGAAGATCGTGAACACACTGCCGCCGAACAGCACGTAGTGGATGTGGGCCACGACGAAGTACGTGTCGGAGACGTGGATCACCACCGGGATGACGGCGAGCATGATCCCGCTGATGCCGCCCAGCGTGAACATCGTGATGAAGCCGAGCGCGAACAGCATCGGCGTGGTGAGGTGGATCACGCCGCGCCACAACGTCGCCAGCCACGAGAAGATCTTGATGCCGGTCGGCACCGCGATCAGCATCGTGGTGATCATCATCGGCACGCGCAGCCACGAGAACATCCCCGAGACGAACATGTGGTGTGCCCACACCGTGAACCCGAGGATCACGATCGCGACGAGCGAGAACGCCATCATCCGGTAGCCGAAGATCGGCTTGCGGGCGTTCGCCGAGACGATCTCGCTGATGATCCCGAAGCCGGGCAGCATCATGATGTAGACCGCCGGGTGCGAGTAGAACCAGAAGACGTGCTGGTAGAGCAGCACGTCGCCCCCGTTCGCGGCGTTGAAGAAGTTGAACCCGAGGGCGCGGTCGAACAGGATGAAGAACTGCGATCCGGCGATGAAGGGGGTGGCGATCACGACGAGCAGGGAGGTCGTGAAGTTGGCCCACACCAGTAGCGGCATCCGGAAGAACGTGAGTCCCGGGGCGCGCATGGTGATGATCGTCACCAGGAAGTTGAGCGCGGTGGCGATCGAGGACGCGCCGGCGAACTGCACGCCGATCGTGAAGAAGGTCTGCCCGAGCGGGGTGTCGGTGGCGAGCGGCGCGTAGGCGGTCCAGCCGGTGGCGAACGCGCCGCCGGGCGCGAAGAAGCTCGCCGCCATCATCACCCCGGCGACCGGGAGCATCCAGAACGACAGCGCGTTCAGGCGCGGGAACGCCATGTCCGGCGCGCCGATCATCAGCGGGATCACGTAGTTAGCGATCCCGGCGAAGACCGGGATGATGAACAGGAAGATCATCAGCGACGCGTGGACCGAGAACAGCCCGTTGTAGGTGTTCGGGTCCACGAACTGCGACCCGGGCGCCAGCAGCTCGGCGCGGATGACCATCGCCATCAGCCCGGCGATTATGAAGAAGACGAACGTGGTGACGATGTACTGGATCCCGATCACCTTGTGGTCGGTGTTGACCCGGAAGTAGTCCCGCCATGAGTGCGCGCCGTGCCCGGAGTGGTCCTCTGGCTCGGTGGGCGCGCCGGAGGCCCACCGGAACCAGTAGTCGAAGCAGCCGATCCCGACCAGGAACGCGAGCGGCAGCGTGATAAGGGCGACGGTGGTCAGCGCCGCGCCCGAGATCAGGTCCTCGTAGCCGAACGCGAAGCGGACCCCGACGACGAGCGCAAAGGTGAACGCGAGCGCCAGCGGCAGCGAGAGCGCGGCCCGGTACCAGCCCGGGGCCTTGAGCTTGTGGGCCATCGTCACTGAGCGTCACCTCCTCCGTCGCCGTCCGGGCGCGGGAGGCGCCGGCGTGGAGCTCTCGTCACCGGGGCGCACCCGTGCCCGTTGACCGCGTGCATCGTACCGGCTGGCATCCCGGTCGCCGCGCGTCGCGGGCTAGCCACCGCCGCCGCCCCCGCCGCCTGAGGAGCCGTCGGCCGACTGGTCGCCCGAGCCGGTCTTCGACCCCTGCGAGCCGCCGCCCGACGCGCCGCCCGCTCCGTCCGGTTGATCGCTCGACCCGCCTCCGTCGGACGGCGCGCCGCCCGCTCCACCGCCGCCCGCTCCGTCGCCCGAGGGCGCTCCGCCGCCCCCGCTCGGCGCGGGCGCCGGCTCCTCGGGCTCGGCGGCGGCATCCGACGCCTGGCCCGCGAGGCCGCTGGGGCTCTGGCCCTCCGCCGCCTCGGCCCCGCCGTCCTCGGCGGCGAGCGCCTCCTGCTGCTCGGTGAGCCACGCGGTGAAGTCGTCCTCGGGCACGACCGTCACGGACTGGCGCATCGTCGAGTGGCCGATGCCGCACAGCTCGGCGCAGACGACGTCGAACTCGCCCTCCGCGTTCGGGGTTACACGGATCGTCGTCGTGATGCCGGGCACCGTGTCCGACTTGAGCCGGAAGGCCGGCACCCAGAACGAGTGGATCACGTCCTCGCTGTTGATGTTGAACTCGACCTGGCGATCGAGCGGCAGCATCAGGTCGGTAGTGCGGACCGGCGCCTCGCCCTCCTCGCCCGGGTAGGCGAAGCTCCAGGCGAACTGCTCGCCTCGAACGTCGACGACCATCGCATCGGGCTGGGGATCCTCGATGTCGATCAGGACGATCCACCCGTACACCGCGAGCGCCGTGACGAGCAGGAAGGGGATCGTGACCCACACGACCTCGAGCTTGGCGTTGCCGTGGATCGGCGCGCCGTCGCGCATGTCCCCCGGGCGCGCCCGGAACTTGATCACGCTGTAGATCGCGACCGTCATGACCAGCACGAAGATCGGGACGGAGGCCACCACCAGGACGTCGTAGAGGGTGTCGATCGGGCCGGCCTCCTCGGAAGCCTGCTCGGGGAACCAGTCGATCACCAGGCCGATCGCCACTCCGACGACCGACGCGAGAGCGCCGATCAGGCCGAGCTGGAGGAGCGGCCGGTTACGCATCGCGGCCTCGAGACCCGGCGCGCGGCGCGGCGCGTCGACGACCACCGATGCGGCATGCGTGCGATGCGAAGGCGACGGCCGGGGGGTTCACGCGGGCGCGAGTCTATTGAAGGCGGCCGATCGCCTGCGCGCGTTCCGGGGGCGGTCGCGGGTCAGGCCGCGCCGCGGCCCTCGGGGGTGAAGCTGCTCCACACCGTCGAGGCGAACGCGCCGGGATCGGGGGCGTCGCTCACCTCCAGGCCCACCACCCACTTGACCCACTGAAAGCCCCGCCGCCCCGGCGCGACCAGCCGCAGCGGCGCGCCGTGCTCGTGCGAGAGCGGCTCCTCGCCGACGTGCGACGCGAGCAGCAGCGACCCCGCCTCGGCCAGCGGGAAGCTCCAGCGGTAGCCGGTGTGCGAGATCACGCGGACGTGGGTGGCCTCGGTCTCGGGCCGAGCTCGCTCGAGAATGCGGTCGAGGGGTGTCCCGCGCCAGCGCTGGGTCGAGTAGAAGCCTCCGGTGCAGTCGAGCGTGGCCTCGACCTCGTCGGGCGCGGAGCCGCCTGCCCGGACGACCTCCGCGAGCGACAGCTCGACCGGCGTCGCGACTAGGCCGCCGACCGCCAGGCGGTAGTCCGCCGGGTCGAGGAGCCGGGGGGCGTCGGCCACCCACGAGGTCGCCGGGAACGAGTTGCCCTCGAACGAGGCGGCCTCGTAGGAGCCGGTGAAGCGCCGCTCGGCGCCGGACCAGCCGAAGAGGTGCGCGACCGGTCGCTGAAGGCGCCAGATCGCGAATGCGCCGATTCCGATCGCGGCCGCCTCGAGGAACTGGCGGCGGTGCGCGAGGTCGCGGCGGCGGATCGGCTTGGCGCGGGCGAGCGCGTGCATGAGGACGGTCGCCGCCAGCGCGGTGCCGAGCACCATGTGCCAGTTGAGCAGCCCGTAGCCGGCGACTCGGAGGTCGCCGCCGCCCGCCCACACGAACCCCGACCCCAGCGCAGCCGCCACGAACGACGTGACGAGCAGGCCGGCCACCGTGCTCCGGTCCCAGCGCGCCGGGTCCGCGAGCCGGCGCCACACGCGCCTCAACTTCCAGCCGACCAATAGCCCGAGCACGGCGCCGGCGATCCCGTGGGCGGCGAAGACCCACGCGCTCGACTCCCCGCCCGCGAATAGGCTCAGGACGCCTGTCGCGAACAGGAACGCGACGAGCAGGGCCAGGGTCCAATCGGTGCCTCGGGGCGTCACGCCTCCGCGATTCTGGCGCCCGTGGCCGCGCTCGGCGCTAGTGCTCGAGCGGAAGCTCGGCCATGTCTTCGCGCGTCTCCCGGACCCATCGCACGATTCCCACGACCGTGATGATCAGGCCGAGCGCCAGGACGAAAAAGCTGATCACCACGCCGACCACCGCGAGCGTCACCCCGGCGGCCACCACGACCGGGAGGTACGACGGCCCCGGCAGGTGGACCTGCTCGGTGGCTGCCGGCACGACCTCCTCGACCGGGGCGTGCCCGTTACCGTCTCCAATCGGGTGCTCGGCCGCCACTAGTAGACGTAGCCGACAAAGAAAGCGAGTCCGAAGACGATGATCGAGATCGCGCCGGCGATCAGGCCAGTGCGGAGGTTCTTGTTGGCGAGCCGACGATCCATCGGCCGGTCATCCTAGAGGTTCGCCGCCGCCCGCACGCTCGGCGCCTCGCGGCTCGAGGCGGGCCTCCTCGAGGTCGAGATCGCGCTCGACGCGGCGCAGCACCTCGTCGTTGATGCGGCCCTCGTCGCGCATCTGGAGGAGCGTCTCGCGCTGCGCGCCGATCACCTCGGTACCAGGCACCGGTACGCGTCCGTGCGCTCCTCGTAGGCCTGGTAGAGGAAGCGCGCGGCTCCGTAGAAGGCCTGGACGTCCGCGCCGGTAAGAATCCCGCCATGCCCGCGCATGACACCGGCACGACTCCCGCGCCCGGGCCGGTGCTCGGGATCGACGTCGGCGGGACGAAGGTCGCGGTCGCCGAGATCGACGGCGGACAGGTGCGGCGTGCGCTCGAGCGTCCCACCGACACAACCGACGCGGCCGCGCTGCTCGCCGGGGTCGAGGCCGCCGCGAAGGAGATCGTCGAGGAGACCGGACGGCCGGCGGCGATCGGCGTCGGCGTGCCGTCGCAGATCGAGTTCGCCACCGGCAGGGTCGTGCAGAGCAGCAACATCCCGCTCGAGGGAGTCGCGCTCCGCGAGGAGCTCGAGGGCCGGCTCGGCGCGCCGGTGCTCGTGGACAACGACGCGAACTGCGCCGCCCTGGCGGAGGCGCACGCGGCGCCCGAGGAGCCCGTCGCGCGCAACCTCGTGATGCTCACGCTGGGCACCGGCGTCGGCGGGGGCGTGGTCATCGACGGACGGATCTTTCGCGGCTCGAGCGGCCTCGGCGCGGAGCTCGGCCACATGGTGATCGACCCGCACGGACCCGAGTGCCCGGGCAGGTGTCCGAACCGCGGCTGCCTCGAGGCCTTCTGCTCGGGGACGGCGCTCGAACGCGAGGCGACCGACCTCGGCCGCCGGCAGCCGGACAGCGCCCTCGGGAGAGCGGTCGTCGAGCGCGGGAGGGCGAGCGGTCGCGACGCCGTGGCGGCGGCGCGCGAAGGCGACGCCGCGGCGGTCGACCTGCTCGAGCTCCTCGGCACGCGGCTCGGCGTCGGCGTCGCGTCGCTCGTCAACGTGTTCGAGCCGCAACGGATCGTGATCGGCGGCGGGCTGTCGGCGGCCGGCGACCTGTTAATGGAGGCCGCCGGGCGCGAGGCGGCGGCGCGCGCGCTCCCGGCGCTGTTCGAGAGAGTCTCGCTCTCGCTGGCGCGCGCCGGCCCCGCCGCCGGAGTGATCGGGGCCGGGCTGCTGGCCGCGCAGGAGCTCGCGCCCGTGGATACTGCGGCTCAGGAGGCGACCGAAGGAGGGACATGAGCACCACGAGCACCGATCGGCAGACGCTCGACGAGCTGTGCGTCAACACGATTCGCACACTGTCGATGGACGCCGTCCAGAAGGCCAACTCCGGTCATCCCGGCACGCCGATGGCGCTCGCTCCGCTCGCCTACGTCCTCTACACGCGCGTCCTGCGCCACAATCCGCGCAACGCCGAGTGGCCCAACCGCGACCGCTTCGTCCTCTCCGCCGGGCATGCGTCGATGCTGCTCTACTCCGTCCTCTACCTGACCGGCTACGGTCTCGAGCTCGACGACCTCAAGCGCTTCCGCCAGCTCGGAAGCCCTGCCGCGGGCCACCCCGAGCGCGAGGACGCCGAGGGAATCGAGACCACGACCGGGCCGCTCGGGCAGGGGATCTCGACCGCCGTCGGGATGGCGCTCGGCGAGCGGATGCTCGCGGCGCGGTTCAACCGCGACGGCCACGACGTGGTGGACCACCGTACCTTCGTGATCGCTAGCGACGGCGACCTCCAGGAGGGTGTGTCCTCCGAGGCGTCCTCGTTCGCCGGGCACATGCGCCTCGGGCGCCTCGTCGTCTTCTACGACGACAACCACATCTCGATCGAGGGCGACACCGGGCTCTCGTTCTCCGAGGACGTCGGCGCTCGCTACGAGGCCTACGGCTGGCACGTGCAGGACCTCGGCGAGAACCTCGCGCTCGACGCGCTCGAGCGAGCGTCGCAGGCGGCGATCGACGCCGACGACCGTCCCTCGCTCGTGATCGTCCGAAGTCACATCGCGCAGGGCAGCCCGAACAAGCAGGACACGGCAGGAGCCCATGGCTCGCCGCTCGGCGAGGAGGAGGTCGAGCTCACCAAGAAGGCCTACGGCTGGCCCGCCGGGGAGCCGTTCCACGTTCCGAGCGACGCGCTCGAGCACATGCGCGGCTGCGTCGAGCGCGGCGAGCGGCTCGAGCGCGAGTGGCGCGACGGCGCCGCCCCCTATCGCGACGCCCACCCCGACCTGTGGTCTGAGATGGAGCGGATCGCCGCGCGACGCCTGCCCGACGGGTGGGACTCGGAGATTCCGCGCTTCGAGCCGTCGGTCGGGGCGCTTGCCACACGCAAGGCGTCGAACCAGGTGCTCCAGTGGGCGGCGAGCCGCGTGCCGGAGCTCGCCGGCGGGTCAGCCGACCTCGCTCCATCCACGCTGACGCTGGTCGAGGACGGCGGCGACGTCGAGGCCGGCGACTACTCGGGGCGCAACCTGCACTTCGGGATCCGCGAGCACGCGATGGGGGCGATCGTCAACGGGCTCTCGCTCCAGGGCTTCCGCGCGTACGGCGCCACCTTCCTGATCTTCTCCGACTACATG
>Ga0136615_10000110_pt1 | contig 32762 bp, 33 predicted proteins | sample AntDrymUQ2882206_2_FD_106647 | JGI IMG/M metagenome (GOLD analysis project Ga0136615, IMG submission 106647) | Polar desert sand microbial communities from Dry Valleys, Antarctica - metaG UQ288 (22.06) | ecosystem: Environmental > Terrestrial > Soil > Desert | place: Antarctica: Dry Valley... | reverse complement strand
GCCGCAGCAAGAAGATGAGCTTGAGGTTATTTACGAGGGATTGTGCTCGGCGGCATCTGTGGCTCGCGCCTCTCGGCGCGAACGAAGAGCGGTGCTGAAACCTCTCAAGCCCTTATCCTGAGCCGTGTCACCGGAACAAAGCAGGTATCCTGCCGCCGAGAGGACCCATGCCGCTTGGCCACCTTGAGAGTTGAGGTCGGTGCCCCGCCTTAGCCGAACATGTGCCTCTAACCACGCCACAGGTGGTTGGAGCCGCAAGGTTGGGCAAAAGTGGATCGCCCTCTCGCCGGAAGACCCCTTCTGCCCACTGATTGATGCAGGCGAGTGATCGTCAAATGATCGGATAGGTGTTTCCTGCGACCTCTAGGGTCTTCGCTCCTCGCTTCGCGGCAAGAAATCGTTCAGGCGGGTGCGAGCATGGGGGAGTGGGGCGGCCAGCGCGCGTGCGCATGCAGGTGACGGGGACGGTGCAGGGGGTCGGTTTTCGCCCGCACGTCTACAGGCTCGCCACCGGGCTGGGGCTGTCCGGCTTCGTCGTCAACGAGCCGGCCGGCGTCACGATCGAGGTTGAAGGGCCTCCGGAGGCCCTGGCGGCGCTGCGACGGCGACTGAGCGCGGAGGCGCCCCGGCTGGCCCACATCGAGAACATCACCGATCGAACCATTCCGGTGGCGGGCGGCGAAGCATTCGAGATCCTTCACAGCCTGGCCACCGGGCCCGCCTCCGTGGCGATCTCTCCCGACGTCGCGACCTGTGAGTCGTGCTCGGCGGAGATCAACGACCCGGCTGAGCGCCGTTACCGCTATCCGTTCACGAACTGCACCGACTGCGGCCCTCGCTTCACGATCACCACCGGGATTCCCTACGACCGGCCCAACACGACGATGCGGGCGTTCGAGATGTGTGCCGAGTGCAGGGCCGAGTACGACGACCCGGCAGACCGCCGCTTTCACGCGCAGCCGGTCGCTTGTCCCCGCTGCGGGCCGGAGCTCTCCCTCGTGAGGACTGCCGAATCGGGCCGGTCGTCCGGCGGAGGGGGAATCGACCCCATCTCGAGCGCGGCCGCGCTCCTCGACCAAGGCGGGATCGTGGCGCTCAAAGGCCTGGGGGGCTATCACCTGCTGTGCGATGCGACAGACGAGGCCGCGGTGGCAGAGCTCCGCCGGCGCAAGGCGCGCGAGGAGAAACCCCTGGCGGTGATGGCGCCCAGCCTCGAGTGGGCCGCCCGGTTGGTGGACCTGTCTTCCGACGAGGCCAAGGTGATGGGGTCGTGGCGCCGGCCCATCGTCCTTGCGCGCCGCCGACCCGATGCTCCCATCGCCGCGGGGGTTGCTCCAGGAAACCGCTATCTGGGAGTCATGCTCTGCTACACGCCTCTGCATCAGCTGCTTCTGGAGGACTTCGGCCGCCCTCTGGTCGCCACCTCGGGCAACCTCACCGACGAGCCGATCGCCTATAGGGACGAGGACGCGCGGGAGAGGCTCGGAGGGATCACCGATGCCTTTGTGACCCACAACCGGGCCATCCACACGCGCTGCGACGACTCCGTGGTGAGGGTCTTCCGGGGCGCCGAATATCCGATAAGGCGAGCCAGGGGGTACGCGCCCGAGCCTTTGCTGCTCTCAGCGCGATTCGAGCGGCCGGTCCTGGGGGTGGGGGCCGAGCTTAAGCACACCTTCTGTCTCGGCTTCGAGAGCCGGGCCGTCCTCTCTCACCACATCGGCGACCTCGAGAGCTATGAGGCCATGACCTCGTTCCTCGAGGGGCTCGAGCACTTCGAACGGATCTACGGAGTCACCCCGGAGATCGTCGCCCACGACCTCCATCCCGATTATCTCTCCACCAAGTGGGTCGAGGGGCTGGAGGGGGTGGAGAGGATCGGCGTGCAGCATCACCACGCCCACATCGCCTCCTGTCTGGCCGACAACGGTCGCGACGAGCGAGTGATCGGCATGGCTCTGGACGGAACCGGCTACGGGGCCGACGGCACCCTGTGGGGCTTCGAGGTGCTCGCCGCCGACACGTCCGGTTTCGAGCGCCTGTGGAAGCTCCGGCCGATGCCGCTCCCCGGCGGAGCGATGGCGATTCGGGAGCCGTGGCGCCTGGGGGCCGTGTACCTGGAAGCGGCGTTCGGCGATCACGCCTCCTCGCTGGATCTCGACTTCGTGCGCACCACCGGTGGTGACTGGGGCCCCATTCTTCAGATGGCGCAGAGAGGTATCAACTCACCCCTGGCTTCCAGCGCAGGACGGTTGTTCGATGCTGCGGCCGCCCTCTGCGGAGCCCGCCTCCGTTCGGCCTACGAGGGCCAGGCGGCTCAGGAGTTGGAGCAGCTTGCGGACCAGAGCGTCACCGACGCCTATGACTGCTCGGTAGCCGAGGGCGAGATCGATGGGGTCGAGCTGATCGCGGCGGCGGCCCTCGATCTTGCCGCCGGGCGCCATCGTTCTCAGGTTGCGGCCGCCTTCCACAACGGCGTGGCGCAAGCGCTCGGTAGGAGCGCCGAGCTGGCACGGGCGGCAACAGGGCTCAGCACAGTGGCCCTGTCGGGCGGGACGTGGCAGAACCTGCTTCTTCTTGAACGGAGCACCGTCGCGCTCGAGGGCCTGGGTTTCGAGGTGCTGCGCCACCGGCGCGTGCCCTGTAACGACGGGGGAATCTCGCTTGGTCAGGCGGTCGTCGCCGCCGCCAGGGCCCGATCGCAGGGCTCCGCGAAAGTGCGCCCTTGGTTGACGACTTCTACAAAGGCGCGATGATGTGGCGACACAACGACAATGGGGGGGCTGGGTATGTGTCTAGCGATTCCGGGCCAGGTCGTCGAGATGGTGGATCCGGACAACCACATCGCGAAGGTCGATGTTGGCGGGGTCAGACGCAATGTCAACGTGGGGTTGCTCGATGAGACGCCGGAAGGAGTCGCTCTCGGCGACTGGGTGTTGATCCACGTCGGCTTCGCGCTTTCCAAGGTGGATGAAGAGGAAGCCGCTGCGACACTCTCTCTTCTCGAAGGTATGGGAGAAGCCTTCGAGGACGAGCTCGAGCAGCTGAAGGAGAGCAATATCTCATGACACTCGAGAAGGAGGCTTCGGCTCTGCCGATCCTGAATCCATTCTCGTACGACGCGGCGTGCTCACTCGTGGACGGATGCCTCGTCTGTGGAGATGTAGCGGTCCCCGTCACCGTGGTGGAGGCGAGTGAGCCGGACGCTCTGTGCCAGGATCCGCAGGGCCAGCGAGGCATGGTGGGCATCGAGCTCGTAGCACCGATCGAGGCGGGAGATCGCCTCCTCGTACACGGCGGAGTAGCCATTTCGAGACTTGGGGAGCGAGCATGAAATTTGTCGACGAGTATCGGGACGCAGAGTTGGCGCGTGGCCTCGGCGCTCAGATCGCAGCTCTCGCGGAGCCGGGACGGCACTACAAGGTCATGGAAGTGTGTGGAGGCCATACCCACACCATCTACAAGCACGGTATCGAGGCGCACCTCCCCGAGTCCGTCGAGCTCGTGCACGGGCCGGGGTGCCCCGTCTGCGTCATTCCTATGGGAAGGGTCGACGACGGGATTGCGATCGCCAAGCGTCCCAATGTCATCTTCACCTGTTTCGGGGACATGATGAGGGTGCCCGGAGGTGACGGCAGTCTTCTGGAGGCGAAGGCTGAGGGCGCCGACGTCCGGTTTGTCTATTCGCCGCTGGACGCACTGAAGATCGCTCGTGAGAATCCTGATCGGGAAGTTGTTTTCTATGCAATCGGTTTCGAGACCACTGCGCCGTCGACCGCGCTGACGCTGATGCGGGCCAAGCAAGAGGGTCTCAAGAACTTCTCGGTCATGTGTAATCACGTGACTATCGTGCCGCCGCTCAAGGCGCTTCTCGAGTCTCCCGACCTGAGGCTTGACGCCTTCATCGGTCCCGGACATGTGTCTACGGTGGTCGGCTGCCGCCCATACGAATTCATTCCCAGGGACTACGGTCAACCCGTGGTGGTTGCGGGCTTCGAGCCGCTCGACCTTCTTCAATCGATATTCATGATCATGCGCCAGTTGTCAGAGGGCCGGGCCGAGGTCGAGAACCAGTACGGCCGCGTGGTTTTCTGGGAGGGCAACCCGCGCGCTCTCGATGTACTTCAGGAGGTCTTCGTGTTACGGCCACACTTCGAATGGCGAGGGCTCGGGTTCATATCTCAGAGCGCCCTCAGCCTCTCGGACGCTTACGCGGATTGGGATGCCGAGCTCCGCTACGACGTCCCCGGAGTGCGCGTCGCCGATCCCAAGGCGTGCCAGTGCGGCGAGGTGCTCAAGGGCGTCATCAAGCCGTGGGAGTGCAAGGTCTTCGGCACCGCGTGCACTCCGGAGACCCCGATCGGAACTTGTATGGTCTCGTCCGAGGGAGCGTGCGCCGCTTACTACAACTTCGGGCGGTTTGCGAAACCCAAGGCCCGCGCGGGGGCTTGAAACCGGTGGCGGATCTCGAGGAGGAGGTTCTCGCCCGTATCGAGCGCCAGCGAAAATTGCGTCCGCGTTTTCGCGACGACCGCATCACCATGGCGCATGGGGCGGGGGGGAAAGCGACTCACACCCTCGTGGCCGGCCTCTTCGAGCGAGCGTTCGCCAACGAGGCGCTTGCCGAGCTCGCCGACGCGGCGAGGCTTGAGATCGCAGGTTTGAACCTTGCGATGACGACGGACGCATTCGTCGTCAGGCCCCTTCGTTTTCCCGGCGGATCGATCGGCGAGTTGGCGGTCAACGGCACGGTCAACGATCTTTCGATGGCGGGTGCTCGGCCGGTGGCGCTCACGGCTTCGTTCGTTCTGGAAGAGGGGCTCGACGCAGACGTCCTGAGGGCCGAGGCTGCGGCGATGGCCGAGGCAGCGCGCGCCGCAGACGTGGCGGTGGTGGCTGGGGATACAAAGGTCGTGGAGCGCGGCAAAGCCGACGGCATGTACATCTCCACATCGGGGCTGGGAGTGGTCGATCCACGTGCGCAACTCTCGGGGCGATCGATCCGACCCGGAGATCGCGTCCTGTGCTCAGGCTATGTCGGAGACCACGGGACGGCGATAATGCTGGCGCGCGGCGATCTCGATTTGGATGCCGACGTCGTCTCCGACACGGCGCCTTTGTGGCCCCTGGCAAAAGCTCTCCTTGAAGCGGTGGCTCCGGCTCTTCGCGTCATGCGTGATCCCACACGCGGAGGCGTGGCAACCGTCCTCAACGAACTTGCCGCCGACGGAGATGTCGGGGTCGTACTGGAGGAGGACAAGGTCCCCGTGCGCTCTGCAGTCAAGGGAGCTTGCGAGATCCTGGGAATCGATCCCATGTACGTGGCCAACGAAGGCAAGCTGCTCGCCATCGTGGCTCCGGACGCGGCCGATGCTGCCCTCGCCGCACTTCGCTCTGCGTCGGGGGGGGAGCATGCAGCGCTGGTGGGCGAGGTGGCCGAGCAACCCGCGGGGATGGTGCTGGTTCGAACGGGGTTCGGGGGAACGAGGATCATGGACATGCTCATCGGGGATCCACTGCCTCGGATCTGCTGACGCCCTTGAGCTCACAGACCGCGCTCGTTCGGACGGCATACGAGGAGCGAGAGGCGGTTGTACGCGCCTTCTTCCAAGCGGAGGCCCAGCGGGTCTCCGAGCTGTGTCATGTGATGGCCCGGCGCTTCATTCGGGGCGGAAGGCTCATTGCCTTCGGCCTCGGCGCCGCCGCTACGGATGCCCAGCATGTTTCTGTGGAATTCGTGCATCCGGTGATAGTGGGCAAGCGCGCGCTCCCGGCTTTGGCGCTTCCCAACGACATCGCGTCGATGACGGGCCTGGCGTCGACCGACCCTCGCGGGTTTCTCGGGACGCAGCTTCGGATCCTCGGCAGAGGGGAAGACATCGCCCTCGGCATGACGCACGGAGGAGATGGGGGCCGCGAGCCACTTGAGGATGCATTGCACCGGGCCCGCGACCTCGGCATGTTGAGCGTCCTGCTGTCAGCAGAGGACACGCCTTTTGAGGCTACGCCGGACTACGGCTTTGCGGTGCCGTCGAGCGATCCCTTCACCGTGCAAGAGGTGCACGAAACGCTCTACCATGTCCTATGGGAGTTGGTCCACGTCTTCTTCGAGCACAAGGGGCTTCTCGCCGACCGCCCTCGCGGCAGCACGCACGACACGGGCGGCTCCCGTTTCCTCTATCCCTTTCTTGCCGAGGAGGAGACCGATCTCGACGCCGTGCTGGCCGACGTTCGTGCCTCCGTCCTGCAGAAGGCCGAAGAGACCATTGGTCTGCGGCGCTACTCGATGGATCCAGAAGGCCTGGCCGAGTCCGCCCGACTCATCTCTGAGCGGTACGACTCGGGAGGAAAGGTTCTGGTTTTCGGCAACGGCGGTTCGGCGACCGACGCCCAGGACCTGGCCGTTGATCTGATATCTCCTCCGGGTTCTGCTCGCCCGCTCCCGGCCATCTCACTTACCAACGACGGAGCGGTGGTCACCGCCGTAGGAAACGATGTGGGTTTTGACAATGTCTTCGCCCGCCAGATCATCTCCTACGGGCGGGAAGCCGACGTGGCGGTCGCCATCTCGACCAGTGGAGGCTCCCGAAACGTCCTGTCGGCGGTGGAGGAGGCCAAGAGACGCGGTCTCATGACGGTCTGTCTGGCCGGCTACGGTGGCGGCCGAGTGGCGGAGATGTGCGACAGGGCCCACCTCGTGGAAGCCGACTATGTGCCTCGTATCCAAGAGGCTCAAGCCAGCCAGTATCATTGCTTGCGCCGCTTGCTCGACCCGAACAGTGGCTAGTCGCCCCCGCGGCCGGCGGCAAGCCCGACGGCGCTGACTAGCGGAAACTCAATCCCCAGTAGCACCTTCGCCCGACGCGGCCCGCCAGGACTCGACATCCTCCCGACCGGCCAGTGTGAACGCTTTCTCGAGTGAGGCGAGGACGAAGCGTCGATCCTCCATCAAGGAGACGAGATCGATCCCCGCCCCCAGGCAGGAGGGGACGTAGAAGGCCGTGCCGGGGGCATTGGGGGCCACCGCCCGGCCCGGGAATGCGAAGAGGGCAAGATCCTCCGTGCGATCGTCGAGGACCACGTCCGAGCCCTCCACCTCGCCGGACAGCAGGTCCATCACGAAACAGGATTGGCTCGGCTCCTGGATGAGTAGAACGTTTCCGCCCGCCACAGCGATCGTGAAGCTCGCGTGCGGACCCTGGGTCGAGCGAAGCGATACTGCCGGCAGTCCTTGCCCCGGCACGAGACCAGTGACCCTCTCGGCAACCAGCTCGTTGAGCCAGGTCAACGCCTCGGTGCCCGAGACGTCGACCTTCCTCCACGACGAGAGGTCGGCGAAGGCCCTGCCCGAGGAGAGCATGCTTGTCATGCTCGGAGCCTCCGGGCTGTTCTCGCGATCCGCCACCGGCGCCAACAATAGCTGGCGCTGGGGAGAGGCCCAATTGCCTGAGCACCGAATGCCTTTGCGCTCTCGACGCGGCAGTAGTAGGGTCATGGGGCTTAGGCTGGTTCGAGCGGTGCATCTAAGGGGTACGGCTAAAGGGGGGCAGGTGGCAGGTGGCAGAAGCATCACTCGGATTACTCGCGGTCGACCTCGGGCGCATGCCTTCTTTTCAGGGGCATTCACCCCCATGGCCCCGACACGGTGACATTTCCGGGAGCCTTCATGCGTATACCCTCATTATGTTTTCGTACGAGTACCTTTCCGGTCGGATGACATCGAGCTGGGCGTCGTAATCGGCGTCCGGAGGGGGGGTTGGCTGTGGCTAGTACAGTAACGGAGAAAGAAGCCACCCAACAGGACGAGACAGTCGTCCATATCCTGTGGATCAACGCAGGGTTGAGTTGCGATGGTGACTCGGTTGCGCTGACCGGAGCCACGCAGCCGAGCATCGAGGAGATAGCCTTAGGCGCGCTGCCGGGTCTCCCGAAGGTTGCGGTGCACTGGCCACTCATCGACTTCGAGTGCGGCCCCCTGCAGGGTGCCGATACGTTCATAGAATGGTTTCACAAGGCTGAGGCAGGCGAGTTGGAGCCCTTCGTCCTCGTGATCGAGCGCTCTATCCCTAACGAAGCGATCAAGGAAGAGGGCTACTGGTGCGGTTTCGGCAACAACCCTGAGACGGGGCAGCCGATGACCACGAGTGAGTGGATTGATCGACTCGCCCCCAAGGCCCTCGTAGTGCTTGCGGTTGGAACTTGCGCCACCTACGGCGGCATACACGCGATGGCCGGCAACCCGACCGGCGCCATGGGCGTGCCGGACTATCTGGGATGGGATTGGAAGTCCAAGGCTGGGATCCCGATCGTGTGCGTGCCGGGATGCCCCGTCCAGGGAGACAACCTGTCCGAGACGATCCTGTATCTCCTCTACCAGGCGACGGGGCAGGCCCCGATGATCCCTCTAGATGAGGCTCTCAGGCCCACGTGGCTCTTCGGAGCGACCGTGCACGAGGGCTGTGATCGTGCCGGCTACTACGAACAGGGTGATTTCGCCACCGAGTACGGCTCGCCCAAATGCCTCGTGAAGCTCGGCTGCTGGGGGCCGGTTGTAAAGTGCAACGTCCCCAAAAGGGGATGGATCAACGGTGTCGGAGGTTGTCCCAACGTGGGTGGAATCTGCATCGCGTGCACCCAACCCGGCTTTCCGGACAAGTTCATGCCCTTCATGGACGAGCCACCCGGGAGCACCATCTCGACCGCGGCCAGCGGGGCTTACGGCGTTGTCATCCGCAAGCTGCGAACGATCACCGCCAAGACGCTCGATAAGGAACCGAAGTGGAGGACCCCGGGTAGGGAGCTCAAGACGGGATACAAGCCTCCTTGGTAGGGGCGAGTCACAAATGCGTGACCAACGGCGATATAGGGAGGCGTGAGTAATGGCGATTCGCGAAAGGGTAAAGCCACAGAAGGAAACCGACCTGGTCGAGATGGCGTGGGACCCGATCACCAGGATCGTGGGGAGCCTCGGCATCTACACCAAGATCGACTTCAAGCAGAAGCGGGTGGCGGAGTGCTATAGCACTTCTTCTATCTTCCGCGGCTACAGCATCTTCATGAAGGGCAAGGACCCGCGCGACGCACACTTCATCACCAGCCGCATCTGCGGCATATGCGGAGACAACCACGCCACCTGCTCCGTCTACGCTCAGAACATGGCCTATGGGGTGAGACCACCCCATCTCGGCGAGTGGATCATCAACCTCGGAGAAGCGGCCGAATACATGTTCGACCACAACATCTTCCAGGAGAACCTCGTTGGTGTGGACTTCTGCGAGAAGATGGTTCGTGAGACCAACCCCGGCGTCCTCGAGCAGGCAAATCGTACCGAGGCGCCCAACGCAGCAGCGCATGGCTACCGCACCATCGGCGACATCATGCGGTCGCTCAACCCACTCGAGGGCGAGTTCTACCGAGAGGCGCTCCAGGTAAGCCGGACCACACGGGAGATGTTCTGCCTGATGGAAGGTCGCCATGTGCACCCTTCCACTCTGTACCCGGGCGGTGTCGGCACCGTCGCCACGATCCAACTGTTCACCGACTACCTCAGCCGGCTCATGCGCTACGTGGAGTTCATGAAGCGCGTCGTCCCGATGCACGACGACCTTTTCGACTTCTTTTACGAGGCGCTCCCCGGCTACGACCAGGTGGGTCTGAGGCGCACTTTGCTGGGGTGCTGGGGAAGCTTCCAGGACCCGGACCACTGCGACTTCAAGTACGAGAACATGTCGAACTGGGGACGCAAGATGTTCGTCACTCCGGGCATCGTGGTCGACGGGAAGCTTGTCACGACCGACCTCGTTGATATCAACCTTGGCATCAGGATTCTGCTGGGAAGCTCCTACTACGATGACTGGGTCGGCAAAGAGGTCTTCGTCAGGCAGGACGCGCTGGGCAACCGCGTGGACGAGCGTCACCCCTGGAATCAACACACGATTCCGAAGCCACAGAAGCGGGACTTCGACAACAACTACAGCTGGGTCATGTCGCCTCGCTGGTTCGACGGCACCGATCATCTCGCCCTGGACACAGGAGGAGGCCCGCTGGCCCGCCTTTGGGCCACGGCGCTGGCCGGCCTCGTGGACACCGGTTACACCAAGGCCACGGGTCAGAGCGTCCAGATCAACCTTCCCAAGACGGCGACCAAGCCGGAGGTTTCGTTCGAGTGGAAGATCCCGAAGTACGGGAGCAACACCATCGAGCGGAACCGCGCTCGCACTTACTTCCAAGCTTACGCGGCCGCCTCGGCGTTACACTTCATGGACAAGGCGCTCGAGGAAATCCGCGCCGGATACTCGAAGACGTGGACGCCCTTCAAGGTGCCCGACGAGGCCTTTAGCTGCGGCTTCACCGAGGCAGTGCGCGGGGTGCTGTCGCATCACATGGTCATCCGTGACGGGAAAATCGCCAACTACCACCCGTATCCTCCGACGCCGTGGAACGCCAGCGTTAGAGACAGCTATGGAACTCCGGGGCCTTACGAGGATGCGGTGGTGAACACAGCCATCTTCGAAGAGAACAAGCCCGAAAACTTCAAGGGCATCGACATCATGCGTACGGTGCGGAGCTTCGATCCTTGCCTTCCTTGCGGCGTGCACATGTACGTGGGCAACGGCAAGGTCGTTCGTCAGGAGCACTCACCCACGATGCTGCCTTTGGCTCAGTAGGTCCAACTTGATCCGTCGGCGCCCGGGGGCCGCTTGGCTCCCGGGCACTACTATCCGAGGAGCTCCGAATGCGCGACAGTCCCAACCTCTCTGAGGTCGGGTCCCGGATCGACGGGCTTCTCGAAGAACTTGGATCCGTAGGCGATCGCTCCACGCAGGAGAAGATCGAGGAGCTCGTTCGGATGCTAATGGAGCTTTACGGCTCCGGCTTGGCTCGAATCATTGAGATCGTGGCTCTCGACGAGGCGGTCGCCGACCGGGTGCTCGGGAAGCTGGTCGATGACGAGTTGATCGAGGGCCTGCTGGTTCTGCACGGCCTTCACCCGGTCACCGTGGACGAACGCATCCATCAAGCACTCGACAAGGTCCGGCCCTATCTCGGCTCGCATGCGGGTGGAGTGGAGTACTTGGGCATCGATGATAACGACGTAGTTCATCTCCGGCTGGAGGGCAGCTGCGACGGATGTCCTTCCTCGACCGTTACCGTCAAGTTCGCCATCGAGCAAGCCATTCAGAAGGCCGCGCCCGAGATTACGGGGGTTCATGTGGAGGGCGTGGTCGAGCCGGAGCCCCCGGTTCAGGGGCTCGTGCAGATTGCGCCCCTAGGCACCACAAGCTCAAAGCCGGCGGTCCGGCAGTCGCAGCGTGACCTTGCTTTGGACTGGGCTACGCTAGATGAGCTTGGGACTCTCCTTCCGGGGGAGCTAAAGGTGATCGAGGTGGGCGGTTCGCCGGTGCTGCTGTGTTGTTCCGGCGGTAACCTCTATGCTTACCGGGACTCGTGCCCGGCTTGCTTATCCTCCTTCCGTGACGGTTGGCTGGACGACGAGCGGCTGGCTTGCCCCGTTTGTGCCCACTGCTACGACGTTCGGCTCGCGGGGCGCAGCACCAACGACGAACCACTACATCTCGATCCCCTTCCGCTGCTCACCGACAAGGACGAGGTCAGCATCGCGCTCCCTACGGGGGCCGGTTCGTGAGGGAAGACCCGGAGCCATCTTCTAATGGCAAAAACCACAGCGGGACCTTGCGTCGACTTGCCGACGGGCGCACTCAGGGAATGGAGCCTCGCGGCCCGCTCGAGGTTCTGAAACGCTTTAGGGAGCCGTCCAAGAGACCGATTCCCGGAGAGCAGTGTGAGATGTGCGGGGCTCCGATCGTAGAAGGTCACTCCCACGTCGTAAACCTCGATGCTCGTAACCTCCTCTGTACCTGCCGGGCCTGCTTTCTCCTTTTCACGCACGGGGGTGCAGCTCAGGGAAAGTACCGGGCCGTACCGGATCGCTACTTGTACGAGCCTGCCTTTCGGATGACCGCAGCGCAGTGGGATTCGATCCAGATACCGGTCAACATGGCGTTCTTCTTCTTTAACTCCACGCTTGACAAGATCGTCGCCTTCTATCCGAGCCCTGCAGGCGCGACTGAGTCGCTGCTTGATCTGGAGACCTGGGAAGAGGTGATGAGATCGAATCCTGCCTTCGCCGATCCGGCCGCAGATGTCGAGGCGCTCTTGCTCACTCGCTCCGAGGTCGCGATCGAGTGCTGGCTGGTTCCGATCGATGCCGCCTACGATCTGGTCGGGCGGGTGAAGCTGCACTGGAAAGGATTCGACGGCGGCGAGGAAGTGCGCCGTGAGATAGAAGCCTTCTTCTCGACTTTGCGTGACAGAAGCAAGCTCGTCACCCACGGAGAGACGGATGACTGAGCTGGTCTTTGATTGCGTGGACGCCCAACCAGAACGGTACGGCGCCGTCCCCACGCTGCTGTTCAAGCTCCACATCTCCGAAGTCGGCGGCGACCCCATTCATGCCATGGTATTGCGCTGCCAGTTCAGAATCGAACCCCAGCGACGGCGCTATTCGGCCGCTGAAGAGGAGCGTCTCTTGGACCTCTTCGGCGAGACGCCCCGCTGGGGAGATACCTTGAAGCCGCTGCAATTCACGAATGTCTCTATTGCGGTTCCCGGCTTCAGCGGGAGCACGGACATCGATCTGCCCGTTCCTTGCACCTACGACTTCGAGGTCGCTGCGGCAAAGTACTTTCACTCCCTGGAGGACGGCGAGATCCCGCTGCTGCTGCTCTTCTCGGGAACGGTTTTCTCTAAGGGAGACTCGGGTTTTGTGGTTCAGCAGGTGCCGTGGCACAAGGAGGCCTCCTATCGGCTCCCGGTAAAGGTGTGGCGAGAGATGATGGATCTCTACTTTCCCAACAGCGCGTGGATACGATTGAGGCGCGACACACTGGACGGGCTTCAGCGGTTCAAGTCACGGCGAGCGCTGCCGATGTGGGACGATGCCTTCGAGGTGCTGTTGAAAGAGGCGGGGGAGGAGCATTGAGCTTCGAAGACGCCCGCAGGGTCGCCGACGCCATCCTCTACGAGGGTTATGTCCTTTACCCCTACAGAGCTTCGGCCGCAAAGAACCAGGTTCGCTGGCAATTTGGCGTTCTCATGCCGCGCAGCTACTCGGAAGGCGGCACCGGAGAGCAGTGGTTCTCGCAGACCGAATGCCTCATCGAGCCGGGTATGGAGGCCGTCCTGCACATGAAGCTGCGCTTCCTCCATCTGCAAGCCCGGATGGTGGAACGAGCCGAGAAGGGCGCGTTCAAACGGGTCGGCTCCCTCCGGAGTGAGGGACAGGAGTACATCAGCTGGGACGAGGTCGTCGAGCAAGAAGTCGACGCGTCCGTAGGAATCGACGAGCTGCTCGAGGAGGAGCGGATCTTCGCGATCGACTCAGGCGAAGATCGCACCATCGAGTCGATTAACGACGCCGCGGGAGAGGCGCGGGGGCGAATCGTTCGTCAGCGGTGGCCCGTGTCGGGCGCGTTGCGTGTGTCCGCCCGGCGATTCCCGCCTCCCTTTCCCGCAATCGAATTGCGTATCCGGACGGAGAATCTCACCTCGGGAACCGAGCCTTCGTTGGGGCGCGATGAAGCCTTGAAACACTCTCTCATCGCCGCGCACACCCTGTTGGGTCTGTCCGAGGGACGGTTCATCTCGCTCATCGACCCCCCGGAATGGGCGCGCGCCGCCGCCGACTCCTGCTCGAACCTACACACCTTCCCCGTCTTGATCGGCGATGGGGGTGCCCGGGACGCCATGCTGTCGTCGCCGATAATCCTCTACGACTATCCGCAAACGGCCCCGGAGAGCCCCGGGGATCTCTACGACGCGACTGAGATCGACGAGATCCTGACATTGCGCACTATGGCCCTCACGGAGGAGGAGAAGAATGAGGCGCGCTTGACCGATCAGCGTGCCGCCGCCATCATCGAGCGCACCGACACGATGCCGCCCGAGATTTTCGAGAAGCTGCACGGGGCAATTCGCTATGTAGGTGGAGCAGCGGGAGAGTCGCAGAACTCGCCGGCGGAGGTTCCATGGTGGGATCCGGGAGTCGACGCCTCGGTTTCTCCCGATACCGACAGCGTTCTAATAGGAGACGTGTCGGTGGCTAAGGGGAGCAAGGTGAGGTTGACTCCGGGGAGCAGACGAGCGGATGCTCAGGACATGTTCCTCGCCGGCCGCATCGCCAGGGTCGAGGGTGTGTTTCTGGATGTCGACGACAACAGGTATCTAGCAGTGACACTGGAGGATGACCCCGGGGCCGATCTTCATCAGTGGCATGGTCGTTTCCTGTACTTCAATCCCGACGAAGTTGAGCCTTTGAAGGACACGGTATGAATCCGAGGGTGCTTGTGGCCGGGGTGGGAAACATCTTTCTCTCAGACGATGGTTTCGGTGTGGAGGTGGCTCAGAGACTTGCCTTGAAGCAGCTTCCCGACTGTGTCCAGGTCAAAGATTTCGGGATCCGAGGGGTTCACCTCGCCTTCGAGCTACTCGATGGCTATGACACGCTGATTCTCGTGGACGCTTCGCCGCGGGGAGAGGCGCCAGGTACCGTCTACGTCATAGAGCCGGAGCTCCAGTCCGCCCGGGAAAACGCTTCCGATGAGGTGCGCTCGTCACCTTTGGTGGACGGACACGGCATGGAGCCCGACTCCGTCCTTGCATTGCTCGATTCGTTGGGTGGAAAAGCGAGTCGTGTGCTCGTGGTTGGATGCGAGCCGGCGAGCCTGGAGGAAGGCATTGGTCTTAGCCCCCCGGTGACCCAAGCCGTGGAGAAGGCGGTGGATCTTGTCACCGAGCTCATCGACGAAGAGTTGAAAGAGGCCGCGGCTTCAGCCGGCAGGACTGACGATTATTCGGGAGGGGAGAGAGGAGGGATGGGATAAATGCGCAAGGTCGTAGCATCTGGATTCGTTTTGGCGCTGGCCGCTCTGGTTTTCCAGCAGCTGCCGGAAATCCGCCGCTACCTAAGGATCAAGGCCATGTGAAACTCAAGATGACCGCACCCGGCACCGGGAGAGGGGAAACATAGGATATGCACGAGTTCGGGTTGTGCCAAGGGGTTCTGGAGACGGTGGAACGGCGCGCCGCCGGACGACACGTGAGCCGGATCACCGTCCGCGTAGGTGTGCGTCACCGAGTCGCCGCACCTGCCTTTGAGCAGGCCTTCTCGTTCGTGTCCGAGGGAACCGTCGCGGAGGGCGCCGCAGTTGACTTGGTGTTGGTGCCCGCCCTCGTCACCTGCGGGGACTGCGCTTACCAGTCGCAAACCGAGGACGAGTTCGCCGTGTGCCCTCAGTGCGGAAGCGCAAATCTGCGGATCGAAGGCGGGGAAGATCTCATGCTGGAGTCGATCGTCGTCCGGCCAGAAGTAGAGGCGCACTCAGAACAAGAAGTAATCGAACAAGCGCAAAGGAGTGAGTTATGAGTAATGATCCAAAGGACAAGGGATTCGAGCAATCGATTGGAAAGCAGTCAGCCGATCGGGGAGAGAAGGAGACGGCTCGCTTCGAGGGTGAGGACCAGCATGGTTTTTCGCCCGACGTCGGTAAGGGGAAGGTTGCGAAAGAAGGCGGCGACAAGGCATTCGAGGCGAATGAGACTCAGGATGCCTCGAAGAGTGAGGGTGGTGCAATCTACGCCCCCGAGAAGGGTGCCGAGCACGTCGGAGAGAGCATCAGCTCGAGGGGTGAGGAGCAGGGACTCAAGAAGGATGAGCCCGGTCTCGTGGAAGATGAGGGGAAGGACGAGGCAGGAAGACCGAGAGCCAAGACCACACCCCGCTTCTCCACAGGGGTGAACCCGGTCGATACCGTCGACGAAGGAGAGGAGCACTTGCCGCCGGGAGGAGGTTAGGGCGGCTGATCTACGCCCGGCTCCAGGACGCCCCCGACCGATAGCGTTGAAGCCCGGCCCGGAACAGAGCTCGGGCGCCGAGCATGGAAGCGGCCGTCACCGTTAGCAAGAGTGCCGCCTGGCTCCACGAGAAGTCGTCGACGAGTCGCGTAGGCACGCCGGTGATGAACGCGGCCGGGACGGCCGTGAACATGATGACTTTGGTGAGCCCCGTGAACAGGTCGATCGGATAGGCGGACAAGATCAGGATTGCCTGGAAGCCGAGCTCCACTTGTTCCCCTCGGCCCCCCATGAAGAATGTTAGCGATCCCAGCATCAGGAGGAAGGAGATGAGCACTGCTGCCCCGCACAGCGAGACGAGTACGTAGATAGTGGTGCGCTCCCAGGTCGGCTCTCCGAAGATCAAGAAGAGGGCCGGCCCGAACACCAAGTCTCCAAGCAAAGCAGTGTCGATACGGCGCACCAAGAGGTAGGCGAGCGGGTCGACAGGCAACGGCAAGACAGCGTCGAGCTCATTAGAGGAGATGATCTCCCCCAGGTGTCGGGCGTTGGCGCACAACCCGAGCGCGATGCCCGTGACCGTCGCCAGAATTGCGAGCAACGTGAGCGTTCGGGCTGCGTCCCAGCCCCTCACTTCGCCGACGCGGTTGAAGAACAGGAACCAAAAGGCGACGAAGACGAGGTCGTTGACGATCATAAACGTCACCTGTGTGAAGAAAGAGGCGCGCGCCGTCCACGCTTCCAGCAGGGCCGTCTTGAGCGTCAGTGCGAACATCAGCCCCCTCCGACTTGCAGCCGTCGCTCTCCGGCGGCGAACGCTATACCTGCAGCGACGGCCAGCACCGCCAGCCACGCGAGCTGGCCGGCAAGGATCCACGGCTCGAGATGGCCCGACGCCAGGCGGGCGGGAGCGTAGGCCATCGTCCAGAACGGAAGCGCCCACGAGAGCGTCTCGAGCCACGGAGGGAAGATCTGGAGGGGGAGCAACATGCCTCCGGTAAGGAACACTAGCTTCTGGAACAGATACCAGGCCGACTTGGCGTCGCCGAGCCAGAACGATATTGCGCCGAAGAGATGCTGGGCGACCACGATGCAGGTCACCGCCAGCAGCATCGAGGGCAGGGCGAGCCCCAGCGCGCCCCAGTGAGGAGGAGGCCCGGCCACGGCGGTGATGAACACCGCTCCGGAGACTGCGGCGCACAGCAGGCGGGCCCCTGCCTCGCCGAGCTCCGAGGCGATTCTCCACGACACCACCGAAATGGGTTTCAGCATCTCGGTGGCCACCATGCCTCCGCCGATGTCGGTACCGATCTGCTCGATCAGGCGTGGCTTGGTGCCGATGACCGAGGCTTCGGCAACCATCAGGTACCAGGCGAGCGCAATGAACGAGTAGGCCGCCACCTCGCCTCCGTTGGCCTCGGCAGCGGCACCCCAAAGCGCTACCAGTACCACGAGCACAACGATGTAAAAGAGCACGCGCACACCGAGCTCGGCGGGGTTTGCGAGCGCGCGGCGGGCGCCGGAGCGCGCGGCGCTCAGGTAGGGGCCCATTTGTCTTTCTGGGTCGGGCTCACGTCGTAGATGCGCTCGATGACCTCTTCGAGAGGAGGGTCCAGCACCGAGATGTCGGCGACTCGATAGTTGTCAAGCAGCTCGTCCAGGACCTCCCGGATCGAGCGCTGTTCGGTGTCGACCACGAGCTTGTAACCCGCGCCGGAGACCTTGAGCACGTGGGCTCCTTGCAGCGACAGAGCCTGGGGTGGAGACTCGAAGCGAACTTCGATCAGCTTGGTGCTGAGGATCGATCGGCGCATGCGCGACACCTTGTCGTCGTAGATCATGCGCCCGTGATTGACGACGACCACGCGCTTCGCAACCTGTTCGATGTCGGAGACGTCGTGAGAGGTCAGGAACAACGTCGTTCCCTTGTGCTCGTTGAGACGCGTGACCATGTCCCTGAAGCGCTGCTTTGCAATGAGATCCAAGCCGATTGTGGGCTCGTCGAGAAAAAGTACTCGAGGCTCGTGGAGGACGCTGGCGGCGAGCTCACAGCGCATGCGTTGGCCAAGAGAGAGACTTCGAACCGGCTGATCGAACAGGTCCGCAGCCTCGAGCAACTCTGCAAGCTCGGCTATGCGGCGCGCCGCAGCGTTCTTCTCGATCCGGTAGATGGCGGTGAGGAGCGCGAATGACTGGCGGGGGCTGAGCTCGAACCACAGTTGTGAGCGCTGACCGAAGAGAGTGCCGATGTGATGGCCGAGGGCGCGGCGCTCGTCCCAAGGCACGTATCCGAGCACACGCGCACTGCCCGAGCTCGGGTAGAGGATGCCGGTCAGCATCTTTATCGAGGTTGACTTTCCGGCGCCGTTGGGACCGATGAAGGCGAGGCGCTCGCCGGCAGCAACCGACAGCGAAAGCTCGTGGACCGCGTCGATCTCTAACCGGGCGCGGCCGCGCCCGGTTACGAAGCTCTTCGACAGTCCCTCGGTTTCGATCGCCAGCAAGTGGGCCTCCGTAGATGCAAAAAGCCCCGGTCTCCCGGGGCCTCGAGTTGTGAAGGTTGTTACCGGGTCAGCGCGCGCGTGCTCCCACGAGCATGAAGGTGGAGATCGGGTTGGTCGTCGCGCGGCGCGGACACATGCGGCCAGCCTAGCATTTCCGGGGGCCGGGGGGCTCGGACAGCCGCGGCCGCGGTGACTGGCGTGAACCCCTACAGGGCGCTGTGCTTGAGCCAGACCGACACCTGGGTGGGTTGCATGGTGTTTCGAACCACGGCTACCAGCTCGCCGGCGAGGGCGTCCAGATCGATCTCGTCCTGCAGCCGGGAGGAGAACGCCTCGACCGTGAGCTGAGCGTCGTAGCGGCTCCGGTAGAAACGTCTGTCGACATTAGCTTGGATGTTGGCGCGTGCCGGCCGGAACAAGGCTGCGACCATTAGAGTCGAAGCGGCGATCACGATGTCGTTCTCCTGTTGTCCGGTGAGCTCGCGAACTACACCTCCAATACCCACCACTCCGGCGACGTAGACCAGCGCCAGCACGGCGGTCAAGGAGGCGTAGACGAGGGCGCGGTTGATGATGATGTCGATGTCGTAGAGGCGGTAACGCAGAATGGCGATCCCCGAGGCGATCGGGATTGCCGTGAGGCAGATAACTTCCACGACCAGTCCCGCGGCCACCAAAGTAGCAGTTCCGCCCCACGTCACACTCTGAGTCAGGAATCCTGCCGCGGCCAACCCGGCCGCGGCAGCAAACCACTTGAGCTGTTGCCGGCGTTGTCCGGATGACGCTCGAAAGCGCACAACGAAAGAGCCGGCCGCCGCCACAATCGTCACGGGAAACAGGACCCAACCCAGATTGCCGTCCTGGAGGATGGTTCCCCGCAAGCCTTCGATCCCAGCCGGGTTGGAGAACGCAGCATCGGACGTGTAGGGGGTGAACGCCCCGATGACAAGCGCCACAGCCTCGACCGCGGTCGCCCACGCCACAACCCGCCACTTGGGCGAGGGGAGCTTGCCGTCGGGGAACAGCAGGATGACGAACGTGATCTGCGGGAAGACCAAGACGCCGCTCCAGTCGGCGGCCCATTCGGCCCACGGGCGAGCTGGGAAGGTAGTCTGCACATAGGCGATCGAGGCTAGCGCCAGGCTCGCACAGGCACCGATGGAAATGAAGAGCCACCCCACCGCGTTGGCGGGACTGCGAGAAGCCACAAATGCTCCGACCGCGGAAAACGTCATGAAGGCGACACATAGCAGGGCGATCGCCCAGAACTGGACCCGAATCGACCCCGGGCTGAATATCGGCGTGGCCCTCAGCCCTCCCACAAGCGCGAAGCCAAACAGAACGGCAGTCACTGCGAACAGACCCCACGCGAGCCGCATGGAGGCACCGGCATTCATCGGACTATCTTAGGCTGGCCGCCGTTTCGGAAACGTTACGGGGAACTAAGAGCGGCGCGCTCGATTACTGCCTCTTGGAGATCGCCTCCGCCAGCTCCTCCTTGGACATGCTGGAGCGGCCCTCGATGCCGAGCTTTCGGGCCCGCTCGTAGAGCTCCTTCTTGGAGTTGCCGTAGTAGTCGACGCCTCCGTAGGTCCTGCCCTTGTTCTCTCGGGCGCGCGGGTTCTTCGCTCGGGGGTCGGAGGGGCCCTTTTCGTCCTTGGGCTCCCAGTGATCGCCAATCTTCTCGTGCGTGTGCTTGAGTGCGGAGAAGGCGACTCGATGGGCGCGCTCGCCGTCGCCGTACTGGTCTGCAGCGCTGTCGTGGGCTTTGGCGAAGGTCTTCTGCGCCTTCTTGGGTGAGCGCTTCAGGGTGCCGGGGAGCTCGTTCTCCTTGGGCTTGCCCTGTTTGTTGGTCTTGGGCATGTTCTCCTCCCGGTTGCGGGCGACTCGATGATGTTTCCTTACCCCAATCGGCCGACGGTGTCTTGGTACCTCGCCAGGCCGTTTCGGGCTCTGGTAGGTCACGCGACAGGCTCCGCCTCGAGTCGATCACTACTCCGATACCGCAAGTTATCGTCGTGGTCATCCCCGATGAGCGATAACCGCCACCTCCACCTCTCCGATCTCAGGTCCGCCCAAAGCCGGGCCCTGCGCATCGCGCTCGTGGCTAACGCCCTCTATCTCGTAGTGGAGATCATCGGCGGCCTCGCCTTCTCTTCGCTGGCGCTGCTTGCCGACGCTGCTCACATGCTCTCAGACGTGGCCGGGCTAGGGATCGCGCTCATAGCGCAGGCTCTGCTCACGAGGCCGGCCTCTGCCCGGCACACCTTCGGGCTTCAGCGCGCCGAGGTGCTGGGGGCGCAGGTCAACGGGCTCCTGCTGGCCGGGGGGGCGCTGTGGATCATCCTTGAAGCGGTCAGGCGGATCGGGGACCCTCCCGAGGTCTCGGGGGCCGGGCTCATTGTGGTTGCCACCGCCGGACTTGCCGTGAACGTCGGCAGTGCGGTGGTCTTGGCGCGCGCCGGAGGGAGCAGCTTGAACATGAGGGCTGCGCTCGTTCACATGGTTGCCGACGCGGGGGCCTCGGTGGCGACTATCGCGGCGGGCGCCGCGGTGCTGCTGTGGGACGCCAATCTCGTCGACCCCCTCATTTCCCTGGCGATCGCAGCCCTGGTGCTGTACTCGGCGTGGAAGCTCCTGCGCGACACCACCCAGGTATTGATGGAGGGCGCACCTGAGGGGCTCGACCTCGACAAGGTGGAGGGGGCTCTGAGTGAGGCCGAGGGCGTGGAATCCGTCCACCACCTCCATCTCTGGAACCTCGCCTCCGACGTGCCGGCTCTATCGGCCCACGTCGTCCTGAGAGACGACGTGTCGCTGCACGATGCACAACTCCGGGGGGAGAGGCTCAAGGACGCTCTGAGGGCCGGTTTCGGCATCGAGCACGCCACGCTAGAGCTCGAGTGTCACTCCTGTGAACCCGAAGAAGAGGGGGCCGATGGCCCTCACCGCAAACCCTCGTTCCGCTCCTGAGAAGTGCCGCCGGCCGGTTTGGCCGCCCGCTCGATACCACGCCCGACGGCTGCGGCAGCGTGTTCGTCGAACATCAGCGTGTAGTGATTGCAGCCGGGCACGATCTCATCTGTGAGGGGAGCCAGGGTGCGGCGGGCTCGTGTCACGAGCGCGTCGGAGATGAGGGGCTCGCGTTGGTTGAGGAGGCCACGTGGCGCCCGCAGCAGGCTCACAGGGCAGGAAATCGCCCCGAGGTTGTTCCACGCCCCGGCACCCGACAAGACCTCGCGCCCGTCCTCGATCACGGCCTCCTCCGACACCCTCGACCTCAGCTCCGGCGGCTCACCGGTGAGGTCGTAGTCGAGGTAGGCCTCGAAATGCTTGTTCCAGCACCCCGTCTCCTTGAAGGCGGGGTGCTCCTTCCAGAAGGAGAAATAGGCGTCTCGAGATTCGAAGCCGCGACGAAGGCGCGCCAGGGCAGGGCCGAGCGTGGCTTCGAGCAGACGGTCTATGTCGGCTCCGGGCGGGGAGGCACTGGCGAGCCCACCGTCCACCAGGACGACCGAGGAGACCCGCTCGGGGGCCTTGGCGGCGAGCTCCAGGACGACGTAACCGCCCATGGAGTGGCCCACCAGCACGACCTGGTTCAGTCCCAGGTGGTTGACGACGGCAAGAGCATCGCGGCCGTGGGTCGCCATACCGAACGGACCGGGCAGACTCTCGCCGGCCCCCCTGCCGCGCAGATCGGGAGCTACCAGCGTGACGCCGTGGAGGTGCTCGGCCACCGCAGACCAGGCGCGATGCGACGCGCTAATCCCGTGCAACGCGACGACAGAGATGGGGCCGTCCCCCCAGCGCCCGACGGTCAGATCGCCTCCGGAGACGGGAACCTGGCTCAGCTCAGGATCGTTCATGGCTCGATCTTTTCACCACAACTCGCGCTGAGCGCGGGTTCTAGAGAAATTGTCCGCTGAGGTGCTCGAACGCGTCCAGTGAATCTGGGTTGGCGAGAGCTCCCTTACTGGCGGCCTCGTCGGCTGATGCTCCCATCAGGATCTTCTTCACGGGCACCTCGAGCTTCTTGTTGGACAGAGTTCGGGGCACGTCCGGCACCTGGTGAATGGCGTCGGGCACGTGACGGGGGGAGAGGTGAGTGCGCAGCTCCGAGGAGATGCGGGCACGGAGCTCGTCGTCGAGTTCTGCCCCCTCTTCTAGCGCGACGAAGAGCAACAGCCGGCCCGAGCCGGAGTCGTCTTCGAGGTGGATCACGAGGCTTTCCGCCACTCCCTCGACGCCTTCCACCACCGAATAGAACTCGCTGGTGCCGAGGCGGACCCCGCCGCGATTAAGAGTCGCGTCCGAGCGCCCGGTGATCTCGCACGACCCGCGCTCGGTGATCGTGATCCAGTCACCGTGGCGCCATACACCCTCGAATTGCTCGAAGTAGGCCTCTCGGTAACGAGTTCCGTCGTCGTCGCCCCAGAACGACACGGGCATGGAAGGCATCGGCTCGGTGATGACGAGCTCTCCGCGACGGCCGATGACCGAGTTGCCCTGCTCGTCGAATGCCTCGACCTTGCAGCCGAGATTGCGTACCGGGATTTCGCCCGCTCGCACCTCGACCAGGGGCACGGCTCCTACGAAAGCCGTGCACACATCGGTGCCCCCCGAGGTGGAGGATAGAAGAACGTTTCGTGAGACGTGCTCGTAGACCCAGTGGAAGCCCTCAGGAGGAAGCGGAGCGCCGGTCGAGCCCACCGAGCGCAGCCGCGACAAGTCGAGCTCACGGCCGGGTTCGATCCCAGCCTTGCGGCACGACAGCAGGAAAGGGGCGCTTGAGCCGAAGTAGGTGACGCCGTGCTGCTCGACCAATCGCCATAGGGCCATGAGGTCGGGATGGGCGGGGTTGCCGTCGAAGCACACCACCGAGGCCGACACCAACAGGCCCGACATGCAGAAGTTCCACATCATCCAACCGGTGGTGGAGAACCATAGAAAGCGATCCGCATCCCCGAGGTCGGCGTGCAAGCCGATCACCTTGAGATGCTCGAGCAGGATGCCGCCATGTCCGTGAACGATCGGCTTGGGAAGGCCGGTTGTGCCCGATGAATAAAGGACGTAGAGCGGATGATCGAAGGGGACTCTGTCGAAGTCCAGCTCGCTCGGCTCGGACAAGAGCTCTTCCCAGGTGACCGTGTCCGGAATCGAAGCGCGTCCGGAATAAGGAACGACGACGGTGGACTCAAGGCCGGGCAATGCCGCACGGATCTCGGCGACCTCGTTGCTTCGGTTGATCGTCTTTGACCCATAGGAGTAGCCGTCAACTACAAGAAGCACCTTGGGGTCGATCTGGGCGAAGCGGTCGACGACACTTCTGGTCCCGAACTCCGGCGCGCAGGAGGACCACACCGCCCCCAGACTTGCGCCTGCGAGAAAGGCTACGAGCGCCTCGGAGATGTTCGGCAGATACGCCGCGATACGATCGCCCTTCTTCACTCCTAGGCGTTGAAGCCCTGCACGCGCGCATGCAACTTGGTTGCGCAGTTCGTCGGCCGTGAGGAGCTGGGGGCCGCGGGTTTGCGACAACGAGGAAACCATCACGCGCTCGCCTTTGGTCCGCAGAGCGTGCTCCGCGTAATTGAGTGTTGCGCCCGCGAACCAGCGCACCCCCGGCATCTCCCGTCCGCTCAAGACCCTTTGATAGGCGGTGCCGTCGACTTCGAAGAACTCCCACATGGAGGACCAGAAGCCTTCGAGGTCTGATACCGACCACTCCCACAGCTCCTCATAGGAGGAGAAGCTCAGCTCTCTGTGCTGCTCCAGCCAGGCGAGATAGCGTCCGATGACGCTCGCCTCCCTTACGTCCTGAGGCGGGCGCCACAGGACTTCGGGAGTTTCGGCCGGCATGGGCTCAGGCGTGTGCCGGCTCGGGCTCGGCCGCTTGCGCCGCCTGAGGCTGTGGCACTCCTTCGACGCTCATGTCTGGAAGCCATGAGAGCCAGCTCGGCAAGTACCAGTTTCGGTCACCCAAGAGCTTCATTGTCGCCGGCACCAGCACGGAGCGCACGATCGTCGCATCGATCAACACCGCAACGGCAAGCCCGAATCCCATCTGCTGAAGCATGACCAGGTCCCCGGCCGCAAAGCCTCCGAACACCGCGACCATGATGATGGCGGCTCCCGTGATCAGACCACCCGTGGTGCGCAAGCCGAATGCGACCGATTCGGTGTTGTCCTTAGTTTGATCGAAGTGCTCTCGAATCCGTGAGAGCAGGAAGACGTGGTAGTCCATCGATAATCCGAACAGGATGGAGAACAGAAACAGAGGAAGCCATGCCTCGATTACCTCGACCTGCTGGAATCCGAACAGGTCCGCGCCGACGCCTTTTTGGAACACCAGCACGATGAGCCCGTAGGCGGCGCCAACCGAGAGCAGGTTCATGATGATCGCCTTGATGGGGACCACCAACGACCGGAACACAACCGTAAGCAGCAGGAAAGAGAGGCCGAGGACGAAGGCGAACACGATCGGCGTGTAGCGATCGGTGATGTCGAAGAAGTCCTTGTTGAATGCGGTCGATCCGCCGACCAGGACCTCAGCATCAACGTCGGCGAACGCTTGTGGAGCGTAACGTTCACGAAGCTGCTCGACGGCCGTGGTGGCGGCTGCCGATGAGGGGTCTGCGAGAACCGGCGCCGAGATGCGGGCCGTATCTTGCCCTTCGGAGAGCTCGATTCGAGACGGCCCGAAGACTTCGTCCGAGGCCATCACGGAGCGCAGCTCGTCGACGCCCTGCTTGATCTCCGGGGAGGTCACATTGCCGTCGACGACTATCTCGACGGGCGAGTTGAGTCCGCCGGGAAAGTCGCGCGACAGAGTGTCGAATGCCTGGCGGGCAGCAGATGACTGCGGCAGCGTGCTGACACCGGAGAAACCGGTATCGATGTCAAGGTAGGAGAACGCCGCCACCAGCAACAGACCGGCGCCGACTATGAGACTGATCACCGGGCGACCCATCACTCCATGCGTGATCCGGTCCCAGAATGCGTGAGAGTCGGAGGCCACGCTCGCTTTGCGCCGGAAGACCCGCAACGCGTTGACTCTGTCGCCCAAGAGCGCGAGCAACGCAGGCAAAAAGGTCAGGGAAGCCAGGACTGCCACGAGCACGACGAAGATCGCCCCGGACGCAAGGCTCCGGAAGATGGTCGTCGGAAGTATCAGCATGCCTGCGAGCGCGAAGACGACGGTCATGCCTGAGAAGAAGACTGCCCGGCTTGCAGTGGCACCGGAGGCTGCAATCGCATCGAGCTTCTCGAGTCCCTTGTGGCGCTCCTCACGGTAGCGGGAGACGATGAACAACGAGTAGTCGATGCCGACAGCGAGCCCCATCATCGAGATCATGTTCGTGACGAAGAACGAGAAATCGAAAAACTGCCCTACGACCGCAGTGATCCCTGTTGCCACCGTGATCGAGGCGACGCCCATGGCTATGGGGACGACGCCGGCGACGATGGCTCCAAACACGGCCACCAGGACGATGAGCGCAATGACCACGCCAAAGGATTCGCCCTTGCGGAGGTCTTCCTCGGCGATCTTCGAGAAGTCATGATCCAAGGTGATCGAGCCGAATGCCTGCGCCTTGAAACCATCGGCCTCGTTTCCGGCGGCGACGATGTCCTGGACGACCGGGTACTTGTCCGCGATCTCGCCCGATTCATTGAAGATCACCGGTATGAGGGTGGTGCGGCGGTCGGAAGAAACGAGGGAGGGGTCCTGAGAGTCGTAGAAGGTGAGCGCTCCTCGCACTCCGCGGCCCCCTCGCATGGCCTCGGCCTGGACCGCCCGCACGGCCTCCTGGAACGAGGCGTCGTCGACGGTGTCGCTCTCGGACGACAGCAGGATGAGCTCGGTGATGCCCTGCTTGCCGAAGCGCTCCTCGACGAGCTCGGCAGCGCGCTTGGCCTCCGGACGGTTCGTGAAGTCGATGTCCGAGGTCAACGCATCTCCCAGCCAGCGTGACGATACGAATCCTGAGAGCGCGATGAGTATCACCCAGAGCCCGATCGTGAGCCAAGGCCTGCGGCTGCTCGCCCGAGCCAGAGTTCCGGTATTGAGAGCCATTGCTTCCTCCCGCTGTTGGTTTACACTGTAGATGTACACCGTATACTAGAGTGACCAGCCGAGGTCAAGAGACGGGAAGATGAATTTTCGGGCTGACGGCGGAAGCGAGGAGGAGCGGGGCCGGCTGAACCGCGCCCTGGTGCTCTCGGCCGCCCTCGACCTGATAGACCGAGACGGCCTCGAGGAGTTGAGCATGCGGCGGCTCGCCTCCCACTTATCGGTGAGCCCTATGGCGCTCTACAACCACGTGCCTCACAAGGAGGCCCTTCTCGAGGGCGTGGTGGATCAAATACTGGGCGAGATCGATCTGTCTGTGGTCGAGTTCGACGACTGGTCGGAGGTGCTGAAGTCCGGCTTCCGTTCGTTTCGGGCAACGCTGCTTCGTCACCCGAACGCCGTTCCGCTATTGCAGTCCAAGGTAATAGTGACGCCGGATTCGCTTCGGGCGGTCGAGGTGAGCCTGGCGACGCTACAAAGGGCGGGCTTCGACGCCCGGCGGGCCCTGCATGCGCACTGGACGCTGGTGGGCTTCACGTTCGGGCACGTCACGAACTGCCTGGCCAATCCAATGACGAACCCTGGTGTGCTGAACGAGAGCGTCGTCGGAAATGAATTGCTGGGCCCGGAAACCTTCCCCAGCTTCCACCGCTGCCTGCCGCACTGCCTCGAACCCGACTTCGACGCGTCTTATGAGTTCGGGCTTGAGATCATCATCGAGGGCCTGCGCTCGAGGCTGCTCGCCGAGTGATCCGGTACTTGAGGCCGGATGTCCCGACGGACGCGGTGGCAGAAGCGGACCGTGGACCTCTGCACACAAAAAACTGTAGGTAAACGCGGACCGCGGACCATTGCCACCGTCGTCATTGGGAGTCGGAGCCGCCGGGCGGTTGAGGGCGGACTGCTAGCATCGTTCGCATGAGCCTCTATTCGGTGTTGTTGTTCGCTCACATTCTCGGGGCGGTCGTGTGGATTGGGGGCAGTATCTCTTTTCAGGTGCTCGGTATGCGCGTGGCCGTGAAACCTGGGGCCTGATGGAGACGGGGGCTGAGGTGCGACTGTCGCACGTCAACCACCCGAATCGGTGGCTGAGATGAGAAGTCGCATGCCAACCACTATGGGGGACGGAACGTTCCCCGGCTAGGTTTGTTTGGGCGCGAGCACCCAGATGATGATGTAGGCGATCTCCCCGGGCCCGAAAAGCCCGAACAGCACGAAGAGAAGTCGCACGAGCGTGACGTTGAACCCGTAGAAATCCGCCAGTCCGACGCACACGCCTGCGATCATCTTGCCCTGCCGGGGCCTCACCAACTGTCTGTTCGCCATTCCCCGAGTCTATGACCACCTTGGGGGTTCTGTGGGTTGCAGCGTCAAGAAGACTGCGCTCTAGGGCGCTCCAAACGTAAGTAGACGGCGCCATGCGTGAGCTTCCCACAGGGACCGTCACCTTCCTCTTCACCGACATCGAGGATTCCACGCTTCTTGTGCAGGATCTCCGTGAAGCGGGGCGCCCTCTGGAAAGCTGTGTGGCCCGTAGAATCGACTGAAGATGCGACGAGCGGCGGTGGCAAGAGCCCGGTTGTGGATCGGCGCCGTCGCGTGCGCGGGGGTGGTGGTTTCGCACGGCATCGCCTACCGTCTCGTCGCTCCCGATGCCCCCCAACGCGCGGAGCTCATGGGCGCCACAGGCCATCGTTTTTTCCCTTTGGTGGTGGCCGCCGCCCTGGTGGCGCTGGTCATCGGACTGGGTGATTTCGTCACCGAGTCCATCGCCGTCCGCAGAAGAGTTCTCGCCCCGGGAAAACTATTCTCGTTCGCGGTTGTCAGGCTCGCAGCCTTGCAGGCGACGGGTTTTATCGTCCTGGAAGCGCTGGAGCGGCTCTCCGGTGGCGAGCATCACTTCGCCACCGCACTGCTGACAGAGCCGGCCACCCTCTTTGGCCTCGCCCTCCAGCTGCTATCGGCGCTGACCGCGGCCTTGATCCTGGTCGCCCTCAGGCGGTTCATCATCCAGATCAGGTCGCCGCGGCGAAGGACTGCTCACTCTTCTGCTCCCGCTGGGAGCACTCGCGTGTCGCGGCCCTGTCTCACTCTCGTGGCCGGAGACGCGGCCCCACGGGCTCCTCCCGCAACCGTCTGAGGGCGCCGGGCGCCGACATGGCGCCACTTGAGCACACAAGAGAGAAGGGATCTGTCGATGAAGATAACTATGCGCGTTGGCGCACTGGTGTTGGTGGCAGCTGTGACCGCCGCCTGCGGAGGGGGCTCGGAACCGTCGCAGTCCGAGGACGACGCTGGCTCGACCGCCGCGGGCGACAACGGCTCCGGCTCCGACGACGGCTCACAGCAGGGGGGGCAGGGGGAAGGCGAGAAGAAAGACAATCACCACGGGCACGAGGGTTCCGGTAACGGCGGGGGAGGCAAGGACGACCCCGAGAAGGTGCCCGAAGGGGCAATAGTGGTCGAAGTCAAGGGCGGGAAGGTGTCGGGGGTAGCGGACACAGTCGAGGTTGCAGTCGGCGACGAGGTCATTCTAGTGGTGAGCTCCGACAAGGCCGATGAGGTACACGTTCACGGCTACGACGAGACCGACGACGTCTCTCCCAAGGAGAGGGCGGAGCTAGAGTTCACAGCAGATATCCCCGGCGTATTCGAGGTCGAACTCGAGGAGGCCGTCCTGCCTCTGTTCGAGCTGCAGGTCCAGTGACACCGGAGATCCTCGCCCACGGCATCGGGGGGCGGTCCGACCTTCCGGTTCCGCTGTGGCTCGCTCTCTACGGCGGGGCCGCGGCCGTGATCGTCTCCTTCGCGGCGCTGGGCGCGTTCTGGCGCCGTGAGTGCTTTTCGGGAGATGAGCCCGGCCGCCCGCTCGCTCCCGTCCTGCAGAGCGCGTTGGACGCTCCGCTAACACGTGCACTGCTGTCCGCCGTGGGACTCGCCTTGTTTACCGTGACGCTTGCGGTTGCGGTTATGGGCGCCTCCAACGGTTCCGCCAATCCTGCTCCCACCTGGCTCTACGTATGGTTCTGGGTAGGGCTCGTCCCTGCATCGCTGCTTTTGGGCCCGGTCTGGAAGGTGCTCAACCCGCTGCGGACCATCTCCCGGGGGCTCTTCCTCGTCGCGGGCGACCGACATGAGGAGCGGGTGCACCCCTACCCGGAGGTTCTTGGATATTGGCCGGCCGCCGCCGGCCTGGCAGTATTCGTGTGGATCGAGTTGGTCTATGAGCTCGCCTCGGACTCTCTAACTGTCGCATTGTTCATCGCCGTCTACAGCCTCGTCCAGCTGGTCGCAGCGCAGCGCTACGGTCGCAGTTGGTTCGAACGTGGCGACGCCTTCGAGGTCTACTCCTCATTGCTGGCGAAAATGTCGTGGTTCGGACGCCGCTCGGATGGGCGGCTTGTGATGCGCAACCCATTCGAGGGCCTGGCGGCGCTGCGGCCGCTTCCGGGGCTGCTGGCCGTTGTTACCGTGCTGTTGGGTTCCACCGCCTTCGACGGTCTGAGCCGGACCCAGCTATGGACCGATCTCATCGAGGGTCGCTCGGTTATCGCGAACCGGTTCATTGGCACGGCCGGCCTTATCGCGGCAGTCGGCTTCGTGGTCGTGACCTTCAGTTTCGCCATGTACCTTAGTCTCCGCGCGTTGCGACGTCTGGATATCGACATCGCGGAGTTGCAGGGCCGCTTCGTGCATTCGTTGGTCCCCATCGCTATCGGTTACACGGTGGCGCATTACTTTTCGCTATTCGTGTTCCAGGGCCAGGCCGGCTATATACTCGCTTCCGATCCGCTCTCGCAGGGAGACGACCTCTTTGGCACTTCTGACTGGCAGATCGTCTACACGGTCGTCTCCACGGCCGCCATCGGCCTCGTCCAAATCGCCGCCATCGTCGGGGGACACGTGCTGGGCGTTGTGGCCGCCCACGACCGGGCCGTGGGCATGTTCACCGGGCAGGATAAGTCGCGTGGCCAGTACGCTCTTCTCGGTGTAATGGTGACCTACACGGTGGGGGGCATTGCCCTCCTGGTCGGAACATGAACGAGCTGATACTTGCCCACGGCGGCTCGGGTGGCCTCTTGCTCGAAGCCGCGATCGTCGTCGTGCCCCTCGCAATCGTCTTCTTCTTTTTGTGGCGCTCGGGGAGCCGACGAGACGAAGACGAAGAGGCTTAGATCGGGACCTGACGATCTGTCTTACGTCAGCCCCGCTCTTGGCGAGGCTGAGCGCGCCAAGCTCATGGAAAAAGCCGGTAGAAGCGCCAGAAATCGTTCTCTATGGGCAGAATCTCTACATCCCGGTAGCCGGCGGTGGTGGCGTAGTCGCGGAACTTGTCGGCTCGCATGACGGTGCCTGTTGCGGCAGACGGTTGGTCCTCTCGTCCGGTAGGCAGACAGAAAAAGACGCTCCAGGCATAGAACAAGCGCTCGGTGTCGTCACCGGGTGCGACGAAGTCATCAGCCGTTCGCTCGTCTGCAACTATCGCCGACCCGTTTGGTGCGAGCAGCTTACGCATCGTCTTCAACGCCTCAACCGGACGCGCCATGTCATGAATGGCTTCGAATACGGTCACGAGGTCGTAGCTGCCGTTTGAATCATCCGAAGCGTCCTTGACGTGAAAGCGGACGCGTTCGCTCAGGCCCTCTCGTTCCGCGTTCGTTTTGGCGAGCTCGATTGATGCGTCGTCGTAGTCGAAGCCGTCGACGTGGATCTTGGGATAGGCGCGCACCAGGGCGATGCTCGACCAGCCGGTACCGCAGGCGATGTCGGCTACCCGCGCGGGGGGATCTGCCTCAAGCCGCTCATGAACGTCGGGGACGGCCGGAAGCCACTCCGTGCCCAGGAAGTTGATGAACTGCGTCCGGTTCGTGTCGGCCTGTCCCTCGCGTGCATCGGGACCGTAGTCTCGGTAAGGCACTCCGCTTCCGCTTCTGAAGGCGTCCAGCAGTTGCGGCATGATCGACAGTGTGCCCGCGGTGAAACGGGCGAAAGCCGCCAGGTAGTTGGCACTGTTGGGGGAAAGCAGGACCTCGTCGTGACCCGGGATCAACTCGTAGGTGCGTTCGCTCGGTTCCGCCTGGGCATTCGAGGTGCGAAGGATGCCGGTAACCGCTTGCTGCTCGAGCCATTCCCTTATGTAGCGCTCGTCGGTTCCGGTCCGATGGGCGAGCACCTTGGCGGTGGAAGGTTCCTGGTTCAGGGCCGCGTAGAAACCGAGGCGGTCACCGATATAGATGGAGAAGATGTCGTAGGTTGCGAGCGCTGAAGAGAAAACCCGCTCTACGAAACCGTCTCGGTTTGCCGTCGCTTCCTGTGAGGTTCTGCCGACTGCCATCGCCCTCCTCTGGAGAAGCCGACTCCGGGTGAGTCAGATTACACGGAGGAGATCAGGCAGCGACGGCGGTGGCCTCCTCGAGTGCCACGACTAGAACCTCGGACACCTCCGAGACGAGGTGGAAGCGCAACTCCTGCGCTATCTCGTCGGGGATGTCGTCGAGGTCGGGTTCGTTGCGGAGCGGGAGCACGACCTCCTTGAGGCCCGATCGATGTGCCGCCAGAATCTTCTGCTTTACGCCGCCGATCGGCAGGACCCGCCCTTGAAGCGTCACCTCTCCGGTCATGCCCACGCTCGAGCGGACCGGCCGGCCGCTCAACAGGCTTGCCATGGCGGTGACCATCGCGACCCCTGCGGAGGGCCCATCCTTGGGGACCGCCCCTGCTGGGACGTGTACGTGGATTCGCCGCGACCCAACTCCCTCGGCCCCCAGCTCTGTCGCATGGGAGCGCACATAGGAGAGAGCGATCTGAGCCGACTCTTTCATCACGTCGCCGAGCTGTCCCGTGAGTGTGAGACCGGGCTCGCCGTCCATAGCGGTGGCCTCTATGAAGAGGACGTCTCCGCCCGTTCCGGTGACCGCTAGTCCGGTTGCAACTCCGGGAACAGAGGTGCGCTCGGCCGCTTCGAAGTGGAAGCGGGCCTTGCCGAGATACTCCGGCACGTCCTCGGTCGAGATCGTGACGATGGCATCCGCCTGCGCTTCGGCGACGCGGCCCGCAACCTTGCGCAGCACCTTGGCGAGTTGGCGCTCGAGGCTGCGAACACCCGCCTCACGCGTGTGCTCAGAGATGATGCGCTCGAGTGCGCCGTCGTCGATGGTGACTTCTTCGGCCGACAGCGCGTTGCGTTCGAGTTGGCGCGAGAGGAGATGGTCGCGTGCGATGGCGAGCTTCTCGTACTCGGTGTAGCCGTCGAGGTAGATCACCTCCATGCGGTCCAGCAGCGGTGCCGGAATGGTTTCGGCCACGTTAGCCGT
>Ga0136615_10000108_pt1 | contig 32795 bp, 21 predicted proteins | sample AntDrymUQ2882206_2_FD_106647 | JGI IMG/M metagenome (GOLD analysis project Ga0136615, IMG submission 106647) | Polar desert sand microbial communities from Dry Valleys, Antarctica - metaG UQ288 (22.06) | ecosystem: Environmental > Terrestrial > Soil > Desert | place: Antarctica: Dry Valley... | reverse complement strand
TCCACGCGATGGAGGCCGTGCAGCGCGCGCAGGCCGCCACCGGCGAGGTCAAGGGCCACTACCTCAACGTCACCGCGGCGACGATGGAGGACATGTACGAGCGCGCCGAGTTCGCCAAGGAGGTCGGCTCGATCATCATCATGCAGGACCTCACCGTCGGCTACACGGCGATGTCCTCGATGTCGAACTGGTGCCGTGCCAACGGCATGATCCTGCACCTGCACCGCGCCGGTCACGGTACGTACACGCGCCAGAAGACGCACGGCGTATCGTTCCGCGTCATCGCGAAGTGGTGTCGCCTGCTGGGCGTCGACCACATCCACGCGGGCACCGTCGTCGGCAAGCTCGAGGGCGACCCGGCGATGATCATGGGCTACTACAAGACGCTGCGCGACGGCTACGTCGAGAAGGATCTGCAGCAGGGGCTCTACTTCGACCAGGACTGGGCCTCGATGCCGGGCGTCATGCCGGTCGCGTCGGGTGGCATCCACGCTGGCCAGATGCACCAGCTGCTGCACTACCTCGGCGAGGACTCCATCCTGCAGTTCGGTGGCGGCACGATCGGCCACCCGATGGGCATCGCGGCCGGCGCCAGCGCCAACCGCACCGCCGTCGAGGCGATCATCCAGGCCCGCAACGAGGGTCGTGACTACTACACCGAGGGTCCGGACATCCTCGTCGAGGCCGCCAAGGGCTGCCCCGAGCTGAACGCCGCGCTCGAGGTCTGGAAGGACATCACGTTCAATTACACCTCGACCGACACGGCTGACGTCGAAGTCACGCCGACGTCGGCGTAGAGGAGAGAGAAGACATGAGACTCACACAAGGAACGTTCTCCTTCCTGCCCGACCTGACCGACGAGCAGATCAAGGCGCAGATCTCCTACGCGCTCTCCCACGGCTGGTCGATCATGGTCGAGTACACCGACGACCCGCACCCGCGCAACGGGCTGTGGGACATGTGGTCACCGCCGATGTTCGACCTCGCCGAGGACGAAGTGGACGTCGTCATGCGCGACGTCAACGCGTGCCGCGAGGCGCATTCGCACCTCTACGTGAAGGTCGTCGCGTACGACCGCTCCAAGGGCCGCCAGACGTCGGCGATGTCCTTCATCGTCAACCGCCCCGAGCACGAGCCCGGCTTCCGCTTGGAGCGCCAGGAGACCCACGACCGCGTGATCCGCTACACGATCCATTCGTACGCGGGGCTCAGCACGCCCGCGGGCGAGCGCTACGGCGGCGAGGGCGGCGAGCTGGCGCCGATCATCAGCCAGTCCAAGGCAAGCCCGAACGGTAAGTCGGACTCCAACGACTCGGACGAGTAGTGGCACAGACGCTCGAAACCCTGCCTGAGAAGCTCGAGGAAGACCTCGACGGCGACGACGCCGTCGAGGGGGTCCTCTCGCAGCTTGACCGCGAGATGGTCGGTCTCGGGCCCGTGAAGGAGCGGATCCGCGAGATGGCGGCGCTGCTGGTCATCGACCAGCTGCGCCGCGACGCTGGCCTGGAGTCCTCGCGACCGTCGCTGCACATGACGTTCACCGGCAACCCCGGGACCGGCAAGACGACCGTGGCGCTGAAGATGGCCGAGATCCTCTACAAGCTCGGCTACATCGACAAGCCGAAGGTCGTGTCGGTCACCCGCGACGACCTCGTGGGCCAGTACGTCGGCCATACCGCTCCCAAGACCCGTGACGTCCTCAAGCGCGCCCAGGGCGGCGTGCTGTTCATCGACGAGGCGTACTACCTGTACCGACCCGAGAACGAGCGCGACTACGGGCAGGAGGCGATCGAGATCCTGCTGCAGGTCATGGAGACCGAGCGCGCGGACCTGGTCGTCATCCTGGCGGGCTACAAGGACCGGATGGAGACGTTCTTCAAGTCCAATCCCGGCATGGGCTCGCGCGTCGCGCACCACCTGCACTTCCCGGACTTCACGCCCGAGGAGCTCGTGCAGATCGGCGACCTGATGATGAAGCAGCTGCAGTACGAGTTCGACGACGAGGCACGCGGGGCGTTCGAGGAGTACATCATGCGCCGCCTCGAGCGGCCGCGCTTCGCCTACGGGCGCAGCATCCGCAACGCCATCGATCGGGCGCGCATGCGCCAGGCGGGCCGCCTCTACGCCAACCGCGACAACCTGAGCAAGGAAGACCTCATGACGATCAAGGCCGAGGACATCCGGGCGAGCTCGCTGTTCGGCGACGAAGAAGGCGAGTCCCCCGGCGACGAGCAGAAGAACTCTTCCGACGGCAAACAGCAGACTGCCCGCGGTAACGAGAGCTAGCTCGAGGAGCGAGACCGTGCCCAGACCGATCATCCTCGGCGTCGTCGGCGACTCCGCGACCGGCAAGACGACGCTGAGCCGCGGCCTCGTGCGCATGCTTGGCGCGAACAACGTCACGCACGTCGCGGCGGACGACTATCACCGCTACGACCGTCGCCAGCGCGCGGAGCACCAGATCACGCCGTTGCATCCGGACTGCAACTACATCGACATCATGGAGCGCCACTTCGCCGAGCTGCGCGCGGGCAACGCGATCCTCAAGCCGGTCTACCAGCACAAGAACGGCACGTTCGGGCCGCCGGTGTACACCAAGCCCAAGCAGTTCACGCTCATCGAGGGACTGCTGGGCTACCACACGCCCGAACTGCGCGACAGCTACGACGTGCGCGTCTTCCTCGCGCCGCCGGAGAAGCTGCGGCGCGCGTGGAAGGTGCAGCGCGACTGCTCGCGGCGCGGCTACACGACCGACCAGGTGCTCGAGGAGCTCGACCGGCGCGAGCCGGACTCCGAGCTGTACATCCGCCCGCAGCAGCGCTGGGCTGACCTCGTGGTGTCCTTCAAGCCCGGCAGCCGCGGCGACCAGGAGCATCTGGACGCCGAGATCGTCCTGCGCAAGGGGCTGGTGCATCCCGATCTGTCGGAGTTCGCCGAAGAAGGCGCCAGGGGCGTGACCGTCGACGAGAGCGACACGGAGCATCGTCTGTTCGTGCCCGGCGACATCGACCCGGCGCGCGGATCGGCGATCGAGGAGGCCGTGTGGGAGCGGATGCACTTCGCGTCGCACCTGCGCTCCGAGCGGCTCGGCGAGTTCACGGTCGGCACCGAGCTGCATCGCTCCGAGTCGCTGGCGATCGTCCAGGTGCTCGTCCTCTACCACCTCGTCACGGCGCGTGCCACGGTTGCGCTCGGCGGCGAGGGCATGCGCACCGACCAGACGCCAGAGGGGCGCGCACCGGCATCGGCCACGCCGTAGGGCATGCCGCCGCAGGGTTTGTCGAGGGCCCGCGCTCGCGCGGGCCCTCGTGTGTTGGAAGCAGCTTGCCGAGCGGAGTAAGCTCGTATCGATTGATACGAGCTTAGGAGGCACCATGGACGTACGCGATGGCATGAACCGGGTGGTGGTGACCGTCGGCCCGGACCACACGTTGCGTGAGGCCGCGCGGCGGATGACGGCGGCGCAGGTCGGCGCCGCGGTCGTGCTCGATCCCGAGGGCGAGGGACCGGGCATCCTCACCGAGCGCGACCTGCTGCAGGCCTGCGGCCGCGGCGATGATCTCGACAGCGAGCATGTCGGTGGCCACATGACGCAGCGGCTGACGTACGCCGCGGCGGAGTGGCCGTTGGAGAAGGCGGCCGAGGAGATGGTTCTCGGGCGCTTCCGCCACGTCGTCGTGCTCGACGGCTCCGAAGTCGTGGGCATCCTCTCGATGCGCGACATCGTCCGCTGCTGGACCGAGGCCGGAGCTCTGAGGGGCGACGCTTCGAAGTCGACGGAAAATTCGATGGGTCAGGCGGCGACGATCTGAGATCCTACGTCGCTCGTACCGTTTGTTACAAGCGATAGGGAGCCGGACATGACCGAGACCGCTCGACGGGTGCTCATCGTCGCCAACCGCACCGCAGCAACCGAGAAGTTGCTGGACGCGGTCCGGCGGCGGGCACAGGCCGGGCCGGCCACGTTCCATCTCCTCGTACCGGCCACGCCGCGCGGACTGCACCGGGTCGTCGACCCCGAGGACACCGGCCGCGAAGAGGCCGAGGCACAGCTCGAGCTTGCGCTCGAGCATCTGCGGGAGGCAGCCGGGGCGCACGTCAGCGGTCATGTCGGCGTCGCCGACCCGATGGCGGCGATCTCCGACACGCTGCACCGCCAGGACATCGACGAGATCATCATCTCGACGCTCCCGCGCCGTCTCTCGCGCTGGATGCGCCTCGACCTTCCGAGCAAGGTGCGGGGGATGGGCACGCCGGTCACGCACGTCGAGGCCGTACGCCCGCCCGCGGCGGACCGCGTGGCCGTCGACGATCGCGCGGCATAGGGCGGCGCGGCCGCGCGACCTACGAGCGGCGGCGCGGCTTGGCGGCGGGGCGGTCCGCGCCGGCGTTGTCGCCCAGTGCCTCGCGCACCGCCGGCGACGCCGCGAACGACATGAAGCGCTCGACGGCAGCGCGGCGCGGGCCGACCGTCGAGCACATCGCATACCAGCGCCGTGCCGCGGGGCGGTGGCGCACCGGCAGCGCTGCCAGCAGGCCGTGCTCGAGCTCCATCGCGACGGCGTGGCGGGAGATGAACGCGACGCCGAGCCCGGCGCGCGCCGCCTGCTTGATCGCGCCGTTGGAGCCGAGCGTCAGCGTCTGCGGCTCGAGCGCCGAGGCCGCGAGGAACTCCTCGTTGACGACCCGCGTGCCCGAACCCGGCTCGCGCAGCAGCCACACGCGACGCTCGAGCTCCGTCGCGTCGACGGTGCTGCCGCTGGCATGCGGGTCGTCGGGCGACGTGATGAGGACGAAGTCGTTGGCGAGGATCGCCGTCGCCTCGATTCGCGGGTCGCGCGGCGGCCGGCCGCCGATCGCGACGTCGGCGCGATGGTCGAGCACGAGGTCGAGGACCTGCTCGCGGTTGCCGACGGCGAGCGTCAGGCCGATCGTGTCGTTGTTCTGCGAGAACGCCCGCATCAGCGGTGGGACGAAGGACTCCGCCGCGGTCGTGACGGCGGCCAGGCGCAGGCGGCGGTCGGCGAGGTGCGCGGCCTCGCGCGCGGCGCGCCGGCCCTCCTCGAGCAGGCCGATGACGTCGGCGGCAAACGGCGCGAACGCGGTGCCGGCGGCGGTCGGGCGGATGCCGCGTCCCTCGCGCTCGGTGACGGGCGTGCCGAGTTCGCGCGACAGCGCGGCGACGGCGGCCGATACCGAGGGCTGCGTGACCACGAGCTCGTCGGCCGCAGCGGTCACGGACCCACCTCGCATCACCGCCAGGAAGCTGCGCAGCTGCGTCAGAGTTATAGACACCAGGCGTACGTTACTGAGAAAGGATACAAATTCCCACGATACCGACCGGTCTCGGGCGTGGCAGCCATCACATGCGGGCCTCAAGTCTCTCAGAGCCGGCGCCGGGAATCGGCAAGCGCGCGTGGGGCACGCTGGCTGGCCGGTCATGATCACCGCCGGTGGCCGTGCCGTCGCGGTCGCGACGCTCGCCTTCGACGGGACGTTTCGCGCGACCCGCCCGCCGTAGGAGGCGCTCGGCGAAGCCGCGCTACCAAGCAGGCGTCGCAGACGAGCGGTTCTTGACGGGCGCCTCGGCGGCTGCGCTGGCCATCGACAGTCAGGCCGCGACCGGCGGCGGCCGGTCATACACCCCCGCTGGTGCAGCGCGCGCCATCGTGGAAGACCGTTATGGAAACAGCTCCCACCTGCTCCCGCACCATTGTGGGCACTCCGCGGTGCGGCTGGTACGCTCGAGCTCATGGAAGCGAATGACCCTCGTGATCCGGCTGTGCTCGCACAGCGCCTGTGGTTCCCGGGGCCGGCGGCTCCGTATTCACCCGCTCAGCGTCGCGCGATCAGTGAGCTGGTTGTCGCCTACGTCGAGCGTGTGGTCGCGGCATGTTCGCGGCCTCCGAGCGACCGGGACCGTTGAAGCGTTCATCCGTCGTGTTCCTGACCTTGGGCGCCAGTCCTCGATTGCCGAACGACGAGTAGAGCGCTTCAATTCCAGAAGTTTTGTTCTATAGTAGCGTAGTTTTTCTAGTCTTACAGAAGCATGTATAGAATTCGGGAAATACATTGCTTGTTTGTCTTTGCTGCTGTAGGTTCGTTGCGAGGTCCGGAACGCAACTTCCCATCACGGCCCTCAGAAAGCGAAGTGTTTTCATGGGTCTTCCCGTCGTTGGTGGCCTGATCGACTCCGTCGTCGGCATCCTTACGGGTACCGTTTTCGGCATCGCGCCGCAGCTTGCTGCGCTCTTGCGTTCCCTCGGCCTCCCTGTCTGAACACAGCAGTTCACCAGAGAGCTGAGCTGAGTAGCCGGCTCTCCGCGCCCCGGGATGCTGGACGCCTATCGCTGTCGTAGGTTGATCTGGTTACTGGATGCTGATCGCGATCAGGCCGGTCCTCCGCGAGGTCAAGCTTGCGGAGACCGGTCGGCTGACCGGAGTACGCACGCGGGCGGCCGGCCTGGTTGACGTTGACCGCAAGCTGGAGCGCTGCCGCCGCACCAGCGGCCGGCTTGTCCTTGCCTACATCGACGTCGTCGGGCTGAAGTGACCTCATGACACCGGGGCGGTTCACCAAGATCGACGCCGCGCTTGGCTTCGTGGCGGACGTACGCGCGATCAGGACCGGCTTCGCGAGTGCGCTGACGACGAGACCGCCCCTGCGCTGATCGCGCGCAGATCGCAAGATGATCGAGGGGCGCCACGACGAGACGCCGAGAGGCGCTGCGCTCGCCGATGTCCAGCGCAGCGCCGATGGTGAGATCGGCCCATTTAGGGCGTCTTTAAGGCCAATATTGGCCTATATATTCTGGAATAGTTTTGCTAGTTTGGTCTTGCTGCTGAAAGGTTGTTGAGGCGGGGCCGAGACGCAGCTTCCCCCTAGTCGGCCCGCTCGGAGTGCGAAGTGTTTCTCATGGGTCTTCCCATCGTTTGGTGGCCTGATCGACGCCGCCGTCGGCATCCTCACGGGTACCGTTTTCGGCATCGCTCCGCAGCGGTCGTTGCTGCCTTCCGTGGCGTCCCTGTCTGACCCGTCACCGGCGAGCTGAGCTGAGAAGCAGGCTGGTCGCTCCCCGCGCCCCTGGGCGCGACGTGTGTCCGTCGCTCGCCGTAGCGGCGTACTCGGCGTTTCTGCGTCGGGTCTTGATGGTCAATCACCGCAGGACGTTCTTGGTGCCAGGAGCGCCACGGACGGATGCGGCAATTCGACGTCCCCTCAAGTGGAGAACCCTCATGCATCAGTCTCATCAGCATCGAATCCGCACCAGCCTGCTCGCCGGCGCCATGGTCATGGCTATCGGTCTGCTCGGCGGCACAGCTGTAGCCCAGGCCGCCCCATGTGTCCTGACCCCGGCGACGGGGTCGGCGACTCAGACCCCCACGACCGTGACGGGCGGTCCCGCGAACGACACGATCGACTGCAGCGGCGCGACGACGGTCACGACGATCAACGGCAACGGCGGAAACGACACGATCACCGGCAACGACCTCGGCGACGCGATCAACGGCGGCGACGGCAACGACACCATGACCGGTGGCGCCGGCGTCGACAGCATGAACGGCGGCCTCGGCATCGACACGATCAACGGCCTCGCCGGCAACGACACCCTGATCGGCTCCTCCAACGACGGCAGCCAGGACAGCCTCTTCGCGGGCGACGGCACCGACACATGCCAAGGGCCCGCGCCGGACCCCGACATCCACAACAGCTGCGAGAACACGAGCACGCCGCCGGTGAGCGGACCGGGTTCGAGCAGAGCAAACGCAACGGAGCTGTGCCAGGCCGCCGGCGGAACGTTCGTCGACCTGGGTCCGCTGGCCTACAACTGCGTGTTCGTAAACCCCTTCAGTAACCACCGCGTCACGGAAGCCGGCCAGGTCTGCACAGACCTGACGGGTGCATTCGTCAACGCGGTGCTGATCTACTCCTGCGTCCTGCCCTGAACGCAACCGTCCGCTCCACCAGCTGACCTAGCTGAACGAGCACAGCAAGGAGGCAGTCGGACCGGAGGGCCGCTTTCATTGGCGGCCCTCCGGCTTGCACAGGAGTCGCGGTAGCTCTCGCGGCACCGATGCCGTAAGCGCTGTCGGCGAAACGCGAAAACTGCATCGCAACCGGGTTGGCCATGGCGCGATCGTCGGCCAGATACGGTGCTCCGATGTCCTTGGACCTCTTCGCGGGAATCCGCGTCAGCGACTACGAGGCGGCGAGGCCCTGGTATGAGCGTCTGCTCGGCGCAGAGCCCTCGTTCCTCGCGCATGCGACCGAGGCGGTTTGGGAGCTCGCGGAGCATCGCTTCCTGTTCATCGTGGAGGACGCCGAGGGAGCCGGCCGAGCGGTCCACACGGCCTTCGTCGACGACCTGGACACGCTCGTTGCCGACATCGCCCTGCGCGGCATCGAGCCCGACGAACGGGTCACGTATCCGGGTAAGGCGCGCAAGGCGATCTATCGCGACGCCGACGGCAACGAGATCGGCTTCGGCGGCGCGATCTGAGCGCGGATCGTGATCGCCCGGGGATGGGCTGTTGTTTCTGACCCATCGGACGCCGAACGAGCTGAACCCACGCACGGGTGATGTGAACGAACTCACCTAAACAACCGGCTTGCTTTCTCTGCCCCGATGCAGAGGGTAGATGTGAGTGTCTCGCCGCCTCGCAACGCTCTTGGCTATCGTCGCGAGCCTCGTCCCGATCGCACCCGACGCCGGCGCTCAGGTTCCCGTGTCCCCCCGGAAACGAGAAACCCCGCCTGGGCGGGTTCCCGTGTGAAGCGGATGAAGGGACTCGAACCCTCGACCTTCTGCATGGCAAGCAGACGCTCTAGCCAACTGAGCTACATCCGCGAAGGGCGCGGATTATAGCCCGGCGGCGGACGCCGGCCCGACGGTGGCAGCGAGATTTCGCGCGCGACGCGCGCATGATCGGCGCGGCGGATGGTCGCGGTGGCGTGGAGCGGCGTAGGCTCGACGTCCATGGGCGAGCGAAAGTTCGACGTCATCGTGATCGGCGCCGGGCCCGCGGGCGAGGTGCTGGCGGGCCGGCTCGCCGAGCGTGGCCTGCAGACCGCGATCGTCGAGTCGCGGCTGATCGGCGGCGAGTGCTCGTTCTATGCGTGCATGCCGTCCAAGGCGCTGCTGCGCCCGGCCGAAGTGCTCGGTGAGGCGCAGCGCGTGCCCGGCGTACGCGAGGCCCTCTCCGGCGACCTCGACGTGCAGGCCGTGCTGGCGCGCCGCGACGAGATCGTCAACGACCTCGACGACGCGGGCCAGGTCGCGTGGCTGACCGACCGCGGCGTCACGCTCGTGCGCGGCCACGGGCGCGTGGAGGGAGAGCGCCTCGTGCGCGTCGGCGACGAACTGCTGCGCGCGGGCCGCGCCGTCGCGATCGCGACGGGCAGCGACCCCGCGCTGCCGCCGATCCCCGGCCTCGCCGAGGCGCGCCCGTGGACGAATCGCGAGGCGACGACGAGCCAGGTCGTCCCAACGCGGCTGCTCGTGCTCGGCGGCGGCGTCGTGGGCGTCGAGCTGGCGCAGGCGTACGCGTCCTTCGGAACGGCCGTGACGCTGATCGAAGGGGGACCGCGCGTGCTCGGGCGCGAGGAGCCGTTCGCGGCCGAGGCGATCTGCGCCGCGCTGCGCGAGCGCGGCGTCGAGCTGCTGACCGGGGTGCAGGCGACCCGGGTCAGGCGCCCGCCGCCCGGCGACGGCGACGGCGACGAGGTCACCTTGAGCCTCGACGACGGGCGCGAGCTCGTCGGCGACGAGCTGCTCGTGGCGGTCGGGCGGCGCCCGTCGACGAGCGACATCGGGCTGCAGACGATCGGTCTCAAGCCGGGCGGCTACCTGCAGGTCGACGACCGGATGCGCGTCGCCGGCCACGAGTGGCTGTACGCGATCGGCGATGCCAACGGCCGCTCGCTGCTGACGCACATGGGCAAGTACCAGGCGCGCGTCGCCAGCCGCGTGATCGCCGGCGACGGCGCCGCGCGGGCGACGCAGGAGGGCCCGGGCTCGCCGCGCGTGATCTTCACCGATCCGCAGGTCGCCGCGGTCGGTATGACCGAGGCCGCCGCCCGCGAGGCCGGGATCGACGTGCGCACGGTGGCCCATCCCAGCTCCGGCACGGCCGGCGCGAGCTTCGTCGGCCGCTCGACGCCGGGCAGTGCGCAGCTCGTGATCGACGCCGCACGCGACGTGGTCGTCGGCGCGACGCTCGTCGGCTTCGAGGTCGCCGAGTGGCTGCAGGCGGCGACGATCGCCGTTGTGGGGGAGGTGCCGATCGCCCGATTGTGGGATTGCGTGCCCGCGTTTCCCACGCGCAGCGAGGTCTGGCTGGCGCTGCTGGAGGCCTACGAGCGCGGCTGAGGAGTGGACCCTCGTGCGCGATCGCGCACGGCCGGCTGCGCGGCATCGCACCGGACGCTGCAGTACCGCCTGGGTAGAGCCCGCAGCCGATGCGCGGACAACGGCAGCACATCTGGGGGCTAGCTCCGATGTAACGGGGCGCACGTTCTGGGACCTTCATAGACGTTGACGGCCACGCCGTGGCCAACGGCCGACGAACAAGGGGCAACGCATGCTGCTACTCGCAGCGACCGTGCGCGGGCCAAGGACCGGCAAGCACCGCGCGCGTCGCCAGAACAAGGACGTTCGATGAGCCTGGATCTCACTGACCGGGGGGCCGCGCGTATCGCCAGCCAGCCGCTGGTCGCCGCGGTGGCCAAGGACGAACTGACCGCACGGCGGATCGAGGGCGTCCTGGCGAGCGACGGCATGCTCGTCGAGACGCGCGGTCTCAGCGTCGAAGAGCTCGGTCACGGCGCCGCCTCTGACCCCGATGTGCTCGTCGTGGCCTTCGGCCGCGGCATCACCGAGCGCGACCAGCAGATGCGCCGGCTGCGCAAGAGCCTGCCCGACACGCACCTGGTCGCCGTCATGCCCGAGGACTCGCGCCGCGGCGTGCGCCGCGCGCTCGAGGCCGGTGCCGACGGCGTCGTCTTCGACACCGAGCTCGAGACCGCGCTGACCTCGACGGTCCGCGCCGTCCTCGCCGGGCAGACCGCCGTCCCGGCCGCCCGCCGTCATGAGATCGACCGGCCGACGCTCTCGGGCCGGGAGAAGCAGGTCCTCGGGATGGTCGTCATGGGGATGAGCAACAAGGCGATCGCCTCCAAGCTCTTCCTCGCCGAGAGCACCGTGAAATGCCATCTGTCGTCCGCCTTCACCAAGCTCGGCGTGCGCTCGCGCAACGAGGCCGCCGACCTGATCGTGCACTCCGGCGGTGTGATCGGCCTCGGCCTGGTCAGCTCGTCGTCCGCGTACTCGTCCACGGAGGGAAATCAACAATGACCATGACGCGGACCCGGCCCGGCGCGAAGGCGCGGCCATGAAGCGCCTGCTGATCGTCGCCGACCACTCGCTGGTCGCGCACTCCATCCGGCTCGCCCTCAAGCAGACGGCCGGCTTTCAGGTCGCCGGCGTGATCGACGGCCGTGTCGGCGCGCGTGACGCGCTGCTCGACATGCGTCCCGACGTCGTCCTCGTCGATGACATGCACGACCCGCGGACCGGCGAGGCGCGCGACCCCGACGTCGACTACGCGCTGGCGCGCCTGCGCGACGCGAGCGAGCACCTGCCGGGCGCCCAGCGCCTGCTGCTGACGCTGCGTATGGACGACGGCTGGATGAACGACGCCTTCGACGCCGGCGCACATGCCGTGCTGTCGAAGTCGATGCATCCCGTCAGCCTCGGAACGATGCTGCGCGAGGTCGTGCGCGGCAACGTCGTACACCGCTTCGAGCGTCGCCCCGCCGCGCTCGTCGACTGCCCGCTGACGCTGCGCGAGAAGGAGATCCTCGCGCTCGTCGCCGAGGGTGCGACGAACGGGCAGATCGCGCGGATGCTGTGGGTCACCGAGCAGACCGTGAAGTTCCATCTCTCCAACACATACCGCAAGCTCGGCGTGGCCAACCGCACCGAGGCGAGCCATTACGCCCACGTCAACAACCTCGTGACGGCGGCTGAAGCAGTTGCCTGCTGAGCGCCCCATCGGCCAGGAGCCGGGACGGATCCCGATTCCCTACATCCCAAGGACAGAGCACATGACCCGCCAGCCAAGAACAGCGCTCCCGATGCCCGAGGCGAAGATGCCCTGGGCCGGGGGCACGAAGGACCGCCTCGTCGCCAAGTCGACGGTCGACTCGTCGCCGGAGATCGAGCGCCTCGTCAGCCGCGCCGTCGCTCGCGCCCAGCAGGGCGACCGCGACGCGGTGCGCTTCCTGTACCTGCGCTATGCCGACAACGTCTTCGGCTACGTACGCACGATCGTGCGCGACCACCACGACGCCGAGGACGTCACGCAGCAGGTGTTCGCCAAGCTCATCACGGCGATCGTCAAGTACGAGCCGCGCGGCGTGCCGTTCGTCGCCTGGCTGCTGCGGATGTCGCACAACGTCGCTGTCGACGCCGTCCGCGCCCGCCGCACGACCCCCGCCGCGCAGATCTTCGGCCCCGACGACGCCGTCTGCGAGGACGCTCCCGAGCGCGCTCGCTCGTTGCACGCGGCGCTCGCGGACCTGCCCGAGGACCAGCGCCAGGTCGTCGTCCTGCGCCACGTGCTCGGCCTGTCACCCGTCGAGATCGCCCAGCAGCTGGGCCGCACGAGCAGCTCGGTCTACGGGCTGCACCACCGCGGCCGGCGCGCGCTGGTCGCCGGGCTGGAGCGCCTGGACTCGACGCCGCTGACGGCAGCGCGAGGGCGGATTGCCGGGCAGATCGCCGCGGCTGCCTGACGGGAGTTGCGAGCTCGATGAGAGCATGTGCCGTCGATGCTCGTCTGCGGGCTGGCGGGGAGGCGTACTATGCCCCCGTGCGTTCCGTGATCACCGGCGGAGCCGGCTTCGTCAGCTCCAACCTCGTCGCCGTGCAGAGCGACGTGCGCGTCTCGATCGAGCTCCCGCAGAGGCGAACCGCTCCTGCCTCGACCCGAGCGGCGCTCGCCACGGGTCTGTGACGATCTGACGCCAGAGGACCAGGTGCGCGTCATCGATTCATACGAGCTCTCGGCCACGCAGGAGGGGATGCTGTTTCATCGGCTCCTCGGCGAAGGAACGGGTGTCGACCTCGAGCAGATCGTGTGTCGTATCCGCGGGCGGTTCGACGAGGGGGCGTTCGTGCGCGCCTTTCACGAGGTCGCGGCGCGCCACGCGGTCCTGCGAACGAGGTTCAACTACGACGGCGCCGATCGTCCCGCTCAGGAGGTCGTCGAGGCGGTGGAGATTCCAGTCGAGCGCCTCGATCTCACCGGCGCCCCGCCGTCGGCCCGCACATCACGTTTCGACGAAGCCCTCCGCCTGGACCGTGCGCGCGGCATCGATCTCAGGCGTGCTCCCTGCATGCGGTTGATCGTCGTCGATTGCGGCCCAGACGAGCATCGCGTCGTGTGGACGTTCCACCACGCCCTGCTCGACGGGCGGTCGTTCCCCCTCGTGCTGCGCGAGGTCTTCGCCTGCTACGACGCCGCGGCCGCTGGTCGCGTGCCCGCCTTGCGCTCGCCGCGTCCATACCGCGAGTACATCGAGTTTCTTCGCGGTCTCGATCTCGGTTCGGCCGAGCGGTACTGGCGCGATCGCCTGTCGGGCTTCACGACGCCGACGCCGCTCGTCATCGACCGCGCGACGATCGACGAACGAACGGCGGACATCCAGGGTGTGTGCGAACGGCGACTGTCCCGGGAGCAGACGGCGGCCCTGCGCGAGCTGGCCGCATCCCGGGGCGTGACGCTCAACACGCTGCTGCAGTCGGCCTGGGCGATCCTGCTGCATCGCTACAGCCGCGAGACCGATGTCGTCTTCGGCGCGACGCGCGCCTGCCGTCGCTCGGCGCTGCCGGACGCCGACGAGATGGTCGGGTTGTTCATCAACACCCTGCCGCTTCGCGTGAGGCTGGATCCCGAGGCTCGTCTCGACGAACTGCTCAAGGACGTCCGTGCCCAGCAGGTGCAGCTCAGAGAGCACGAGCACACCCCGCTCGTGAACGTCCAGGGCTGGAGCGATGTCCCCCGCGGCAGCCCGCTCTTCGAGACGATCCTGGTCTACGAGGAACGTACGCTCGACACGGTCTTGCGGACGCTCGACGTCGAAGGCGCTCGTCTCGAGCTCGCCTATCACGGCCAGACCAACTATCCGCTGGCGCTCATCGCCTACGGCGACGACGAGATTCTCGTGCGCCTCGAGAGCGATCGGCGCCGCGTCGACGACGCGCCGGCGTCCCGTGTGTTGGACCATTTCGTGACCTTGCTGACGGCCATGCCACAGCACGCGGACCGCAGCCTTCACGAGTTGCCGCTCCTCTCGGAGGATGAGCGGATCGCGCTGGAGTCGGTGGGGGTTGCAGCGGATCCTGGTGTGGGTCGCTGTCTGCATGTGCGCTTTGAGGAGCGGGCGCGGGCGGCGCCCGGGCGCGTGGCGGTGGTATGCGATGGGGAGTCGTTGACGTATGCGCAGCTGGACCGGCGGGCGAACGCGTTGGCGTTGCGGTTGCGCTCGCTGGGGGTGCGCCGCGACGTCTTGGTGGGACTGCGGACCGAGCGCTCGCTAAGCGTGGTGGTGGCAATCCTGGGAATCCTGAAGGCTGGCGGCGCCTACGTGCCGTTGGATCCGGCCTATCCGCGCGAGCGGGTCGCGTTCATGCTGGCGGACTCGGGCGTCGGGGTGGTGGTGACGGAATCCGGGTTCGTCGAGGATTTCGCGGCCTGTGGAGCGTCGCTGGTCGTGGTCGATCGTGAGCGTGCGGAGGCGGAGGTCGGACCCGACGCGGAGGTGGGCCCGGGCGATCTGGCGTATGTGATGTATACGTCGGGTTCGACGGGTGAGCCCAAGGGAGTGTTGATCAGTCACCAGAACGTCGGCCGCTTGTTTGATGCGACCGAGGGGTGGTTTGGCTTTGGTGAGGATGACGTATGGTCGTTGTTTCACTCGTATGCCTTTGACTTCTCGGTGTGGGAGATGTGGGGAGCGCTGCTGTACGGCGGGCGCCTGGTGGTGGTCCCGTTCTGGGTGAGCCGCTCGCCGGAGGCGTTTTGCGAGCTGGTGCTGCGTGAGGGCGTGACCGTGCTCAACCAGACGCCGTCGGCGTTTCGGCAGTTCATCTCGGCCGATCTGCAATCAGGGCCGGCGGTAAAGACGGATCTTCGATATGTGATCTTCGGCGGGGAGGCGCTGGAGCTTTCGAGCTTGGGCCCGTGGTTTGATCGCCACGGCGACACGCGCCCGCAGTTGGTGAACATGTATGGGATCACCGAGACGACGGTGCATGTGACCTACCGGTCGATCTCGATCGAGGATCTGCGGGCGGGTGCTGGCAGCGTGATCGGGGTTCCGATCCCGGATCTGCGGTTGTTCGTCCTGGACGCCTACGGCTCACCCGTGCCGACCGGAGTGGCGGGTGAGATGTACGTCGGCGGTGGCGGGGTCGCGCGCGGGTATCTGGGCCGCGCCGAGCTGACCGCGCAGCGCTTCGTGGCCGATCCGTTCAGTGAAATTGACGCCAGGCTGTACCGCACGGGGGATCTGGCCAGGCGGCTTGAGAACGGCGATCTGGAGTATCTGGGTCGGATCGATGACCAGGTCAAGATCCGCGGCTTCCGGATCGAGCTCGGTGAGATCGAGGCGGTGCTGGCACGCCATCCGGCCATCAGGGAAGCGGTGGTGCTCGCGCGTGAGGACACCGGGCTTGACAAGCGGCTGGTCGCCTACGTGGTGGCCGCCGGCCAGCCTGACGAGCTGATCGAGCAGCTCAAGCGCCACCTGCGGGCCAAGCTGCCGGAATACATGGTCCCCGCCCACTACGTCCTGCTCGACGAGCTGCCACTGACGCCCAACGGCAAGACCGACCGCAAGGCCCTCCCGGCACCCGACTACGGACGCCGCGAGGACAAGCGACCGTACGTCGCCCCGCGGACCGCCACGGAGGAGACGCTCGCCGCTGTCTGGGCGGCGGTGCTGGGCGCACCGCGCGTCAGCATCGACGACAACTTCTTCGAGCTCGGCGGCGACTCCATCCTCACGATCCAGGTCATCGCGCGCTGCCGGCGGGCGGGCTTGCAGCTCACGCCCCGCGACCTGGCCAAGCAGCCCACCGTGGCGCAGCTCGCGAAGGTCATCGAGTCCACGGCACCCGCGCCGGTCGCGGAGCCCGAGCCGGAGCGAGGACCGATCCGGCCGACGCCGATCCAGAGCTGGTTCTTCGAGCAGCGATTTGCCAACCCGCACCACTGGAACCAGGCGTTTCTCTTCGAGATCGCCGCGGGCGTCGACCTCGACGCCCTGCGGCAGGCCCTCGACGAGGTGGTGGCTCACCATGACGCGCTGCGCCTGCGGGTCGCGGGGCAGGACCCGGTGCTGACGCTGCGCCACGAGCCGAGCAGCGCCGCCCCGGCGATCACGCGGATCGATCTCACGCCGGTCGCGCCGGAAGCGCACGCCACGAGCATCGAGACCGCCGCCGCCGCGGCTCAATCGCAGCTTCACCTTCACGACGGTCCGCTGCTGGCGGTCGTCCACTTCGATCGCGGAGCGAAGCCGGGGCGGCTCTTCATCGCCGTCCACCACCTCGCTGTGGACGGCGTCTCGTGGAGGCTCCTGATCGAGGATCTCGAGACGGCGTATCGCGCGCTCCGAGCGGGCGCACCCGTGCGGCTACCGCCGCGATCGGCGTCCGTGCAGCGCTGGTCGCAGGCGCTCGGGAACGCGGCGGCGAACCCGGCGCTGGCTGCATCGGCGGCGCACTGGCTGAAGATCGGCGCCGTGCCCGCAGACCTGCCGGCGCAAGGCACAGGGCAGGGTGCGAACACCGAGGCGCTGGCGCGGACCGTGACGGTGTCGCTCGACGGCGAAGAGACCCAGGCCCTGCTGCAGCGCGTGCCGGCGGCGTACCGGACGCAGATCAATGATGTCCTCCTCACGGCGCTGGCGCTGGCGCTGAGAGGTTGGACCGGTCGCGATGCCCATCGGATCGACGTGGAGGGACACGGACGAGAGGACGCGCTCGTGGCGCTCGACGTCTCGCGAACCGTGGGGTGGTTCACCAGCCTGTATCCGGTGGTCGTCGATCTCGAGGGCGCCCAAGAGCCCGGGAGCGCGTTGAAGCTCATCAAGGAAGAGCTTCGCCGCGTGCCTGATCGCGGCCTCAGCTACGGGGTTCTCAGGTACGCGTCATGCGACGCGGCGGTCGCTGCGCAGCTCGCCGCACAGCCCTCGGCGCAACTGTTGTTCAACTATCTTGGCCAGTTCGACCAGGTCGTGGCGGGCTCGCAGCTGGTTCGCTTCGCCGACGAGCCGACGGGCGCCTGGCACGGACCGGCGAACGCGCGCCCCCACCGCATCGAGGTGGTGGCCCTCGTGCGCGACGGCCGATTCGAGGCTCGTTGGATCTACGGCGCCGAGCGCGGCCAGCCGGAGGTCATCCAACGCCTCGCCGACGCGTTCATCGCGGCGTTGCGCCAGCTGATCGCCCACTGCATCCAGCCCGGCGTGTCCGGCTGCACACCATCGGATGTTCCGCTGGCGCGCCTGGAGCAGGACGCCCTCGATCGTCTCGCGGCACGCCACACCGACATCGAGGATGTCTATCCGCTCTCGCCGATGCAACGGCTGTTCATCTCGATGGAGGCACGAAGCTCGCGGATCGGTTTTGAGCACTGGGTCTTTCGTCTCAGGGGACCGCTGGACCCCGTGGCACTGCGCAAGGCGTGGGAGGCGACCGTCGCGCGCCACGCGATGCTGCGAACGGTCTTCGTCACCGACGCGGTGGCCGAGCCGCTGCAGGTCGTGACCCGGCGCACAGCGGTTCCCTGGGCCGAGGAGGATTGGAGCGGCGGCGACGCGGCCGACGACGAGGCCAGGCTCCGGTCGTTCCTGGACGCCGATCGGGAGCGTGGCTTCGACGTGGGCGTGGGTCCGCTGACCAGGGTGACGCTGTTTCGCGTGTCCGACGAGGAGCACCAGCTCGTCTGGAGTACGCACCATCTCTGTGTCGACGGCTGGTCCTGGCCGCTCATCATCCGTGACGTCGGGGCCGCCTACGAAGCGCTTCGCGAGGGGACCGAGCCGCGGCTCCCCGCGCCGTGCCAGTACGGCGCCTACATCGGCTGGCTTGCCGCGCGGGCACCCGATTCGCGTGACTTCTGGACGGCCGCCCTCGAGGGATTCGCGTCCGCCACGCCGCTGCCGCTCGAGACGGCGCCGGCCGCGAATGCCGAGGAGGGCATCTGCGCGGCGTCGACGCGACTGGATGCTGCGACGACAGCCGCGCTGCAGAGCCTCGCGCGAACGCTTCAACTGACGCTCAGCACCGTGGTGCAGGGTGCCTGGGCGATCCTGCTCAGCCACCTGAGCGAGCGCGACGACGTCGTCTTCGGCGCGGCGTTCTCGGGGCGGCCCGCGGAGCTTGCGGGCGTCGAGGGGCTCGTCGGTCCGTGCGTGAACAACCTGCCGGTGCGCGTGCGGCTCCAGCCGGGACGGAGCGTCGCGGACTGGTTGACCGAGCTGCACGAGCGCAACCTGGAGATCGCTCAGCACCAGCATGCCTCGCTGTCGGACATCCAGGAATGGGCGGCGGTCCCGTGGCGCCAGCGCCTGTTCGACAGCCTGGTCGTGTTCCAGAACTACGTCGTCGACGAGGCGGTGCTGCGCTGGGGAACGCTCGACGTCGAACCGGTGACGGCGCCCGAGGCGACCAACTATCCCTTGACCCTGACCGTCGCACCGGGCGCGGAGATGGATCTCAAGCTGATGGGCCAGACGAACCGGTTCGGACCGGCTTCGCTCACGATGATGCTCGACGGCCTCGCGCGGGCGCTCTCGAGCTTGGCGCAGCGACCAGACGCTTCGCTCGCGGAGATCGGGTCCGGCCTGCCGGCGTCGTCGAAGGGCACGGCCGCCGTCGCCGTGGCTCGCTCGGCCCAGCGCCGGCAGTCTGCCTACGTGGCTCCCGCGAGCGAGATGGAGCGCGTGGTCGCCGCGGTCTGGGAGGAGCTCTTCGAGGTCGACGAGGTGGGCGTGGAGGACAACTTCTTCGATCTCGGCGGTCACTCGATCCTGCTGCTCCAGGCGCACGCGCGGCTGCGCGAGCGTACGGCGAACGACGTGTCCGTCGTGGCGTTGCTGCAGTACCCCACGATCCGCTCGCTGGCCCGCCACCTCAGCAACGCAGCGATGCCGAGCGAGGCAATCGGCGCTGTCCGTGACCGAGCCATGATGCAGCGCCGTGCGCTCGCGCGGCAGCGCAGTCGGCAGGGTAGGCGCTAGCCCGATGTCCTATTCGGACGCATACGACCCCGAGGACGGCGTCGCGATCATCGGCCTCGCCGGCCGCTTTCCCGGTGCGCGGAACGTGGACGAGTTCTGGAAGAACCTCGTCGACGGCCGTGAGACCCTCTCGTTCTTCTCCGACGGCGAACTCGAGCCCGCGAACGCCGAGGAGATGGCGGCGCGCCGGCAGCCGAGCTACGTGCGCTCACGCGGGATCCTGGCGGACGTCGAGATGTTCGACGCCGGGTTCTTCGGGATCCCGCCGAGCGAGGCCGAGATCCTGGATCCCCAGCAACGCGTGTTCATGGAGACCGCATGGGAGGCGCTGGAGACGGCGGGCCATGTGCCCCGGAGCTTCGACGGGCCGATCGGAGTGTTCGCCGGAATGAGCAACAACTCGTACTTCGTCCAGAACCTGCTCGCTCGGCAGGACGTCACCGACGTCGTCGGCTGGCTGACCACGATGATGGGCAACGAGAAGGACTACCTCGCCACGCGGGTCTCCTACAAGCTCGACCTGCGCGGCCCGGCGCTCAACATCCAGACGGCGTGCTCGACGTCGCTGGTGGCGGTGGCAGCGGCGGTCCAGAGCCTGCTGAACTACCAGTGCGACCTCGCGCTCGCGGGCGGGGTCTCGATCACCCTGCCGCAGCACCGCGGGTACCTCTATCAAGAGGGCGCGATCACGTCGCCGGACGGCCACTGCCGAACGTTCGACCAGAGCGCCGCGGGGACCGTCTTCAGCAACGGCGTCGGGATCGTGACGCTGAGGCGCCTGCGCGATGCGCTCGACGACGGGGACACGATCTACGCCGTGATCAAGGGCGCCGGCATGAACAACGACGGCGCGTCGAAGGTCAGCTTCACGGCGCCGAGCGTCGACGGACACGCCGGCGTCATCGCCTTGGCCCAGGCCCTCGCCGGCATCGATCCGCAGACGATCACCTACGTCGAGGCGCACGGAACCGCCACGCCACTCGGTGATCCGGTCGAGATCGCCGGCTTGACGCAGGCGTTTCGCGCCGGCGGAGCGTCCGCAACCGGCTACTGCGCGATCGGGTCGGTCAAGAGCAACGTCGGCCACCTCGACGCGGCTGCCGGGGTCGGCGGCCTCATCAAGACGGCGCTCGCCCTGCACCACAAGGTGATCCCGCCAAGCCTCCATTTCAGCGCGCCGAACCCGCAGCTGGATCTCGCGGGCTCGCCGTTTGCGGTCGTCACCGCGCTGCAGCACTGGCAGCGCCCGGAGGGCTGGCCGCGGCGCGCCGGCGTCAGCTCCTTCGGCGTCGGGGGAACGAATGCTCACCTGGTCTTGGAGGAAGCTCCCCCGGCCCCGGCCGCGACGGCCGAGGACGACGAGCAGCTGATCATCCTCTCGGCCCGGTCTGCCGCCGCGCTCGACACCGCCACCGCGAGGCTGCGTGACCATCTCGTGAACCATCCTGCCGTTGCGCTGGCCGACGTGGCGTTCACCCTCGCGGCCGGCCGGCGGCGCTTCTCCCATCGCCGCGCTGTCTTGGCCCGCGGGATCGATGAGGCGATCGCGCGGCTCGGCGCGCTTGATCCCGACAGGACGGTCGCCGGCTGCAGCACCGTCGAGGACGCGACGGTGGCGTTCCTGTTCCCCGGGCAGGGCGCGCAATCGGTGGGTATGGGGCGCGGGCTCTACGAGGGTGATCCGGCGTTTCGTGCCGACGTCGACGAGTGCTCGGCGGTCCTGCGTCCCCATCTGGGCTTCGACCTGCGTGACGTGCTCTACCCGAAGGCCGGCGGCGAAGCGGCGGCGCAGCGGCGGCTCGCAGAGACGGCGGTGACGCAGCCGGCGCTGTTCGTCATCGATTACGCCTTGGCGATGACGTGGCGCCGCCTCGGAATCGAGCCCGACGGCATGATCGGCCACTCGGTGGGCGAGTTTGTGGCCGCGTGCGTGGGTGGCATCTTCACGCGAGACGATGCGCTGGCGCTCGTCGCCGAACGAGCCCGTCTGATGCAGGAGTGTCCCGCCGGCACGATGCTCGCTGTCCGAGCCGGTGCCGAGGCGGTCCGCCAGATCCTGCCCGCGGGCCTCGAGATCGCCGCGGAGAATGCCCCCGGCCTGACGGTCGTTACGGGAGCGACGGCTGCGATCGAAGGCTTCGAAGCCCGCCTGGCGCAACGGGACCTGGTCGCCCGCCGCCTGGCGACGTCGCATGCGTTTCACTCGGCGATGATGGAGCCGATGCTCGACGCGTTCTCGGAGGCGGTGGCGTCGACACCCCGGTCGGAGCCGACGCTCGCGTGGATCTCCGGCGTCACAGGAGACTGGATTGCGCCCGAGCGGGCCCAGGAGAGCGCGTATTGGGTGGAGCAACTGCGCCGCCCGGTCCTGTTCGGCAAGGGGATCGCGCGCCTCTTGGAAGGTCGGGCGCGGGTGACGCTCGAGGTCGGGCCGGGACGGCAGCTCACGGGTCTGACGAGGCACGCCGTCCCGGACTGCCTGCCCGGGGCGGTCACGCTCGCGGCTGCCGACGACCGCACGTCGCTGCTGCTCGCCGCCGGGCAGCTCTGGGTCGCGGGCGCGACGCTCGACTGGACGGCCGTTCATCATGGGCGCGCCGGCAGGCGCCGCGTGCCGCTGCCGACCTATCCCTTCGAGCGCGTGCGCCATTGGGTGGATCGCGCCATCGAACCCCCGCGGACGAACGCAGCGGCCCCCTCCGGCAACGGTAACCTTCACGACGGCGAGATGAGAGTCACACCGCCAGCGACCGCTACCGGGCGGCGAGAGGTCCTGGTCGACCGCCTGCGCGGCCTGTTCGGCGAACTGTCGGGCATCGAGCCGCAGAGCCTCGACACCGGCGCCGCGTTCGTCGAGCTCGGCCTCGATTCGCTCTTCCTCACCCAGGCGGCGCTGGCGCTGAAGAAGACGTTCAAGGTGAGGATCTCGTTCCGGGAGCTGATGGACGAGCTGTCGACGATCGACGCCCTCGCCACCCATCTGGACAGCACGCTTCCCGCCGAGGCGGCGCCGGTTGCGGCGGCGGCCGCGACAGAGGTGCGCTCGGCTCCGTCGTCCGCGGGCAATGGCGTCGAAGCCGCGCCCGCCGACGCGGTGGAGCGGCTGATCGCCGAGCAGCTGGAGGTCATGCGCCAGCAGCTGGAGGTGCTGCGCGGTGGCGCTGTCGCCGCCCCGTTGCCGACGACGCCCGCGCCGGCGCCCGCGGCTGCCGCCGAGGGCCCGACCACACCCGCGGCCGAGGCCGCGGCGCCGGCTGCGGCGTTCGGTCCGTACCGGCCACCGGCGCGGGGTACGACAGGCAGGCTGACGGCTCAGCAGGAGCAGGCCCTGCAGGCCTTCATCGACCGCTACACCCGGCGCACGATCGGCTCGAAGCGGTCCACGGCCGCGAACCGGGCGCGGCTCGCGGATCCCCGCACCGCGGCCGGGTTCCGGCTCATGTGGAAGGAGATCGTGTACCCGATCGTCACCGTCCGTTCCTCGGGCTCGCGGCTGTGGGACGTCGACGGGAACGAGTACGTCGATCTCACCAACGGCTTCGGGGCGATCATGTTCGGGCATAACCCCGGTTTCATCCGCGACGCGGTGCGAGCACAGTTGGAGGAGGGAATCGAGATCGGCCCCCAGTCGCCGCTCGCCGGAGAGGTTGCCGCCCGCATCTCGGCCATGGTGCGGATGGATCGGGTCGCATTCTGCAATACCGGATCGGAGGCGGTCACCGCCGCCATCCGCCTTGCGCGGACGGTCAGCGGCCGCGACAGGATCGCGATGTTCGCGGGCGCCTACCACGGGATCTTCGACGAGGTCCTCGTTCGGGCCGCAGGCGATCGCGCGATGCCGATCGCGCCGGGCATCCCGCAGAGCATGCTCGACAACGTCGTCGTCCTGGACTACGGGAGCCCTGAGGCCCTCGAGTACCTGAGGGCCCACGGCGAGGAGCTCGCGGCCGTACTGGTCGAACCGGTCCAGAGCCGCCGTCCCGAACTGCAACCGCGCGAGTTTCTCCACGACGTGCGCCGCCTGACGGAGACCGCGGGCACCGCGCTCGTCTTCGACGAGATCGTCACGGGCTTCCGCGCCCACGCGGGCGGGGCACAGACGATCTTCGGCGTTCGCGCCGATATGGCCACCTACGGCAAGGTCCTCGGCGGGGGACTCCCGATCGGCGTCATCGCCGGCCGACGCGAGTACTTGGACGCCCTCGACGGAGGCGCCTGGGAGTACGGCGACGAATCGATCCCCGAAGTCGGCGTCACGTTCTTCGCTGGCACGTTCGTCCGCCATCCACTCGCCCTGGCCGCGGCTCGAGCCGTGCTGGGTCATCTCGAAGCGAGCGGGCCCGATCTGCAGCGCGGGCTGAACCTGCGGACGACGGAGCTCGCCGCCCGGCTCGATGCCCACGCACGCAGCGTCGGCGCCCCCGTGCGGATCACCCATTTCAGCTCCTGGCTGAATGTCACGTTCCCGGCCGACGTCCCGTACGCGGGGCTGTTCTTCGCGATGATGCGCGACCGCGGGGTGCACGTGTGGGAGGGTCGCTGTCTGTTCCTGACGACGGCCCACACCGACGCCGATCTCGAGCTGGTCTTCCAGGCGTTCGGAGACTCGCTCGCCGAGCTGCAAGCCGCGGGTCTCCTTGCGGGCGGCGCCCAGCCGCCGGTGCCCGGGGCCCGGCGTGGCCATGATGCCGACGGTCGTGAGGGCTGGTTCTTGCCCGATCCCGACCGCCCGGGAGCGTATCTGCGAGTCGCTGAGGCCGTAGCGGGCCATGGCTGACGCGCATCCCGTGTTGCAGCCCGTCGACTTCGACCCGTTCGCGCCGGCGTCGGCCCGGCCGGCGCGCCTGCCCCTCACCGAGTCGCAGGCCGAGATGTGGACGGCCGCGGCGATGGGGCGCGAGGCGAACTGCTCGTACAACCAGTGCTTCGCGTTGGCGCTGCACGGCGCACTTCGGATCGAGTCGCTGCGCGCCGCCCTCGATCACGCCATAGCGCGGCACGAGGCGTTGCGCGCCGTCCTCGCTCCCGACGGGAAAGGTCTGGAGCTGCGGCCGCCGTTCTCGGTGCAGGTGCCGCTGGTCGACCTGTCAGAGCTCGATCAGGCGGGGCAGGCGCGGGAGATCGAGGCGCTGCTCGAACAGGAGTGCGAGACGCCCTTCGACCTCGCCGAGGGGCCGTTGATCCGCGCATTCGTCGTGCGCGAGTCCGCTGATCGCCACCGCTTGGTCCTCACGGTGCACCACATCGTCTGCGACGGCTGGTCGTCGTCAGTGCTGTTCGCAGATCTCGGCCTGCTCTACGCCGCCGATTGCGTCGGCATCCCGGCCCAGCTTGGCCCCGCGGCGTCGTTTCGCGACTACGTCGCCGAGCAGACGAGTCCCGGCGATGCCGCGGCCGCGGCGGCCGACGAGGAGTACTGGGCTGCGCAGTATGCGGATGGAGCGCCCGTCCTCGACCTGCCGGTCGCGAGATCGCGGCCGGTCACGAAGACCTACGCCAGCGGCCGCGAGCAGCTGCAGATCGGCAGCGAGCTGTACGCCGGCGTCAAAGCGGTCGGGGCGCCAGCCGGCGCCACGCTCTTCGCCACGCTGCTCGCGGCGTTCGAGGTGCTCGTGCATCGCCTGTCTGGCCAACAGGATTTCGTTGTCGGCATCCCGCTTGCCGGGCAGCTGGAGCTTGAGAACCCCTCGCTGGTCGCCCACTGCGTCAACACCGTGCCCTTGCGAGCCCATGTCGACCCCGACGCGCCGTTTGCCGAGCATCTGCGCGCTGTTCGTCAAGGTCTGGCCAGCGCGCAGAGCCACTCGCGTGTCACGTTCGGCACGATGGTCCGCCGGCTGCGCATTCCCAGAGACCGCAGCCGCACGCCGCTCGTGCCAATCACGTTCACCATCGACAAGCTCGGCGCGCCGGTTCATTTTGGGGACGTCACGGTGGACTCCGTCACGGCGCCGAAGTCCTACGCCAACTTCGAGCTGGCGATCAACCTTGTCGACAGCGGGTCAGGCATCGTCGTGGAGTGCGACTACAACAGCGACCTGTTCGACGGGCCCACGCTGCGCCGATGGCTGTCGCACTACGACACCGTGCTTCGTGCGATCGTGGCCCGCCCCGAGACCCCCGTCGGTGCAGTGCCTGTCCTCGACGAGGCGGACAAGCGGACGATCCTCGACGAGTGGAACGACACGAACGTGTCCTTTCCCGACGAGAAGCGGCTGCATCGCCTGTTCGAAGCCCAGGTCAGCCGCAGCCCGGGCGCCCAGGCGGTCGTCGACGGCACCGAGCGTGTGTCGTATCAGGACCTCAACGCCCGCGCCAATCGACTGGCTCGTCACCTGCGCCGCGCGGGCATCGGCCCGGGGGTGACTGTCGGCGTCTGCCTGGAGCGGCACGCGAATCTTCTCGTCGCGCTGTTCGCGGTGCTCAAGGCGGGAGGTGCGTACGTCCCCCTGGACCCGGAGTACCCGAAGGATCGAGTGACCTTCATGTTGAAGGATTCACGGGCTCGTGCCGTCGTGACGCAGGCCGACCTGGCTGCCGCGTTCGATGACTGCGGCGTCGAGCGGATCCTCGTGGATGCCGATGCCGAACGTATCGCGTCGGAGGGCTCGACGGACCTCGAAGACGGCGCCGCGAACACAGATCTCGCCTACGTGATCTATACGTCCGGCTCGACCGGGGTGCCGAAGGGCGTCGCCATCGAGCACAAGAGCGCGGGCACGCTTGTGCACTGGGCGAGGACTGTGTTCTCCGACGGCGAGATCGCGGGCCTTCTGGCCTCGACGTCGGTGTGCTTCGACCTCTCCGTCTTTGAGATCTTCTTTCCGCTGGCGTTCGGCGGGCGTGTGATCCTCGCCGACCATGCGATCGAGATCGCGTCGATTCCCGCCCGCGACGAGGTGACCCTCGTGAACACGGTTCCGTCGGCGGTCGCCGAGATCGTTCGCGCGCGCGCGCTGCCACCGTCGGTGCAAGCGGTCTGCCTGTGCGGCGAGCCACTGTCCAGCCGGCTCGTCGATGAGATCTACGACAGCAGCCTGCAGGTGCAGCGCGTGTTCGACCTCTACGGTCCCTCCGAGGACACGATCTACTCGACCTTCGTTCTGCGCAAGCCCGGCGAGCGAGCCACCATCGGCCGCCCGATCTCGAATACCCGCGCGTACGTGCTCGACTCACGGCGCGAACCGGTGCCGATCGGCGCCGTGGGAGAGCTGTACCTGGCGGGTGACGGCCTCGCCCGGGGCTACCTGTACCGCGACGAGCTCACGGCGGAGCGATTCGTGTCGGGCACGTTCGGTGCCCGTCCTGTCCAGCGGGCGTACCGCACCGGCGACCTTGCGCGGTATCGGCCCGATGGGGCCCTGGAGTTCCTGGGCCGAACCGACCATCAGGTCAAGATCCGCGGGTTCCGCATCGAATTGGGCGAAATCGAAGCTGCCCTGGCGAAGCACGAGGACGTCCAGGACGCGGTGGTCGTGGTGCGCGAAGACCGTCCCGGCGACAAGCGCCTCGTGGCGTACATCGTTGCGCGGTCCGACACCGCAGGCTTGGTGGACCGGCTCAGATCAGCACTGCGCGACACGCTCCCCGGCTACATGGTCCCCGCGCACTTCGTGGCCCTCGCGGCTCTTCCCCAGACGCTGAACGGCAAGGTCGACAGGAAATCCCTGCCGTCGCCCGATACCGACGCCGTGACCGCCGGCACGCCGCACGTCGCTCCACGAACAACCACCGAGACCCGGATCGCCGCCATGTGGACCGACGCGCTGGGAATCGCGTCTCCTGGTGTCGACGACGATTTCTTCGACGTGGGCGGCGACTCGCTGAAGGCCGCTCAGATCGTCACGGCGCTGCGCTCGGAGTTCGGCGTCGAAGCAGCGATGCGCCACCTGTTCGAGCGTCCCACCATCGCCGGTTTGGCCGAAATCGTCGATGTCCTCGCCGTGTTGACTGCCGGCGCGCCAGCGAGCGCCTCGAGCGATCGCGAGGAAATCGAAATTTGATGACCACTGCCGAGTTCCTGTCGCGCTTGCGCGAACGCGATGTGCGGCTCTGGCTCGAGGACGGCCAGCTCAAGTGCGATGCCCCGCGCGGGGCGCTCGACGACGGCTGGCGCGAGCAGCTGAGCGTTCGCAAGGGTGAGCTTGCGACGTTGCTCGCCGAAGCCGGGGCGACCCTGAGCGGGCCTCGTTCCCTGGTGCCCCTCAAGCCGACGGGGGAGCGTCCGGCTCTGTTCGTGCGGCCGGGGCACAACGGGGACGTCTTCTGCTACCTCGCGCTGGCGAGGTACCTCGACTCGCGCCAGCCGCTGTACGGCGTCGAGCCAAAGGGGCTCGACGGCGGTCCCCTGGCGGGCACGGTAGAGGAGATGGCAGCGTACGAGGTCGAGCAGATCCGCAGCTTCCAGGCCACGGGTCCGTACTACCTTGCTGGCTTCTGCGCCGGCGGGGCGATCGCCTTTGAGTCGGCGCGGCAGCTCACGCAGGCGGGGGAGGAGGTGGCTCGTGTGGTGCTGTTCGCCAGCCCGTTTCCCAGCGTGTTCCGCACCGGCCCGGTGGCCATGCAGTTGCGTTCCGTGCGCCACCGCGTGGGAGTCCACGCGCCCGCGCTTGCTACAGGTTCCGTCTCTGATCGCCTCGACTACGTCCGAGCTCGCGTGCAGTCGCGGGCGCGCGCGGCGCAACAGCGTCGCGATCCGGCTCTCGCGAACAGGCGCCGGATGGAGGACGCGACCGTCGATGCGCTCAAGCGCTACGAGCCGGGGTTCTATCCGGGGCGCGTCGACGCGATTCTGCCCAGCGAATCCTGGCGCCACTCCGGCGACCGGCCCGACGATTGGAAGCAGGTGGCGCGGCAGGTGATCGAACATGTGGGTCCGAGCGGAGCCGACGGCGACAACATGCTTCGTGAGCCGCGTGTCCGGGCTTTCGCCGCCCTTCTCAATCCGTGCCTGCAAGACGACCCTGGAGATCTCCATGCAGCTGGTTGACCAGATCGACCGTCGGGCGGGACTGACCCGCACGGAGTTCGCGCACGAGTATCTGAGTCCGCCCCGGCCCGTCATCCTGACCGACGCCATGTCGCGCTGGCGCGCCCTGGGCCGATGGACGCCGGAGTTCTTCAAGAACGAGTACGGAGACCTGCAGGTCGTGGTCGACGGCGAGGCGATGGCGCTGCGCGACCTGATCGACCGCATCGATGCCTCGACGAGGGACGATCCGGCGCCCTACCTGCGCAACCAGCCGCTCGCCGCATGGCCGCCGGAGCTCTCCGCCGACGTGTCACCCATGCCTGAATGTACGCAGCCCAACTGGCTGGACAGCCGGTTGTTTCCGTCGCGGCATCCGCTTTCGTCCGTCGAGGTCTACATCGGGGGCCGTGGCGCGCGGTTCCCCGTCCTGCACTACGACGGCTTGCACACCCATGCGTTTCTCATGCAGCTGCACGGTGACAAGCAGTACATCGTGTTCAGTCCCGAGCAGACGGCGTTCATGTACCCGCGGGACGGGCTTGAGATGAACAAGTCCCGGATCGACGACGTGCTGGCGCCCGATCGTGTGGCGTTCCCGCTGTTCGACCGGGCGGAGGGGCTGCGCTTCGAGTTGCATCCCGGGGAGACGCTCTTCGTCCCCGCTGGCTGGTGGCACACCGCTCGGATCCTGAGCTCGTCGGTGACGGTCTCGGTCAACGTCCTCAATCGCGCCAACAGCGCGGCATTCCGGCACGACTACTGCGCGAGCATCGCGCGCCGATCGGCGCTGCTGAGCTCTGTCGTCCGCGCCGGGTTGCGCTTCGGCCAGGCGACCCGCCTCTTCGAGCGCGCGTGAATCGCCCGCGCGGGCTGCCGCGAAGGGCGAGACGCACCCAGCCATACGGCCAGCACGCGGTTGAGTCCGAGGTGCGATTGCGCGAAGATCCGGATGTGCCGCGGACACGAGCACAGGTACCGTGAAAGGCTGGAGGCCTAGCTCGCATGTGGCGAAGGTACACGTATAGCCCGGCAACAGTTGCGTGGGGCGTGCTGGCCGTGGGCATTGCGGTCGGGATTGGCTTCGGCGTTGCAGTGCTCCTTGGGGGGTCCTCGAGCGGCGCGACCACCGGGCAGACAGGCGCGCCCGCTGCTGCGCGGCCGCCCGGTGGCACGGCGGCCGCGGCGCAGACGGACCGGGCGCGGCGGGCGCTCAGCGCACAGCGCCGTGCCGCGAGCCGGCGCGTGCAACGAGCACAGCAGCGCCGCCGTGCGGCCGCCGCGCAGCGCCGCCGGGCGGCCGCAGCGCGCAGCCGTCGGGCGGCCGCCGCGCGCAGCCGCCGTGCGCGCGCCGCTCGGGCCGCGATCGCGGCGCGACGCGCGCGCCGCGCGGCGCCGCGCAGCGCGCGGGTCGTGACGCCGCCTCCACGGCGACCAAGTGCTCCGCCGGCTCCGCCTCCGCCGCCTCCGCCGGCTCCTCCTCCAGCTCCGAACGCGTCTCCCGATCCGCCGGCCGTTTTCGACGACTCAGGCTGATCGTCGTCGCGCGCTGTGGCTAGCGCGCGCGGTGCCACTTCATCTGCTCGAGCAAGCCCCGTTCCACATCCCAGGAGGGCTCATAACCGAAGTGGCTGTGCGCGAGGCCGACGTCCGCGGATGTGTCGCGCGCATCGCCCTGCTGGGTTGCTTCATGACGGATGACGAGATCGGGCAGCTCGGCGCCGACGAACTTCAGCACGTCGAGCATCGAGATCTGCGAGCCCCCGCCGATGTTGTAGGCCTGGCCCGGCACGCCGCCGTCTGCTGCGCGGATCGTGCCCTCCACCGCGTCCTCGACGAACGTGAAGTCCCGCGTCTGTAGCCCGTCGCCGTACAGAACGAACTCCCGCCCATGCAACGCCGCCTCGATCGCGCGGTAAAACGCCATGTCGGGGCGCTGACGCGGGCCGTAGACGCTGAAGTAGCGCAGCATGACGGCCGGCAATCCGTAGTTGCGGTAGTAGAGGTAGCAGAGGTGCTCGCCGAGCGCTTTGGTCGCTCCGTACGGTGAGACCGGACGCAGAATCTGGTCCTCCGTCGTCGGCAGCGCTTGGGCGTCGCCGTAGACCGACGAGGACGAGACGAAGACGAACCTGCTCAGCGCGTCTGTCTGGCGCGCCGCCTCGAGCACCCGTTGCAGCACCGTGACGTTCAGCTGCGTGTAGACGTCGAACGACTGTCCCCAGCTCGCGCGCACGCCGGCCTGGGCGGCGAGATGGAAGATGACGTTCGCGCCGCGAAACACCGTTGGTAGGTCGAGGTCGAGCAGATCCTGCTCGAGATACGTACAGCGGTGGTGTGCGTGGAACGCATGGGCATTGCGCACCTTGGCCGCCGGGGAGTAGTACGTGGTCAGCGAGTCGATCGCCACGACGTCCCATCCGAGCGCGAGACATCGCTCCGTGAGGTGCGACCCGATGAACCCGGCGGCCCCGGTGATGACGACTCTCATGCGGTGACTCTAGTCGGGGCATGCCCCCCGCCGTCGAGCGCTGCGTCATCCGCGTCCGGAACGCCTCGGGACGCTTGCGAGTTCCCGCAACCGCAGCATTCGCGAGCGCGCAGACCTTGCCTGTAGGCGACGCAGACGTCGATCCTGAGGCGTCGCGGCTGGTATCGCCTGTTACCTTGCGTAGCGCGGGCGCGGACGGGGAAGAGTTGCGCGATTCAGGGGCACGAATGGCTATCAGGCGTGGCGATCAACAGGAGGACGTCCTTTTCAAGGACGTGGAACCGCTCGGCGAGCACCCCCCGGTGCGCGTCGCGGCGCTACCGGCTGTGGACGATCGGGCATTGTCCGAGCGGCTTGACGCGGGTTCGCGGCCGGCAGGTCGCTCGTCGTGGATGACGTACGCCCGAGTGGCGGCCGGGTTCGCGTTGCTGACCAGCGTGATCGTGGTGGCAGCCCTCGTGGGTCAGAGCGGGGCCGGCGCGTTCGCACAGGTGCTGATGTTGTGCCTCCTGCTGGCGACGTGCTGTGCCGTCGCCGCAGATCTGCCAGTTCGTAGCTCCGACCGGCCGCGCCGCAGCGTCAGGCGGCCGACGCGGATCGCGGTGATCGGAAGCCAGGCAACGGCGGTCGCACTGGACCAGGAACTGGCGATCAACCGGATCGGCGCCTACACGTCGGTCGGCTGGATCGCGTTGGAGCCCGAGGGAGGCGCGATCTTTCCGCTGCCGAGGCGGCTGGGCGGGATGCAGGAGCTCGCATCGCTTGTCGAACGCCATCAGATCCACCTGCTCGTCATCGGATCCGATGTTCCAAGGCTCGCCGTCTTTGACGAGCTCGTCAGGCTGACGGACTACCTCAGCGTTCGCGTCTGCGAGCTGTCGAGCTTCTACGAGAGCGCATTCGGACACATACCGGTCGCGGATATCAACTCGGCCTGGTTCCAATACGTCATGCATCCGAAGTTCCGCGACACGAGCAATCGTCGCAAGCGAGCCTTCGACATCGTCGTCGCCACGGGCCTGGGAGTCCTCGCGTTGCCGGTGCTGCTGCTCGCGGCGATGGCGATCAAGCTCGACGGCGGCCCCGCGCTGTACCGACAGCGCCGGATCGGCGAGAAAGGCCGCCCGTTCACGATGTACAAGCTGCGGACGATGCGCGAACGTGCGGCCGACGACGCACAGGTGTGGGCCTCTGTCGAAGACCCGCGGGTGACACGCGTGGGGCGCGGGCTGCGACGGCTGCACATCGACGAGTTGCCACAGCTGTACAACGTCCTGCGCGGGGAGATGAGCATCGTCGGGCCGCGGCCGGAGCAGCCCGACATCGTCTCGCGCCTCGAGTCGGGCATCGCGTTCTACTCGCGGCGGCACCTCATCAAGCCGGGCTTGGCGGGCTGGGCGCAGCTTCGGTGCGGATATGCGAGGACGGAGCGGGGCTCGGCCTGGAAGCTGTGCCACGACTTGTACTACCTCAAGCATCAGTCCCTGTGGTTCGATGTGACGATCCTGGTTCGGACCTTCTTCACCCTGGCGTGCCAGGTCGCCGAGCACGAGCGCCACGAGTGGGCACCCGCCGGCGAACCGCGCGGAGCCGTCGTCACGAGCGGCAGCGAGTCGGGGGCTTCTGGCTGACGCGCCGAGCCGCACTGCGGCAGCCTGACCATGGATATGCGTACGCTTGCCCGATGAAGCGAACGCTTCTCAGCGGACGGTTCGGACGCGCGTATATCCCGATCGCGGCCGTCTGTCTCGTGGTTCTTGTCGCCATCGGCCTGAGCACGTACGCGCAGCCCCGGCAAGGAGCGTCCAGCAAGGCACTGGCGCAGACCAAGGGCGCACAACGGGCCGCCGCCCCAGACGACTACATGTTGGTTGATGCGGCGCGGTTGGCGTCGTTGCCGGCGTCGGGGGCGGCGTATGTGTCGATGAAGAGGACGGCTGATGATGCTGTGGCGTCGATGGATGTGTCAGAGCCGGCGTCGTCGGCGAGTCCGTGGCTGCCGAATTATGAGGATTCGTCGACGG
>Ga0136615_10000106_pt1 | contig 33266 bp, 33 predicted proteins | sample AntDrymUQ2882206_2_FD_106647 | JGI IMG/M metagenome (GOLD analysis project Ga0136615, IMG submission 106647) | Polar desert sand microbial communities from Dry Valleys, Antarctica - metaG UQ288 (22.06) | ecosystem: Environmental > Terrestrial > Soil > Desert | place: Antarctica: Dry Valley... | reverse complement strand
GATCGACTGCAGGCTTGACCCCTGCGCGGCGGCGACGAGCGGCCGGAAGCCATGGCGATGGCACACGAGGCTCAGGAACGTCAGCCACGGCCCGAGACCGGAGCTGGAGGTCGGCCGCACGAAGGGCTCCCCGGCAAGCGCATCCAGCGTCACCGCCCTGGCGCCGGTGAGCCGATGGCCCCTCGGGGACGACGGCCACGAGGCCGTCCCCGGGCAGCTCGTCGAACTGCAGCCGGGGTTCCGCCTCGAACGGGCGGATGAACGCGAGGTCGACCAACCCCTCCAGCACCGCGCGGTTGGTCGCGCTCAGCGCGATCTCCCTGACTTCGACGGCCGTCTGCTCGCGGGTGCAGGCTGAGGCACGGGCCGGGATGGGGGAGCGGATGGGTGCGGACGGGGCGGTGACGATCCTGCCGGTGCGCGGGCTGCCGGAGGTGGCGCCGGGCGACGACCTGGCGGCGCTGGTGGCGGGAGCGGTGGCGCTGGTCGACGGCGACGTGGTGGTGGTGGCGCAGAAGGTGGTCAGCAAGGCCGAAGGTGCGCTGGTGCGGGTGCCCGAGGGCGAGGACCGGGCGGCGGCGCGCGCCAGGCTGGTGCGCGAGCAGGCGGTGCGGGTGCTGGTCGAGGCGCCCTGGACCGTCATCGTGGAGACGCGCCAGGGCCTGGTCTGCGCCGCGGCGGGCATCGACGCCTCGAACGTCGAGCCGGGCGTGCTGGCCCTGCTGCCGGAGGACCCCGACGCGAGCGCGGCGCGCCTGCGGGCGGGGCTCGTCGCGCGCACGGGCGCGGCGGTGGCGATCGTGGTGACCGACACCTTCGGGCGGCCCTGGCGTGTCGGGCAGACCGACGTGGCCATCGGGGCGGCGGGCCTGCCCGTGATCCGCGACGAGCGCGGGGGCCGCGACCGCTTCGGCATGGCGCTGGAGGTCACGGAGGTCGCGCTGGCCGACGAGGTCGCCGCCGCCGCCGACCTGGTCCGGCGCAAGGCCGACGGCGTACCCGTGGTGGTCGTCCGCGGGCTGGCCTATGCCGCCGACGAGCAGGCCCGCGCCCGCGACCTCCAGCGGTCCTCCGCAACGGACCTGTTCCCCCGCGGCCGCGGCGCCCTCGCCGACCTCCTAGCCGCCGGACCCGAGGCCGGACCCGCCGAGGATGGGCGACGGCCGGACACGGCGGACTGGGTGCGGGCGGTCGCGGCGGCGGTGCGGGCGGGCGGGGACCGGGTGGCGGTGGACCTCGACGGGCCCGGCGCCGACGGGCGGACCGGGGCGGGGGCGTCCGCCATGCTTGCTGTGGAAAGTGGGGCGGCGGCCGACCTGGTGGCGCTGGGGGCGGCGACGGCGACGTTGGCGGCGGCACTGGCCGACCTCGGCTGGGCGAGCACATGGCGCGCGGAGGGTGAGCGGCGGACCCGGGTGATCCCCAGCCCGGGCTACGGCTGACCCCCCGGAAGCTTGCGTGGCCATCGGTCACCGACCCGGTCGCGCTCGGCCCCGGCTTCGGTGCCTTCCAGCAGCTCTGGGGTCAGCGCGCCAACCCACCCGCGGTCACCGTGCAGATCGTGGCTGGACTGGCCAACCCGAGCTTCCTCGTCGAGGTCGAGGCGGTGGCCGCCATCGCGCCCTGAGCCGAGCGCCGCCTCGTTAGACTCGGTCGCGGCCCGCCTTCCGCGTGGGCTTGCTTGTTTGCAGACCCGCAGATGTACGCCCACCCGGAAGGACAGCCCGGCCGTGGCCACCGACAATGAGCAGGTCACCAAGCGCGAGCGCCAGAAGCAGCGCCGCGAGGCGAAGATCGCCGAGGAGCGCCGCCAGCTCTCCAAGGCGCGCCGCAACCGCCTGATCGCGGTGGGCGCGCTGGCCGTGCTCGCCCTCGCCGGGCTGGGGTTCGTGATCCAGAGTCGTCTGGCCGCCCGGCAGGCGCGTGAGGACAACATCGCCGCGGCCGCCGGACGCCTGGAGGAGCTGGGCTGCACGGAGATCACCGAGCAGCCCGACCTCGGCGGTGGCCACATCGCCGACCCCGGCGTCCTCGCCGCCTCCGCGCCCGAGGTGCTCTACCCCGACCGCCCCGCCACCTCCGGCCAGCACATCGGCCAGGTCGCGCTCACCGGCGTGTACGACGAGCAGATCGACGAGCGGCTCCTGGTCCACAACCTCGAGCACGGCTACGTGAACTTCTACTACGACGACGACGCCGACCCCGCCCAGGTCGAGGCCCTGCGCACCTTCTCACAGGGCCAGATCGACGGCGACCGGCCCAAGATCGTGGTCGCGCCGTACGGCGACTCGCTGCCGGGCGAGGCGAACTTCGCCACCGTGGCCTGGGACCACCGCCAGCTGTGCGGCCAGTTCGACGGCGATGTCGCGACCGCCTTTCTCGACCAGTACTACAACGGCGCCGACGCCCCGGAGCGCCTCCTCGGCGCCCACATCAGCGCGCAGGCGCAGGGTGTGCTGGACCCCTCCGCCGACGAGGGCCCGCTGCTGTTCCCGCCGCTGGGCCAGGAGCCGGAGGCCGAGCTGAGCGAGCAGCCCGAGGGTTCCTCGGCGTCACCGGGCGCCGCACCGCAGGCCTCGGCCGAGGCGTCTGAGGAGGGATCGCCGGCTGCGTCGGCCGGCCCGGAGGCGGGCTAGTCTCTGGCCGCCGGAGGCGGTCGTCGGAGTTGCTCGGTCGGCGGCGCAGCCGCAGCTCGAAGGTTAAACCCGGCGCGACCCCACGCCGACACCTGTGTGCGAACGAGGAGCGCGACCATGTGCGGGATCATCGGCTACACGGGCCCTGACCAGGCCCTCGACATCCTGCTCGCGGGGCTCGCGACGCAGGAGTACCGCGGCTACGACTCCGCGGGCGTCGTAGTGGTCACCGACGCCGGTCTGAGCGTGCGCAAGCGCGCCGGCAAGCTCGGCGTGCTGGTGGACGACGTCCGCGACGAGGCGCCGCTGCGCGGGCGGACCGGGCTGGGGCACACCCGCTGGGCCACCCACGGCGAGCCGAACGACCGCAACGCCCACCCCCACCGGTCGGCGCAGGGCGAGACCGCGGTGATCCACAACGGCATCATCGAGAACTTCGCGGTCCTCAAGGCCGAGCTGGAGGCGGCGGGTCGCAGCTTCAGCTCCGACACCGACACCGAGGTGGTCGTCGAGCTCGTGGCCGACGCCTACGGCCGGGCCGACGCCGCGGGCGGCTCAGCCCTGGCCGCGGCCGTGCGGGCGGTGGCGCAGCGGCTGCAGGGTGCGTTCTCGCTCGCCTTTGTGGATCGCCGCGAGCCGGACGTGATCGTGGCCACCCGCCGTGAGGCGCCCCTGGTGCTCGGCCGCGCGGCCGGCGCGAGCCTGCTCGCCTCCGACATCGCCGGCCTGCTCGCCCACACCCGCGACGTGGAGGCGCTGCTCAACGACCAGGTGGCCATCCTCACGCCGGACGCGATCACCGTCACCGACCTCGACGGCGCCCCCGCCCAGGGTCACCGCTTCACGGTGGACTGGGACATCGCGGCGGCGGAGAAGCAGGGCTACCCCCACTTCATGCTCAAGGAGATCGCCGAGCAGCCGGGCGCGGTCCGCGAGACCCTTCTCGGGCGCACAGATCCACAAGGCCGCCTGGTCCTCGACGAGCTCCGGCTGGACCCGGTGTCCTTCCGCGCCGTGGACAAGCTCGTGATCGTGGCCTGCGGCACCAGCTTCCACTCCGGGATGGTGGCGAAGTACGCCATCGAGCACTGGGCACGCATCCCGGTCGAGGTGGAGATCGCCAGCGAGTTCCGCTACCGCGACCCGATCCTGACGCCGCACATGCTGGTGGTCGCGATCAGCCAGTCGGGCGAGACCGCCGACACCCTGGCCGCCGCCGCGCATGCCAAGGAGCAGGGCGCCGCGGTGGTCGCGATCACCAACGTCGTCGGCTCCTCGCTGGCCAGGGACGCCGATGCGGTGCTCTACACGCGCGCCGGGCCGGAGATCGCCGTCGCCTCGACCAAGGCGTTCACCACCCAGATCGTCGCGCTCGACGTGCTCGCGCTCTACCTCGCCCAGCAGCGCCGGGCGCTGTTCCCCGACGAGTGCGCCGATCACCTGGCCCGCATGGAGGCGCTGCCCGCGCTGCTCGAGCAGGTGCTCGAGTGCGAGCCGCAGATCGCGCAGCTGGCGCGCTCGTTCGCGCAGGCGGGCTACGTGATGTTCTTCGGCCGCCACGTCGGCCTGCCGATCGCGCTGGAGGGCGCGCTGAAGCTGAAGGAGATCAGCTACCTGCACGCCGAGGGCTTCCCGGCCGGGGAGATGAAGCACGGGCCGATCGCGCTGATCGAGGAGGGCGGCCCGGTCGTGGCGCTCGCCACCCGCGGTCACGTGCAGAGCAAGATCGTGTCGAACATCCAGCAAGTGAAGGGCCGCGGCGCGGTGGTCCTGGCGATCGCGACCGAGGGCGACACCGAGATCAAGGAGCACGCCGACCACGTGGTCTACGTGCCGGAGGTCCACGAACTGCTCTACCCCGTCCTCACCGTCGTGCCGCTCCAGCTGCTCGGGTACCACATCGCCGTGGCGCTCGGGCGGGACGTGGACCAGCCGCGCAACCTCGCCAAGACCGTCACCGTCGAGTGACGTGAGCGTCGTCGGCATCGGGGTCGACGTCTGCGAGATCTCGCGGATGCGCAGCGCGCTCGCGCGCACGCCCAGCCTGGCCCAGCGGCTGTTCACCGATGCCGAGCGGGCCGATTGCCGCGACGCCGGCGGCGAGTTGCGGGTGAGCGGCCTGGCCGCGCGCTTCGCCGCGAAGGAGGCGGTCGCCAAGGCGTTCGGCAGCGGCATCCGGGGCTTCGCCTTTCGCGATCTCGAGGTGCGCAACGACACGCTGGGTCGCCCGACGATGGCGCTGCACGGCGGCGCCGCGCTGCTCGCCAGCGAGCTCGGCGTGGGCCATGTGCACATCTCGCTGAGCGCCGGCGTCGAGCTCGCCGTCGCGAACGCGGTGCTGGAGTCGGCGTGAGCCCGCGGGCCGCCTGTCCACCCTTCGGCGGTTGCGGTGTGCTCTCCGGTCCGCGTACATAGCCGGGTGGAGTCCGAGACCGGCGCCGGAGAGGCGGGGCTGCTGAGCAAGGCGCGGGACGGGGATCTCGACGCCTTCGACACGCTGGTGCGCGCGCACAGCGCGGCGGTGTACCGCGTGGCGCTGCGCCTGCTGGGCGACGCGGGTGACGCCGAGGACGCCGCGCAGGAGGCGTTCCTGCAGGCGTGGCGCTCGCTGCGGCGTTTCCGCGGGGACAGCTCTTTCGCCACCTGGATGTACCGCATCGTCACCAACCGCTGCCTCAACGCGCTGCGCGCACGGCGCGAGACGGCACCGCTGGAGGACGAGGGCGCTTCCCCGGCGCCGGGGCCCGAGCAGGTCGTGGTCGCCCGCAGCGAGTTCACGGTGCTGCGCCAGGCCATCGACGACCTCACCCCCGGCCAGCGCGCCGCCCTCGTGCTGCGCGAGTTCGAGGGCTGTACATATGAGGAGATCGCCGAGATCCTCGACCTGAGCGTGCCCGCGGTGAAGAGCCGGCTCCACCGGGCGCGGGTCGAGGTGCTCGACGCGATGCAGGGGGTGAGATGAGCCAGAACTGGCGCGAGGAGCGTCTCCCCTGTGGCGAGGAGCTGAGCGACCTCGTCGAGCAGGTGGTCGAGGGGCGCGGCGACGCGCTGACCCCGCACCAGCAGCGCTGCCAGTGGTGCCCGGTGGCCCTGGAGGACGTCGCGCGGCTGTGGGGTCCGCTCATCGACTACCGCGACGCCGAGCTCGAGGTGCCCCAGGGGGTGGTCGATTCGATCGTGGCGCGGGTGCGGAACCTGACCTCCCTCGGCTGGATCACCCTGCAGCGCACCAGCCGTGGTCTCACGCGGGTCTCTGGGTGGCTGGTGGCCGCGGTCGCGGAGCTCGCCGCCGACGCCACCCCGCGGGTGCGGCGCGTGGGGACGAGCCGCGGTCGCGTCGCCGACACCCTGTCGGCGGCCGAACCCACCGGCGCGCGCGAGCGCAGCGCCACCGGCGGGCGCGCCTTCGAGGTGGGTGACCGCCAGGCCGCGGTGGACCTGGACGTGGTGACGGAGTACGGCGCGAGCATCGCCGAGGTCAGCGAGCGCATTCGCCGCAACGTCCGGGCAGAAGTGAAGGCCCGCACGGGCCTGCAGGCGGTGGAGGTCAACGTGGCCGTCATCGACGTGGAGGGCGACGGGTAGGACGGTTCACCGGTCGCACGAGGGGTACGTTCGGGAAAGTTCCCGCCGGTTGCGAAACTTCTCGCGCTCGGACGGGTCCAAGAAGGGTGACGGTCCGGCGACGCAAGCGCCGACCGGTCCGTCACTTGCGGTGCGCGCCCCAAGTCCCGGGCACGAACACGCGGGAGAGCCCACGCGCCCCGGCGGGAGTCGGGTCCCTGGATGTGCACGACGCGCGCCACTGCCATCGCGCGGCCTCGGGCCGTGTGGATGGACGCGTTCGCTTTCGCTGTGCTCGTCGGGTGAACCCCCGCGCCGCCCAGAGCTCAACGTGAAGGGAACCCGTCCATGGTTGTCATCGCCCAGGTCGACCTCCGCAGCTCCGTCGAGACCTTCGTGCAGACCATCGGCAGGGTCCTGCCGACGTTCCTGCTGTTCCTGCTCATCCTCGTCGTCGGCTACTTCGTGGCCAAGGCGATCGCCCGCATCCTCGACAAGGTGCTGGAACGCGTCGGCTTCGACCGCGCCGTTGAGCGTGGCGGGGTGGGCAAGGCGCTGGCGAAGTCGAAGTACGACCCGAGCGACATCCTCGGCAAGATCGTCTTCTACGCGCTGTTCCTGTTCGTGCTGCAGCTCGCCTTCGGCGTCTTCGGCGACAACCCGATCTCCGATCTCATCACCGGTGTCATCGCCTTTCTGCCGAACGTCTTCGTGGCGATCCTCATCATCGTGGTCGCCGCGGCCATCGCCGCAGCGGTCAAAGAGATCGTCGAAGCGAGTCTCGGGGGCCTGCCCTATGGGCGCGCGCTGGCCTTTGCCGCGTCCACCGCGATCCTCGTGGTCGGCTTCTTCGCCGCGCTGGACCAGCTGCGCATCGCCCCCGACATCGTGAACTCGCTGTTCATCGCCCTGCTCGCCGTAATCGCCGGCTCCGCGATCATCGCCATCGGCGGCGGCGGCATCGTCCCCATGCGCCAGCAGTGGGAGCGCGCGCTGAACCGCATCGAGCAGGAGGCCCCGCAGCTGCGCCAGCAGGCCGAGGGCTCACAGGAGCGCATCACCGAGCGGGTCCAGGAGCGCAAGCAGCAGGCATCCGGCGCCGTCAGCGACAGCAGTGACGCCGCCAGCACCCGGGACACGGGTGGGTCCACCCGCGCCTACTAGGCCCACCGCGCCGACCACCTGGAGGTGCCCATGACCCCTACCGACCCCCCGGTCACGGATGTCGCCGGGTTCGAGGCCTGGCGCGGGCGCCGTGTGATCGGCGCCGACGACCGCTACATCGGGACGATGGAGGAGGTGTACCTCGACGTCGACGGCCGGCCACCGCGGTGGGCCGTGCTGAACACCGGCATCAGCAGCCAGCCGCGCAGCTTCGTCCCGCTCGCGGGCGCCCACCTCGACGACGACGTCGTGCGGGTTGCCCACCCGCGCGACCGCGTGCTGGAGGCCGCAGCCATCGAGCCCGACGGTGAGCTCACCGCCGAGGAGGAGGAGCGGCTGGTGGCGCACTACCGGACCAGCGACGACGACGAGATCGTCATGACCCGGTCCGAGGAGCAGATGGAGGTCACCACGCGCTCGCGGGTGGCGGGCCGGGTGCGCCTGCGCAAGGTGATCGTCACCGAGGACGTGACCGTGACGGTCACGGTGCGCCGCGAGGAAGCCCGGCTGGAGCCCGTCGAGCTGGACAGCGAGCCGGGCGGGTCAGAGCCGGCGTTGGCTGCGGCCGAGCTGGACACGAGCGGCCAGCCGCTGTTCGAGGTCACGCTCTACGAAGAGATTCCGGTCGTGGCGACCCGCGTCGTCCCGCGCGAGCGGGTGCGGCTGGTCAAGAGCGTGGTCGCCGACGAGCGCGAGGTCATCGAACAGCTGCGCTCGGAACAGATCGAGCTCATCGACCCGTCCCGCCCCAGCGGTCCGGAGATCTCCCCAGAGAAGGGTGGAGCACGATGAACGCACGCGAGCGCCTGGCATCGAGCCCTCGCCGGGAGAGCGGTCGTCCGCTCACCAGCGGGGCGCCCCTGCAGACCTTCGACCGTCAGCGCCGCTGCGAGATGGACGGCTGCGGCGTTCGACTGTCGCGCTACAACCCCAGCGCGACCTGCAGCGTGCACCGCGGCTGGAAGGACCCCAGCGACCGCGCGACCTACGGCGGCTGAGCCCGGCGTCGGGTGGCCGGCTGCGGGAACGTGAGGGTCCCCGCCTCGGCGTCCAGCACCGCGGTAACGCCCAGCGGGACGGTCAGCTGGCCGACCGCGTGGCCGAGGGGCAGGCCGGTGACGGCCGGGATGCCCGCCAGCCGGGCGTGCTCGGCCACGACATCGTCGACGCTGGTGGGGGCGCCGGGCGGCGGCACGCACATGGTGAAGCCGCCGAGGACGAGGCCGGCCGCGCGCTCGAGCACACCCGCGCGCTGGAGCTGCCACAGCAACCGGTCGATCCGGTAGGGCCGCTCGCCGACGTCCTCCAGCAGCAGCAGCGCGCCCTCGGTCCGCGGCGCGTCCGGACTGCCGAGCGTTGCGGCCAGCAGGCTGAGGTTGCCGCCGAGTAGCACGCCGCTCGCGGTCCCGCCCACCAGCGGGCGGCCGCGAGCGGGCAGGGTCCCCAGCGGCTCAGGGTCCATGAGCGCGCGGCGGGCCGACGCTGCGGCGGCGTCGCCGGGCCCGCCGAGCCGCGCGGGGTCCCACTGCAGGTTCGGTCCCGCGAACGACACCTGGCCGGTGCGGCGGTGCAGGGCAAGGTGCAGGGCGGTGACGTCGCTGAAGCCGACGAAGACCTTGGGGTTGGCGGCAACCAGCGACCAGTCCAGCCGGTCCAGCAGCCGCAGGCAGCCATGGCCGCCGCGGGCGCACCAGATCGCCGCCACGCTCGGGTCCGCCCAGGCCGCGTGCAGGTCGGCCGCGCGCTCGTCGTCGGCGCCCGCGAGGAACCCGCTGACCGTCCGGACGTGCGGGAGCTCCACGGGTTCCAGGCCCCAGGCGCGCAGCACGGCACACCCGCGTGCCAGCAGCTCGGCATGCACCGGCCCGCCCGGCGCGGCCAGCGCCACCCGGTCGCCCGCCACAAGCGCACGAGGCAACGGCGCAACGGTCTCCACAGCCCGCAGCATCGCACGCACGGTGAACGCCCCCGCGGCCCCGGGCCCGCCGCCTCCCCAGCCGCGCGCGTCTGCCGTTGCCATGGTGCGGCAGGCGCGCAGGGTGGGGCCGCGGCCGAGCCGTGGCCTCGCGGGCGGGGGCCGCGGGCGGGCGCGGCTAGCATCTGCGGCGTGATCGGACTGTTCACCCCCGCCCAGGTCCGTGCGATGGATGAGCGGGCGATCGCGGGCGGGGCGCCGGCCGCCACCCTGATGGAGCGCGCGGCGGGCCACCTGGCGCGGGCCGTCGTGGCGCGCGGCGGCCGGGGGTACGGGCTGCGGGTCGCGCTGCTGTGCGGCAAGGGCAACAACGGCGGGGACGGCATCGCCGCCGGTCGGCGCCTGGTCGCCCTCGGGGCGTCGCCGGCCGTGGTCCTCGTGGCCGGCGAGGACGCCCTCGGCGAGCAGGGCCGCGACCAGCTGCGCCGCTACCGCGCGGCGGGCGGGCGGGTCGCCGGCAGCGTCGTCGAGGCGCTGGCCGCCGCGGATGTCGCGGTCGACGCCCTGCTCGGCACCGGAGCCTCCGGCGAGCCGCGGGAGCCGTTCCTCGCGGCGGTCGCCGCGCTGAACGGCTTCGCCGGCGCGGTGGTCGCGTGCGACATCCCCACCGGCGTCGACGCCGACACCGGCGGTGTCGCGGGCGCGGCGGTACACGCTGATCTCACCGTGACCCTCGGCGCGCGCAAGCGCGGCCTGGCGCTGTGGCCGGCGCGCGGCTACGTGGGCGCGGAGGCGCTGGGCGACCTCGGCCTGCTCACCGGCGCCGAGGAACCGGTGGCCGAGGTGCTCGAGCCCGCCGACGCCGCCGCCCTGCTGCCGCCGCCGCGGCCCGACGGCCACAAGCGCACGCGCGGCGTGGTCGTGATCCTCGCCGGCTCCGAGGGCATGGCAGGCGCGGCGGTCATGGTGGCCCGCGGCGCGATGGCGGCAGGCGCCGGCCTGGTCACCGTCGTCACCGGCAACCCCGACCTCGTCAGCGCCGTGGTACCGGAGGCGTTCACCGCCCGCGTGACCGCCGACGACCCCGACGCGGCCTTTGCCATCCTTGCCTCGCGCCTGGAGGGCGCGGACGCGCTGGCCGTGGGACCGGGGCTCGGCCACGACGCCGCCGCGAGGGCGCTGGTCCAGCGCATCGTGCGCGAGGTCGACCTGCCCCTGGTCCTCGACGCCGACGGGCTCAACGCATTCCGCGGCGACGCCGACGCGCTGACCGGTCACGCCTCCCGCCTGCTCGCCCTCACGCCGCATGCGCGGGAGCTCGCGCGCCTGGTGGGCTCCAGCGGGCACGGGGTGTGGGCGCAGCGCACCACGCTCGTGCCGGAGCGTTCAAAGGCATGGGACGCGGTGGTGGTGGCGAAGGGGCCCGGCTCGATGATCGCCGCCCCCGACGGGCGGGTATGGATCAACCCGACCGGCAGCGCCGCGCTGTCCACCGGCGGGACGGGCGACGTCCTGACCGGGATCACGGCCACGTTGCTCGCCCAGCGGGCCGAGGCCGACGCGGTGGCCGCGGCGGTCTATCTGCACGGCCTGGCCGGCGAGCGGGCGGCGGCGCGCCTGGCCACCCGCTCGGTGACCGCGTTGGACGTCGCCGTCGCCGTCCCGGTGGCTCTTCGCGTACTCGGCAGCGACCGGTGACCGCCCGCGCCGCGCAGCCCGCAGCCCCCGCCGTCGACGCGCCCGCCGTCGGAGCACACCTGCTGGAGGAGGTGGCCGGGGCGGGGACGCGTAGCGCCCGGACGGAGCCGCCGGCGCAGCGGGCCACCTGGGCGGAGGTGGACCTCGATGCCATCGCGGGCAACGTGGCGGCGCTCAGGGCGCAGGCGGCGGCGCCCCGCCTGCTCGCCGCGGTCAAGGCCGACGGGTACGGGCACGGGCTCGTGCCAGCGGCGCGCGCGGCGTTGCGCGGGGGCGCGGGATGGCTGGGCGTGGCGATGGTCGAGGAGGGCGCCGCCCTGCGGGCCGCGGGGATCGGCGCGCCGATCCTGGTCTTCACCGAGCCGCCGGTGACCGCCATCGACGCCCTGCTCGACGCCCGGCTGACCCCCGCCGTCTACTCGCCCGCCTTCACCGCGGCGCTCGACGCGCGGGCCGGGGAGCGCGGCGGCCCGCCGGTCGCGGTCCACCTGAAGCTGGACACCGGCATGCGCCGCGTCGGCGTGCCGGAGCCGGACTGGCACGACGCGCTGCGGCGCGTGCGCGACGCGCGCCACCTCACCCCGGAGGGCGTGTGGAGCCACCTCGCCGTCGCCGACGAGCCCGACCACCCCTTCACGGCCGTGCAGGCCGCCGCGTTCGAGCGCGGCCTCGCGCTCGCCCGGGGCCTCGGCATCCACCCGACCCTCGCCCACCTGACGAACTCCGCCGGCACGGTCCTGCGCCACGGTGACCACCACGACATGGTCCGCGCCGGGCTCGCCGTCTACGGCCTGCAGCCCGTGCCGGGCCGCGACGTCGGCGTCGTCCTGCGCCCGGCGCTGTCGTGGTACGCGCGCCTGTCGCTGGTGAAGCGGGTCGAGGAGGGCGAGGCCGTGAGCTACGGCCTGCGCTGGACGGCGCCACGTCCGACGACGGTGGCCACCGTCCCCGCGGGGTACGCCGACGGCGTGCGCCGCGCACTCGGCGGTCGCGCCGAGGTGCTCATGCGCGGGCGCAGGGCGCCGATGGTCGGAAAGGTGTGCATGGACCAGTTCCTGGTCGACGCGGGGGAGGAGCGGGCGGCGGTGGGCGACGAGGTGGTGCTGATCGGCGAGCAGGGCGGCGAGCGGATCAGCGCCGAGGACTGGGCGGCGCTGCTGGGCACGATCAGCTACGAGGTGGTGTGCGCGATCGGCGCCCGCGTCCCCCGCACCTACGTCGGCGAGCGGGGCTAGCCGGTGGTCAGCGGGCGGACCCTGGGCCTGCTCGGCTTCGCGTCGGCGGCGGTGGGCGGGGTTGGGTTCGGGCTGCTCGCCCGGCAGCGCACCGCGGACTTCCGCCGCGAGCTCGACGCCGACCCGGAGTGGCTCGAGCTCCAGCGCCCGCTCGGCGGCCGCGCGCTGCACGTCACCAGCTTCGACGGCACCGTGCTGCACGCCGAAGTGACCGGCCGCGACGGCGCGCCCACGATCGTGCTGGCCCACGGCTACGCGCTCACCCTGCAGGCCTGGCACTACCAGCGCCGGGACCTGTCCGACGAGTTCCGCGTGGTCGCCTACGACCAGCGTGGCCACGGGCGCAGCGGCCGTGCGGTGTCCTCGGACTACTCCATCGCGGCGCTTGGCCGCGACCTCGCGGCCGTCCTCGCCGCGGTGAGCGGGCGGCGCGAGCGCGTGGTGGTGGCCGGCCACTCCCTGGGCGGGATGAGCCTGCTGTCCTTCGCGCAGGATCACCCGCGCGAGGTCCGGCGCCGGCTGGCGGGCGCGGTGTTCCTCGACACCACCGGCTCCGACGTGCTGGCCGGCGGGCTGGTCACCACCGGCGTGGCGGTGGCGTCGGTCCTGCCGCGCTCCGCGCTCCAGCGCGGCCTGCCGCTGCTGCGCCGCGGCGGCCCCGTACCGCCCGGCGAGCCGCAGCGCGGCCCGGTTGACCTCACCACGCTGATCACCCGCGCGGTCGGCTTCGGCCCGGACCCCAAGGCCGGGCACGTCGCGTTCGTCGAGCAGCTCGCCGTCGACACCCCGAACAGCGTCAAGGCCGACCTCGGTCCGACCCTGACGGCGCTCGACCTGCGCGATGCCCCCTCGTCCATCACCGTGCCCGCCCTGGTGATGGTCGGCTCGCACGACCGGCTGACCCCGCCGGCCGCGGCCGCCCGGCTGTCCGCCGCGCTGCCCGACGCCCGGCTGGTGGTCCTGCAGGGCTCCGGGCACAACGCGATGCTCGAGGCCGCCGAGCAGGTCACCGGCGAGCTGCGCGCGTTCGCCCGGGCGCGCTTCGCCCGGGTGGCGTAGCCGTGGCGCTGGGGGTGGAGGGCACGCGGGTCGGGGTCTGGACCTCCCCCGACGGCAACACCGGCTGCACCGTGGTCCTCGCCCCGCTGGGGTCGATGGGCGCGGCGGCGGTGCGCGGCGGGGCGCCGGGCTCGCGCGAGACCGCGGCGCTGTCCGCCACCGGCAACGTGCGCGAATGCCACGCGATCGTGCTGTCCGGCGGCAGCGCGTTCGGCCTGGCCACCGCGGACGGCGTGAGCGAGTGGTGCGAGCAGCACGGCATCGGCTATGACAAGGTCGTCGCGCGCATCCCGATCGTGGGCGGGGCGATCGTGTTCGACCTGCGTGAGCCCGGCGCCACCCGCCCCGGGCGCGACGAGGGGTGGGCGGCGTGTGAAGCCGCCACCTCCAACGACGCAGCGATGGGCGCGGTTGGCGTGGGCGCGGGCTGCACCGCGGGCAAGACCGCCGGGATCGAGTGGGCGGTGCGCTCGGGGCAGGGTTGGGCGATCGAGCGGGCGGGCGGCGTGACGGTCGGCGCACTGGTCGCGGTGAACCCGCTCGGCGACGTGCTCGACGAGCGGGGCGAGATCCTATCCGGCTCGCGCGCCCCGGCGTCCGTGCCGCGCTTCCCCGCCGTCGGCTCGCCCGTCCCGCCCGACCAGGCCGGCGACGACGCCGTGCCTGGCGCGGCGGGCGCGACCGGCGCCATGCCAGGCGCGGGCGGGGGGGCGTCTCCAGGCGAGGGCGAGCACACGGTGATCGGTTGCCTGGTCACCGACGCGCAGCTGTCCAAGCCGGACGCGGCCCGGGCCGTGGACCTCGCCAACAACGGCATCGCCCGCGCCATCAGCCCCGCCCACACCAGCTACGACGGCGACGCGCTGTTCCTGCTGTGCACCCAGCGCATCCCCGCGTCCCTCGACCTCGTGGCCCACCTCGGCGCGCTCGCGGTGGCCGCGGCCATCCGCGCCGCGGCCCGCGCGGTCGGCCCGAACACGCCGGCGGACCTTCCGAGGCCCGCTCGATGAGGGCGCTGCGGCTCGCGGCGCTGCGTGAGCGCCTCCGCGAGTCGCTGTGGTTCCTGCCGACCGCAGCCGTGCTCGTGGCTCTCGTCGTCGGCTTCGCGCTCGGCGATATCAGCATCCAGGCCTCGGGGGTCGGCGAGGTCGTGCTGTTCAGCGGAGACGCCAACAGCGCCAGGACGCTGCTCGGCATCCTGCTGGGCGCGCTGGTCACCGTCACCGGCCTGGTGCTGTCCCTGACCGTGGTCGCCCTGCAGCTGGCCTCCCAGCAGTTCTCGCCGCGGCTCCTGCGGCGTTTCCTGCGTGACCGCGGCACGCAGGCGGCCATCACCGTGCTGCTCGGCACCTACGGCTACCTGATGGCGGTGCTGCAATCCCTGCCGTTCGGCGACGCGGCGGCGCCGCGCCTGGCCGTGACCCTCGGCCTGGCGCTCGCGCTGGTCAGCCTGTTCACCCTCGTGTACTTCATCCACGACATCACCAGGGGCATCCGCGTGGAGGCGATCATGCGGGGGGTGGAAGAGGAGGCGGTGCGCGCCATCCGGCAGAACTTCCCGCCGGGCGTGCAGGCCGTGCCGCTCGCGGACCACCCCGAACCGCCGCCCGGCGCGCAACCGCTGTACGCCAGGGGCTCGGATTACCTCCAGGCCGTGGACATCGAGGGCCTGACCGGCTCGGCAACGCAGGCCGGAGCCGTGCTGCGCCTGCGCCCCACCATCGGTGACCACGTGGCCGACGGCTCGTTCCTCGCCTGGGTGTGGCCGCACGCGCAGGGCCGGACCGTGGGCGACCTCGACCGGCTCGCCGAGGGGGTGGACGAGGCCATCCAGCTCGGCTTCGAGCGCACCCTCCAGCAGGACGCGCCCGTCGGGCTGGGCCAGCTCGTGGACATGGCCATCAAGGCGCTGTCGCCGGCCGTGAACGACCCGCGCACGGAGGTGGAGGCCGTCCACCACCTGTCGGTGCTGCTGTGCGAGCTGGGCCACCGCCACGTGCACTGGCTGGTGGGCCGCGACGCGCAGGACGCCATGCGGGTGGTGGTGGAGCGCCCGTCGTTCGCGGCCTACCTCGGGCTGGCCTGTGACCAGATCCGCCGCTACGGGGCGAAGGAGCCCGTGGTGACCAGGGCCCTGCTGGACATGCTGGGCAACTGCGCCGGCTGTGTGGACCACCGCCGCCGCGACCTGCTGCTGGGTCACGTCGAACTGGTGCTGGAGGCCGCCGAGCAGCAGACCGCCCAGGCCGCCGACCTCGAACCCGTCCACGCGGCCGCCCAAGAGGCCCGCACCCGCATCGACTGGCTCTGCCGCCCCACCCCCGCGCGGGCGTCTCGTCAGGTCAGTGGCGCCGGCTGATCCCCGGATAAGCGTCGAAGCCCGGCTGGATCGCCTGTCGCCGGTTGATCGCCGTGCACGCCCGGAACTCCCGAAGCTGACCCGAAGCGCAAGGCAGCCGGGGGTGGAAGGCCAGGTCCGTCCGGTGAGCTCTCCGGTGCGGCGCCATGCGCAGCGAATGGTCACCGGAGGAGTTGATCGAGTCGTGGACCTCTCATCACCGGTCCTGTTCACCGAACCAGTCTTACGGCACCGTCGGTCGTGCTGATTCTCGCCGTGCGAGGTCCACCTGCGTGGATGCCGTAGGGGTTTCTCATCCGGGACAGCCTCGGCTCGAGGCACCGCCGTGCTGGCTGCGCGCGGCGTCGATGATGCCGTTCAATGCGTGCCTGATGCGTGCGGCGGCGGTGTCGGGGTCGGGCTGGCCGGCGTCGAGCCATGCAGTGATGGCGGCGATGGTCGCTGCGGGGACAAGATGTGCTGCCCACCTCGCCCACTCGGCATCGGGAATCGAGGATTCGAGTTGGTCGTGGGCCATGGCGACCATCTCGGCATGGAAGCGGTCGGTCTCGACGCGGAATTGCGGTTCTCTGGCGGCGTGGTGGAACAGCAGCCGGAACCCCGCGGGGTCGCGGGCGGCTGCGGCCAGCAGCGCGTCAACGATCTGCTCGTCGTAGTCGGGTTCGCCGACCTCGGCGCCCAGGTTGTGCCGGGTCCGTTGCAGGACCGCCCGGTAAAGGTCTGCCTTGGAGTCGAAGTGCCGGTAGAGGATGACCCGGGTCACGCCGGACTCGGAGGCGATGTCGTCGAGGCTCGTGGCGGTGAATCCGGCTCGGGCGAACGCCTCGGTCGCCGCGGCCAGGATCTGGTCGCGGCGGGCGGCGCGGGGCAGCCGCCGTGCGCCAGTTGCCGTGCTGTTGCCCATCCCGCTACTGTAGACCGTGATATGTATATGAGAGAGTATACAACAGTCAGTGTTGTGCTGACGGGTCCGAGCCGACGGGACCGGGCGTGGTGGAGCGGCATGGACACGTGCAAGCCCGTCGGCGCCCCTGCGGGTGAGGACGGTCCGTCGTGACGGCCGGCCGGGTCACGGAAGTCGGCACGGTCGTGATCGGCGGTGGGCAGGCCGGCCTGGCTGTCGGCTACCACCTGCGCCGGCGTCGGCCCGGCGAGTTCGTGATCCTCGACGCCGGCACCGAGGTGGGAGCGACTTGGCGGCAGCGGTGGGACTCACTGCGGCTGTTCACCCCAGCCGGGTTCACCCACCTGCCCGGCATGGCCTTCCCCGCCGCGCGCGCGTCGCTGCCGACCAAGGACGCGATGGCCGACTACCTGGCCGACTACGCCCGAACATTCGCGTTGCCGATAGAGACCGCGGTCCGAGTCGAGGCGGTCCGGCGTGACGGCTCTGACTTCCTGGTCGCCGCCGCCGGGAGCCGCCGTTGGAGCGCCCGCGACGTCGTCATTGCCACCGGCGCACACGCCACTCCCGTCTTCCCTGCCTTCGCCGGCGGGCTCGATCCGGCCATCGTGCAGCTGCACTCGCGCGACTATCGGCGCTCCTCTCAGCTCCCGGCCGGGGCGGTGCTGGTTGTCGGCGCCGGCAACTCCGGCGCCGAGATCGCGGTCGACCTCGCCGGTGGCCGCCCGGTGTGGCTGGCAGGCCGCGACGTCGGCCATGTCCCGCCCTTGGGCGGCTGGACCTACCCGCTCATGAAGCTGCTCGGCCGCCCCGCGGCGGCCCTGGCCCAGCGCCGCCTCGGCGACCGTGCCGAGCCCCTCGGCCGGATCCGGCCCGGTGATCTGGCCGCGGCCGGGGTCCGACGGCTCCCGCGGGTGGTCGGGATACGAGACGGGACGCCGCTGCTGGCCGACGGCCGCATGGTGGAGGTGTCAGCGGTCGTCTGGTGCACCGGGCTGCGGCCCGACCACGGCTTCGTCCACCTCCCGGTGCGCGACAGCGACGGCCGGCTGGCCCACCGAAGGGGAGTGGTGACCGGCCAGCCGGGCCTGTACGTCGTCGGGCTGCCGAACCAGTCGTCGATCACCTCCCACCTCGTCGGCGGTATCGGCGCCGACGCCCGCTACGTCGTCGACCACCTGCACCACCGAGCGGCCCGCGACCGCCAGGGCGCCCCGGCGAAGGACCAGGTGTCGGGCGAGGTATCCCGGTGAGCGATCGATCAGCGGGATGGGGTGGGACGCGCTTGATGTCGTCGGTCTTGATCAGTGCCGTTCGCGGGGTCGGTGGCGTCGAGGTAGCGGTGGAGGGCCTGGCGGGAGTCGGTGAGCGTGTCGATGCGATCGTCGAGCCCGTGCAGGCGCGCTCGTCGCGTGGCCAGCAGCTCGGGGCAGGGCTCGGGGTCGGGGCGGCGCAGGGCAGCAGGAGCCCGATGTCCAGGGTCGAGAGTCCGGCCTCGAGCAGTCTCCTGATCTGGGCCACGGTCAGGACGGCGTCGTCGGTGCACTCGCGATAGCCGTTGGCGCCGCGACCCGGCTCGAGCAAGCCTTGGGCCTCGTAGTAGCGCAGCGGGTGCGCGCGGACCCCGGTCCGCCGGCTCAGCTCCCCGATCAGCACGATCGCTCATACTTGACCTTCATACTTGACCTTCATACCGGTGTGAACGTCGATGATCCTGCCATGACCGTGAACCCACTCGACGCGCTCGTCCGCGGCCCCGCCTCGACGACCGGCACCGTGGTGCTGCACGGCGCGGCGGCAGCCCGGAACTCAACGTCCCGTTCCTCGACGATCTGGTCCGGCGGGTCGATGTCCGCGCCGACCTCGCCGACGTGACGGCCCCGACCCTGGTCGTCGTTCCCCGTCACGACCGGCTCGTCGACCCCGCGCACTCCACGCAGCTGGCCACCGGCATCGCAGGAGCGCGCACAGTCGAGGTCGACGGCGGCCACGAACGTCGCCGGCGAGGCCGCGGGACCCTGGTGGGCAGCTGTAGCCGAGCACTTCGGATTCACCAACGGGGACTGCGCATGCGTGTAGACCTGGTCCTGCCCAGCGAGTCGGCCACCGACGACCCTCGGGCCCTGGCCGAGCTGGCCGTGGCCGCCGAGCGCTACGGCTTCGGCGCGGTGTGGCTGCCCGACCACCTGCTACTCCGGGGGGTTACAGCAGCGCCTACGGCGGGGTGCACGAACCTCTGGTGACGTTGGCGTTCCTCGCCGCCCATACCGATCGGCTGCTGTTGGGTGCCTCGGCGCTGATCACACCGCTGCGCGAGCCGATCCTGTTGGCCAAGCAGGCCGCCACTCTGGACGCGCTGGCCCCCCGCCGGGCCCTGCTCGGGGTCGGCGCCGGCTGGGAGCGCTCGGAGTTCGACGCCCTCGGCGTCCAGTTTACCGGCCGCGCCACCCGAACCGACGACATCATCGACACGGTGCGTGGCCTGCATGCCACCGGCCGCGGACCGGGCGGTGGGATCTTCGCGCCCATTCCCGCGCCTCCCGCGCCGATCGTCGTCGTCGGCGCCTCGTCGCCGGCCCTGCACCGCGCCGCCCGTTTCGGTGACGTCTGGCAGGCCGTGGGCCGCACCTCCGACCAGTTCATCACCGACCGCCAACGCCTGCGCAGCCTCACCCCACGGGCCGTCGCCGCAGGAGCCCGCATCGCCTGGCCCGCAGAGCACGGGCTCCCCGCGCTCCTCGCCGAGATCGAACGCTGGCGACCAGTCGAACCCGATCACCTCGCCATCTGGGTCGGCGAACTCCTCACCGCTGGAGAGCGCATCGCCGCGCTGGGCACGGTGCTCAAGCAGACGCCGACCTGACCAGCGCGATCGGCAACGGCCCCCGGACTGCCACCGGGCCCTCTCCAGTGGCCGGACCGTGTCTCGTTCACGCTCAGCAACCACGACTCGGGCGGTCGAGACAAGACGTACTGCAAGCGGATCCGCTACCGGTCGCGAGCACCGGCGCTAGGTGCCTCAGGTGTCTCGTAGAGGCCGGAGGCGTAGGCGGGGCCGTAGTAGCGCTGGAGGTCCTCGAGGTCGTCGTCGGGGCGTTCCAGGCGCTGGGCGATCTGGGCGCGCGACGGCGCCGCCTGCGGGTCCCAGCCGTCCGGCTGCCACAGCTCCGAGCGCAGGAACGCCTTGGAGCAGTGGTAGAAGACCTGGTCGATCCGGACGAGGACGGCGAGCAGGGGGCGGTGGCCCTTGACCACCATCTGATCGAAGAACGGCGCGTCTCCAACCAGGCGGGCCTGTCCGTTGATGCGCAGGGTGTCGCCACGTCCAGGCACGAAGTAGATCAACCCGATGTGCGGGTTGGTCAGGATGTTGTGGAAGCCGTCGGCGCGCCGGTTGCCCGGGCGCTCGGGGATGGCGATTGTCTTGTCGTCGAGCACAAGCGTGAACCCCGGCGGGTCGCCCTTGGGTGAGACGTCGCAGGTTCCGTCGGCGGCGGAGGTGGCCACAAGACAGAAGGGCGAGCAGGCCAGCCACTGCTCGTCGTAGGGGTCCAGTCGAGGCCGATCCTTCGCAGCCGCCCGAGGAGCGGGCTCGCCAAGCAGCTCCGTCAGCCCGGCGACCGTGGCGATCTCCCGCATGGGGCCAGTATCCGCGACGCCAGCAACCATTGGGGCCGCGGAGCTGCGTACCATCTCCGGTAGGAGCGTTGCGCGATCTGCACAGTCGCGCGGGCGACGCGGAGGGTCGGGCGATGTGCACACGGCGCCCGGTTCGCGGCCGGGCTGTGTGCAGGTGGCGCGGGTGGTTGCGCCGCACCGCACCTCGTGCAGGAAGCGCGGCGGTGCAGCCCGCGACGGGGTCAGCGAGCGGGGGGCGGGGCGTGCTCGGGGGCGAGGTCGGCGGGGCGGGGGGCGGTGGACAGGAACAGGGCGTTGGTGAGGGCCTCCATGTCGGTGCGGGTGACCAAGGGGCTGCCCGGGTCGGTGGTGGGGCGGGCGCGCAGCTCGGCGCGGACCCAGCCGCCGGCGGCGATGGGGACCTCGGCGCGGACCACGTCGCCGTCGGCCACCGCGGTCTCGGACAGGACCGTGCCGTCGCGGATGAGCAGGACGCGCAGGCCCCCGGCGGCGGCCAGGCGCGCGCCGGTGCGGACCTCGACGGACACCCGCACCATGTCGCCGGGGCGCCCGTAGATCGTCCCGCCGGTGAAGGTCACCTGGCTGTCGGGGCCGGTTGCGGACAGGTAGAGCTCGCCGCCGTCGGCCGCCCGCGTCACGAACGAGCGCCCCGCACGCAGCGCGTCGACCACGGCGCGCTTCTCGAGGCGCTCGGCGTACACCACGGTCGTCGGCCCGCCCGCGCGGGCGCCGAGCGTGTTCTCGGTCCCGTGCAGGTCGCTGCCGCCGTTGATGACCAGGCCCCGGCCACGGCGCAGCTCGGACTCCCAGCGCGCGACGGCCTGCGCGCTGAAGAACGGCCCGGTCCACACCTCCAGGGCGTGGGGCAGGGCGGCGGGGTCGGCGTCGCTGTCGCGGAAGAAGTTCCACGGCAGACCGGGCAGCGGGATGAAGGGATGGGCCGCGGAGATGTAGGCGCCCATCTCGCGCGCCGTGGCGATGAACTCGGTGATGCGTCGCTCGTAGCGGCCCAGCGGAAGGCGCAGCGGGCGCTGGCGCCAGTCCAGCCACTCCCCGACGTCCATGCCCGAAACCGTCGCGTGCCCGTGGAACCAGTTCGTCATCTCCTCACCGGGCAGCAGCAGCACCTCCTGCCCGGCGTCGGCGGCGAGGGAGAGGTTCTGTGAGATCACGTTGTGGTCGGTCATCGCGGCGAAGTCGAGGCCGAGGCGGCGGCACTCCTGCGCCCAGGCGGCGGGGGAGAGCGCGGCGCCGCTGGCGTTGGCGTCGCTGGACTGCGGCGTGTGGCAGTGCAGGTCGCCGCGGTACCAGCCCGGCCTGTCGTCCACCACGCCGACCTCGGGGCCGAACACGAACGGCGTGCCCTGCGGCCCGTAGCCGAGCACGGCGCGGATGGTGATCGGCGCCCGGCGCGCCGCCTCGAACACCGGCACCACGAAGGTCCAGGTCCCGGGGCGGATCTCACCGGGGAGGAAGGAGCGCGTCGCCTGGTCCGCGGTCAGGAAGAACGCGGCGTCCTCGCCGCCGAAGACGCCGCGGAAGCCGGGGGACTGGTAGTCGGGGCCGCGCTCGTCGAACACGCCGAAGCCCAGCGACAGCCCGCCCTTGTTGATGGCGGCGTCGATCCGGTTCACGCCGGGCGGCACGCGGAAGGGAAAGTAGCGGTACTGCAGCGAGTCCAGGGGACCGATCGTGTCGGTGATCACGATCTCTTCCTGGATGCCTGGGGTGACGGCGGCGCCGGCCCGGGGCAGGGCCACCGAGGGGAGCGCGGCCGCCGCACCGAGGACACCGCCGGCCTGGAGGAACCGGCGTCGTGTCGTCATGCACCGCAGTGTCGGCCGGGCCGCGCCGCCGATCGAGCGGGTCGCGAAGTCTTCATCCGGCCGTCGCACGGCGGCCACACGAGCGGCCTTCAGCGGTCGCGGAGACGCGCGATCCACTCATGGAGGAGAGGTGACGAGGATGAGGCGGCCTGGGCCCAGGTCTCGTACTCCAGCGTGGCCCTGAGGTCGCCGGTCTCCACCGCGATGCCCACCGCGCGCTTCACGTGCCGGGCGAGCTCGGGGTCCACGCGCGCGAAGCGGCCGGCCAGGTCGAGCGCGGCGCCTACGCAGTCCTCCTCGGGACCCTCGGCCAGCGCCCAGGCCACGGCGAGCGGTGCATCGATGGCGTCGCCGAGCAGCAGGGTGCGCAGCGCCCGGCTCGCGCCCAGCGCCTGCACGAGGAACCAGGTGCAGCCCCCGCCGGGGTGCAGGCCGATGCTGGTGAAGGTGGCGGCGAAGGTGGCCGACGGCGCGGCGACGCGCACGTCACAGGCCAGCGCGAGGTTCAGCCCGGCGCCCACCGCCGGGCCGTTCACCGCGGCGATGGTGGGCAGGGGCAGCTCGCGGACCGCCAGAAAGGCGCGGTAGTAGGACTGCAGCCGGGCGTGCTGCTCGGTGACGGGCATCTGCGGCCCGAACAGCGCGGGCAGGTCGGCGCCGGCGCAGAACGCGCTGCCGCGCCCCGTGACCACCACCACGCGCGCCGCAGGGTCCGCCCGCACCGCGGCGCAGGCGGCGAGCAGTTCGGCGCCCATCTGCTCGCCCATCGCGTTGCGCCGGTCCGGGTCGTCCAACGTCAGCAGCGTCACGCCACCCTCGCGCGCCTCCACCTGCACCAGCGCCACCGCAGCCCCGCTTCCCGCCGGCGCCCCCCGAGGTCCCACCCCAGGCTTCGAGCGCTCCCGCGCGTTTACACTCTCCCACCACTACGCCGACGGTCCGCCTGCAACGGCGATGAGGGAGTCTGAGAGGTTTGCGCGAGCTGCAACTGCGCACCCGCGCCCCCGCCGAGACGCGCGCGGTCGCCGCGATGGTCGCACATGCGCTGCGCGCCGGCGACGTCCTGGGCCTGACCGGCGAGCTCGGCGCCGGCAAGACCTGCTTCGTCCAGGGCGCCGCGGCCGCACTGGGCGTGCGCGAACGGGTGACCAGCCCCACGTTCGTGCTGCGTCGCGAGTACGCCGGGCGGCTGCCCGTGGTGCACGTGGACCTGTACCGGCTCGACACGCTGTCCGACGTCGCCGACCTCGGCGAGGATCTGTTCGACCCCGGTCACGTCACGTTCCTGGAGTGGGCGGACGCGGCCCGGCCGCTGCTGCCGCCCGCCTACCTCGAGGTCGAGCTGCGCACGGCCGCCGACACCGACGAGCGGCGCCTGACCCTGCGCCCGCGCGGGGCGGACTGGACCCGACGCCTGGCCGGGCTGTTTGGTGAGCTGCGCCAGTGGGTCGTGGTGTCCGCCGGCCCTGCCGGGGCGGCGGGCTGAGCGTGCTGGTCCTCGCCGTGGAGACTTCCACGCCGCAGTCCAGCGTGTGCCTGGCCACCGAGCACGGGACCGTGGCCAGCGCCACCCTGAACCCGCCGCCGCGCTCCGCCGGCCGCGGCCGTCCAGGGGGCAACGCCGAGTTCCTCGCCCCGGCGATCGCGTTCTGCCTGCGTTCGGCCGAGCTGCCGATGGCAGCGGTGGCGGGCATCGCGGTGGGTTTGGGACCCGGGCTCTACACCGGCATGCGGGTCGGCATCGCCACGGCGCAGACGCTGGCCCACGCGCGCGGGCTGCCCACCGTGGGGCTGGCGTCGCTGGACCTGCTCGCCTTCGAAGTGCGCCATGTTCGCCGGCTGGTGTGCGCCGCGGTGGACGCGCGGCGCGGCGAGCTGTTCTGGGCCTTCTACCGGCACGCGCCCGGCGGAATGCTGCGCGTGACGGAGTTCCGCCTCGGGCCGGCCGCGAAGCTGGCGGGCGAGATCGAGGCGGTGCGCGAGGACGTGCTGTGTGTGGGGGACGGCGCGATCGCCGAGCGCGCGCTGCTGGAGTCCACGGGCGCCGAGATCGGCTGGGCGGCCAACGCCCACCCCAGCGCCGAGGCCCTGGCGCAGCTGTCCATCGCGCGCTTCGTGCGCGAGGACACCCAGCGGGCCGAGGACCTGCGCCCCCTGTACCTGCGCAAGGCCGACGCGAAGATCAACTGGCGCGCCCGCGGCGCCCTCCACGGCGGGCCGGGCGACCGGACGGCCGCGCACGAGGAGCATAAGGCGCGGCAGGCGCCGGTCGAGGCGGCAGCGGATCCTGCGCCCGGGCCCCGGCCAGGCGAGGATTGAGCGATGGTCGCCGCCCCGCCCCGCACGGTTCTCGACGATGTCGTCGTGGCGCCGTTGCGCCGCCGTCACCTGCGCGGCGTGCTGGCGGTGGAGCACGCCGTCTACCCGCGCCCCTGGACGCCCGCGCTGTTCACCTCGGAGCTGTCCCAGCGCGACAGCCGCCGCTACTTCGTGGCGCTCGCGCCGGTCGCGCCTGCGCGGCGGATGGTGGTCGGCTACGCCGGGATGATGGTCGCCGTCGGCGAGGCGCACGTGACCACCGTGGCCGTCCACCCTGCGCACCACCGCCGCAAGCTCGCCAGCCGGCTGCTCGTGGCCCTGCTCGACTCGGCGCGGGCGATGGGCGCGCACGCCGCCACCCTCGAGGTGCGCCTGGCGAACAGGGGCGCGCAGCGCCTCTACAGCGGCTTCGGCTTCGCGCCGGTGGGTGTCCGCTCCGGCTACTACGCCGAGACGGGCGAGGACGCGCTGATCATGTGGGCCCACGACCTGCAGGGCGAGGCCTTCAGCGAGCGGCTGGAGACCCAGCGCGCGCGCCTGGACGCCCCCGGCGGGGCGAGCGGGGCGCCGGACCTGCCCGTGCCGTGGGTGCGCGGCCGTGTCGGTCTCGACGGCCCCACCGGGCCTTACATTCCCGCCCCCGACGAGCGCGCGGCGCCGCGCCGCGCCACGCCCGGGCCACAGGAGGCGTAGCCGTGCTCGTCCTCGGCATCGAGACCTCCTGCGACGAGACCGCCGTGGCCCTGGTGGCCGACGGCGAGAAGGTCCGCGCGAACGTGATCGGCTCCCAGGTCGAGCAGCACCGTCCCTTCGGCGGGGTGGTGCCGGAGATCGCGGCCCGCGCCCACCTCGAGCTGCTCGTACCCAGCCTCGACGCCGCGCTCACCGAGGGCGGTTGCACCTACCGCGATGTCGACGCGGTGGCCGTGACCGTCGGCCCGGGCCTGGCGGGGGCGCTGCTGGTGGGCGTGGCGGCGGCCAAGGCGCTCGCGCTCGCCCACGACCTGCCCCTGATCGGCGTGAACCACCTCGAGGGCCACGTCTACGCCACCCAGCTCGAGTTCGGCCGCCTCGCCCTCCCGGTGGTCGCGCTGGTCGTGAGCGGCGGCCACACCAGCATCGTGCGGCTCGCGGCCGACGGCAGCTTCACCACGCTGGGGGCCACGGTCGACGACGCGGCCGGCGAGGCCTTCGACAAGGTCGCCCGCTTCCTCGGCCTGCCCTACCCGGGCGGGCCTGAGATCGATCGGCTGGCCCAGGAGGGCGACCCCGCCGCCATCCGCTTCCCGCGGGCGATGCTGCACGACGGCACCTACGACTTCTCGCTGTCCGGCCTGAAGACCGCGGTGGTGCGCGAGCTGCGCCGGCGCGACGCCGCCGGCGCCGAGGTCTGGCTGCCCGACGTCGCGGCGAGCTTCACCGAGGCGCTCGTGGAGGTGCAGGTGGCCAAGACCGTCTCGGCAGCGGTCGCCTACGACGTGCCCACGGTGGCCCTGGTCGGCGGGGTGGCGTCGAACTCGCGGCTGCGCGCCGCCATGGCGCAGGCCTGCACCCAAGCCGGGCTGCGCCTGCTCGCACCCTCGCCGGTGCTGTGCACCGACAACGGCGCGATGATCGCCGCCGCCGGCTACAACCGGCTGGCCGCCGGGGAGCGCACGGCGCTCGACGTCGCCGCCGACCCCAACCTCGGCCTGGGCGCCGTGCCCACGGCGCCCGCGGTATGACGGCGACCCCGTCGCGGCATGTGCTGCGCCGTGTCGACGACGCCCAGGTCGCCGCGCTCGTGACGGAGCTGGAGCGCGACTTCGGCCAACCGCGCCCACCTTCGCCGCCCGGCGCCGCCGCGGTCCCCAACGCCTACCTGCTGGACGCCCTCGACCGCGGCGAGCACGACCGCTTCCTTGTCTGGCCCGGCGAGCAGCCCCGCGCCACGGTCTACGCCAGCCCCACCGGCACGCTCGTCCCGGCGGGGGACCCCGCCGCCGGGCCCGTGCTCGCCGAGGCCTCGGAGCGCATCGGCTGGCGTGTGCTCGTGGGCGACGCCCGCATCGGCGACGTCCTGCTCAAACAGACGGCGACCGGGGTGTTCCGGCGTCGGGTGCGTGCCCGGGCGCAGCGCTTCATGGCCGTGGAAGCCGGCGATCGGGCACGCCTCGACGCCCCGGCGCCGGACGGCTTTCGCCCCGCGCGGCGCGGCGACACCGAGGTGCTCGTGGAGCTGGCCTGCCGGCTGCACGTTGAGGACCTGATGGGCCCGCCGATCGCGCGCTCGGCCCGCTCCGGGGTTCGCGCACGTCTGGCGGAGACCATTGACCGCGGCGCCACCTTCGTGGTGGAGCGCGGCGGGCTGGCCGTGGCCAAGGCGGACCTGTCGCTGCGCAGCCGGCGCCGCGGTGCGCAGATCGCCGGGGTGTACGTGGACGCGTCGGCGCGCGGGCAGGGGATCGCGACTGGCCTGGTCGCCGAGCTGCTGCGCCGCGTCCTGGACGACGGCATGCCCAGCGCGAGCCTGCACGTGCGCTCCGACAACGCCTCGGCGATCACGGCCTACGAGCGCGCCGGCCTGATCGACCGTGGCCCGTGGGTGCTCGCCGTTCGCTAGCACGCAGCGCACTCATCTCGCTACTCTTGGTTGTAGCGGGTTGGAAGGCGGGCGTGATCCGGACAAGGACGGGGTGACGGGGTAATGAGTCAAGGACGAAGCGTGGGTATCGCGGTGGTGGGGCTGGGCGGGGCGGTGGCCACGACCGCCGCAGCGGGGGTGGAGCTGCTGCGCCAGGGGCTGGCCACCACCGACGGGCTCCCGCTGGCCGCGCCGGGCCTGGCCGAGCTGGCGGCGGGGGCCGGAATGGTCGACTACACCGACCTCGTGCTGGCCGGCTGGGACCTGTCCGGTGACGACCTCCTCAAGGCCGCCGAGGTCCACGGCGTGCTCGACCCCGCGCAGCGCGACGCCGTGACCCCCGCACTCTCGGCGATCACGCCGTGGCCGGCGGTGGGCGACCCCGCGTTCTGCCGCAACGTCGGCGGCGACCACCGCATCGACGGCGTGGGCCACCGCGCGGCCGTCGCGGCGATCGCGGCGGACCTGGCGCGCTTCCGCGCCGACGCTGCACTCGACGGCATGGTCATGGTCAACCTGGCCTCCACCGAGCGGCGGGTGGACGCCACGCGGGAGGTCTTCGCCACCCCGGAGGCCTTTGCAGAAGGGCTGGACGCCGACGATCCCGACATCGGCCCCGCGCTGCTGTACGCCTACGCCGCGCTGGCCGCAGGTGTGCCGTACGCGAACTTCACGCCCAGCGTGAGCGCTGAGGTGCCGGCCCTGCTCGCGCTGGCCCAGCGCCGTTGCGTGCCGGTGGCGGGCAAGGACGGCAAGACCGGGCAGACCCTGCTGAAGACGGTGGTGGCGCCCGCGCTGCGCGCCCGCGCGCTGCGGGTCGAGGGCTGGTTCTCCACCAACCTGCTGGGCAACCGCGACGGCCGCGCACTCGACGACCCCGACTCGCTGGCCTCCAAGATCGACACCAAGGGCTCGGTGCTCGACGACATCCTCGGCTACCACGTCGCCGATCACGTGGTGCACATCGATTACTACCGCCCGCGCGGCGACGCGAAGGAGGCCTGGGACAGCGTCGACCTCGTCGGCTTCCTGGGCCAGCGCATGCAGCTCAAGGTCAACTTCCTGTGCCGCGACTCCATCCTGGCCGCCCCGCTGGTGCTGGAGATCGCCCGCGTGCTCGACACCGCCCAGCGGCGCGGCGAGGGTGGCATCGCCGCGCAACTCGGGGTGTTCTTCAAAGCGCCGATCACCGCGCCCGGCGCTGGCGCCCCGGAGCACGCCTTCGCCGAGCAGGATCGCCACCTGCGCGCCTGGCTGGCCGCGGCCGCCGAGCGGCGCGCGCTCGCTTCCTGACGCCCTACGATCCCCACGGTTCCCCGACAGGACCGCCCGCGCCAGGGCTGCCTGTAGGCGGGGTGCAGCTCATCAGGTGCTCGGAACCGTCTGGAGGTCTGACTGTCGATGCGGACCGCCCAGGCCCAGCCCTGGTGCTGTGCGAACTGCGGCTTCTGGCAGCGCTGGCCGTCGCGTCCGGCCTTCTGCCCGGCCTGCCTCGATCCCCGCCACGCACTGCCGCTGCGCGCCTGGGAGTTCCGCGTGGCCGGCGAGGTGGCCAACGGCTGGCGCACCCTGTGGCGCCAGGTCCAACCGGGCCTGTGGCGCTTCACCACCGCCCCCCAGCTCGGCCTCGGCGGGGTCGGCTACCTGATCCAGCGGCCCGAGGGCAACATCGCCTTTGAAGCGTGTGCCTGGTACTCGGAGGTGGCGCTGGCCTGGATCGCGGCACTCGGCGGGGTCGCCAGGGCCGCGGCGAGCCATCCGCACACCTACGGCGGGCTGTGGCAGCTCCAGGAGCGCTTCGGCTGCGAGGTCAGCGTGGCGCGCGACGACCTGACCTGGACCGGGGCGTTCCGCTGCACCTGGCCCTTCGACGACACCCTCGATCTCGGCGGCGGGCTGGCGCTGCACGCCACGGGCGGGCACTTCGACGGCCACGCCGTGCTGCACGACGAGGGCCACGGCGTGCTGTTCTGCGGCGACGCCGTGCGCCTCGAGCGCGCGCCGTCCGACCCCCGCGAGGTCGTGGCGCTGTCGGTCCACAAGGGCCTGGCCCGCGCCATCCCGCTCACCGCCGACGAGTTGCGCCGCTACCACGCGGTGGTCGCGCCCCTGGCCTTTTCGCAGATCTGGTCGCCGTTCGAGCAGGCCCCCGACATCGGGCGCGACGACGTCCTCGCCCTGCTCGACCGCCTGCTCGGGGGCCGGCCGAGCACGGCGCCCGTCGCGCTGACGGCGCTGCGCGACGAGGAGCCGGTCGCGTGAGCTTGCGCTACGCCTACAACACCAACGGGCTGCAGAACCATCGGCTGGACGATGCGCTCGTGCTGCTCGCCGAGACCGGCTACGACGGCGTGGCCCTGACCCTCGACCACTGCCACCTCGACCCGTACGCACCCGACCTGGCCGGACGCACGGCGGCGCTCGCGGGCCGGTTGGAGGGGTTGGGGCTCGGGGTGGTGGTGGAGACCGGGGCGCGGTTCCTGCTGGACCCGCGGGCCAAGCACGAGCCCACCCTCGTCTCGCCCGACCCGGACGCGCGGGCCGTACGCCTGGACTTCCTCACGCTGGCGGTGCAGGTGGCGGCGGGGCTGGGCGCGGAGGCGGTGTCGCTGTGGGCCGGCGTGCCGCGGCCGGGTGTGCAGCGCGACCACGCCTGGCGCTGGCTGGTGAGCGGGCTGGCGGCCCTGGCCGAGCGGGCGGTGGTCGAGGGCGTCACGCTGGCGCTGGAGCCGGAGCCTGGCATGCTCGTGGACAGCGTCGACGGTTACCTCGGCCTGCTCGACGCCGTCCCCGACCTGCGCCTCGCCCTCGACGTGGGCCACTGCCTGGTGACGCAGGACCGCGACCCCGCCGCCGCCGTGCGCGAATGCGCCGATACCCTCGGCAGCGTCGCGATCGAGGACATGCGCACCGGCGTCCACGAGCACCTGCCATTCGGCGAGGGCGACCTGGACCTGCCCGCGGTGCTCGGCGCACTGACCGCCGTGCGCTGCGACCGGCTGATCTGTGTGGAGCTGAGCCGCGACTCCCATCGCGCCCACACGCTGGTGGGGGAGACGCTCGCCGCCCTGCACGCCGCCCAGAACAGCCAGAACAGCGCCCAGAACAGCGCCCAGAACAGCGCCGAACCGGCCGACTAGGTCTGGGCGAGGATGCCCTCATCTTCGAGCCGGATGACGAGGTCCTCCGGGTCAGTGCCGTAGATCACCGACAGCGCGCGCAGGTCCTCGCCGCGGATGGTCAGCACGCTGCCGTTGTAGTCGCCGCGCTGGAGCTGGATGGTGTGCGCGAAGCGCGACACCGGGCGCAGGTCGGGGTCCAGGTCCGAGCGCGACAGGCGCCGCAGATCCAGCATCACCTTGGTGGGCGGGCCGCCGGCGGCGGAGACCGACATCTCCTCCTTGGGCAGCAACTCGCTCACGGGGACGTTGTAGAACTCGCTGAGCTCGGCGAGCTTGGCCACGGATACCGCGCGGTCACCGCGCTCGTAGGATCCGACCACGACCGCCTTCCACTTCCCCGAGGACGTCTCCTCCACCTGCTGCAGGGTCAAGCCCTGCTGCTGGCGGATCGCCCTGAGTCGGCTGCCCAGGCGGCGTTGGTAGTCGGACACTTCGCTGGCCCCTCCCGCGCGTCATCCGCGTCATCTGTCCGGAAGCTGCACAACATAACGCGAAGTTACCCGGACACCAACTGTATATCACCGTGCGTGAATGATATTGCGGAGAGTACACGACTGACTCCCCTCTCCGACCTGCTACTCCTGCGCTCAAGGTTGGATCGGCGGCGCCTCGCCCGGCTTGCACTCGCTGACCCTGACTGCTAGGTTGGCCTTGGCACTCGGGATCATCGAGTGCCAGCGCCCTGTCTGGGCGCAACAGTTCACCTTTCGCAGTTCCCATCCCGCAGGAGGACGCATGCCGACCTTGCAGCAGGTCAAGATCAAGCCCCTGGAGGACCGGATCGTGGTCCAGGCCAACGAGGCGGAGCAGACCACCGCCAGTGGACTGGTCATCCCCGACACCGCCAAGGAGAAGCCCCAGGAGGGCACCGTCGTCGCCGTCGGTCCGGGCCGGATCTCGGACCAGGGCGAGCGCATCAAGGTCGACGTCAGCGAGGGCGACACCGTCGTCTACTCGAAGTACGGCGGGACCGAGATCAAGCTCGGGGGCGAGGAGTACCTGATCCTCTCCGCCCGTGACGTGCTCGCGATCGTCGAGAAGTAGGAGAGTCAGACATGGCGAAGCAGATCAAGTTCCACGAGGACGCCCGGCGCAAGCTGGAGACCGGCGTCAACAAGCTCGCGGACGCGGTGAAGGTCACGCTCGGGCCAAAGGGCCGCAACGTCGTCCTCGAGAAGAAGTGGGGTTCCCCCACCATCACGAACGACGGTGTGACGATCGCCCGCGAGATCGAGCTCGAGGACCCGTACGAGAACATGGGCGCCCAGCTCGCCAAGGAGGTCGCCACCAAGACCAACGACGTCGCCGGTGACGGCACCACCACCGCGACCGTCCTCGCCCAGGCGATGGTCCGCGAGGGCATCCGCAACGTCGCCGCCGGAGCGAACCCCATGCTGCTCAAGCGCGGGATCGACCAGGCCGTCGAGCGCGTCGTCGAGCAGCTCGGGACCATGTCCCGTGACATCGAGACCCGTGAGGAGATCGCGAACGTCGCGTCCATCTCCGCCAACAACGACGCCGAGGTCGGCGACGTCATCGCCGAGGCGATGGACAAGGTCGGCAAGGACGGCGTCATCACCGTCGAGGAATCGCAGACCTTCGGCCTCGAGCTCGACTTCGTCGAGGGCATGCAGTTCGACAAGGGCTACGTGTCGCCCTACATGGTCACCGACACGGAGCGCATGGAGGTCGTCTTCGAGGACCCCTACGTCCTCATCGTCAACTCCAAGATCAGCGCCGTGCAGGACCTCCTGCCGGTCCTCGAGAAGGTCATGCAGGCCGGCCGACCGCTGATCATCATCGCCGAGGACGTCGAGGGCGAGGCCCTCGCCACCCTCGTGGTGAACAAGATCCGCGGGACCTTCCAGTCCGCCGCGGTCAAGGCCCCTGGCTTCGGCGACCGCCGCAAGGCCATGCTGCAGGACATTGCCATCCTCACCGGCGGTCAGGTCATCTCCGAGGAGGTCGGCCTGAAGCTCGACGGCGTGACCGTCGACCTGCTGGGGCGTGCCCGCAAGGTCACGATCACCAAGGACAACACCACGATCGTCGAGGGCGCCGGCGCCGAGGACGACATCAAGGGCCGCATCGCCCAGATCAAGGCCGAGATCGACAAGACCGACTCGGACTGGGACCGCGAGAAGCTCCAGGAGCGCCTCGCAAAGCTGTCCGGCGGCGTCGCGGTGGTGAAGGTGGGCGCGGCCACGGAGGTCGAGCTCAAGGAGAAGAAGCACCGCATCGAGGACTCGCTGTCGGCCACCCGCGCGGCGGTCGAGGAGGGCATCGTCGCTGGTGGCGGCAGCGCGCTGCTGCAGGCGGGCGTTGCCCTGGAGAAGCTGGACCTCGAGGGCGACTACCTGACCGGTGCGAACATCGTCCGCACCGCGCTGACCAGCCCGCTGTACTGGATCGCCGCGAACGCCGGCCTCGAGGGCAGCGTCATCGTGGAGAAGGTGCGCACGCTCGAGACGGGCCAGGGCCTCAACGCCCTGACCGGCGAGTACGGCGACATGATCGCCTTTGGGGTTGTCGACCCGGCCAAGGTCACCCGCTCCGCGCTCCAGAACGCTGCGTCGATCGCCGGTCTGCTGCTGACGACCGAGACGATCATCGCCGACAAGCCGGAGCCGAAGGAGGCCGCCGGCGGTGGTGGCCACGGCCACGACGGTGGCATGGGCGGCATGGGCGGGATGGACTTCTAGCCCCGCTCCCACAACGCACCAAGAAGGGCGGCCCCCCTGGAGCCGCCCTTCTCGCGTCCGCCCTGTCGCGCGCCCGCCGCGCCGGCTGGCGCGGTCAGGTGGGGAGGCGGTTGCCGTCGGGGTCGTAGCGGTAGACGCCGCGGCCGACCTTGCGGCCGAGGCGGCCGGCGCGGACGTGGGCCTCCATGAGGGGGCGGCGCGGTATTTGTCGCCCAGGGAGCGGCGCAGCTCGTTGAGTACCGCCAGGCGCACGTCGAGGCCCACGAGGTCCGCCATCTCCAGCGGGCCCAGCGGATGGTTCAGCCCCAGCTTCACGGAGGTGACCGACAGCGCGGAGGTGTTCGTGGCCAGCACGGTGTCGGGGCGCACGAGGGTCTCCAGGCGCGTGAACAGGTCGCGCTTCACCCCCATGTCCTCGACCACCGCCTCGATGACGATGTC
>Ga0136615_10000105_pt1 | contig 33485 bp, 34 predicted proteins | sample AntDrymUQ2882206_2_FD_106647 | JGI IMG/M metagenome (GOLD analysis project Ga0136615, IMG submission 106647) | Polar desert sand microbial communities from Dry Valleys, Antarctica - metaG UQ288 (22.06) | ecosystem: Environmental > Terrestrial > Soil > Desert | place: Antarctica: Dry Valley... | reverse complement strand
GGCGGGCCGCAGGCCCGAGCGCGAAGCGCTTGACGGCAAGCCGACAACCGCCACCCACACACGGGGTTGACACAGGACGTCTCACGACCGCCCGCCGTTGCTCGACGGATGCTGCGCGGCGAGGATCAGCGCAGCTCCCCGCTACGTCTTGACCGGCTCGGGCTTCGGCGGCGCCTTGACGGGCTCGCTGTCGGGCGTCGCGGGACGCACCGGCGCCGGGCGCTCGGTCTCACGGATGGGCTTTCCGATGTCTCCCATGGGACGTCCTGGGATGCTACGCGAGTGAGCGACGAGATCCCGCCCGAGGAGGCGCTTCCGGAGGAGGAGCCCGAGCGCGGAGACATCCGCGACGACATCACGAAGCAGCTCGCGCTGCTGTTCCCGCACGACCGCCTGGAGCGCATCGCCGAGCGCCTGCGCCTGGAGGACGAGGAGGATCTGCAGTTCGTCATTGACCTGATCAGCGCGACGTTTACCCGCGGGATCGAGTTCGGCGCGGTCGAGGTCACCGCGCAGCAGATCGAGCTCGGCCAGCAGACGGCGCCCGCGACGATCGAGATCGCGCACGTCGACCTGCCCTGAGGGCGGCGGGGAGGGGTGCGGCTGGTTGGCCGCTGGTTGGCCGGGGTTCGGCGCGGCGGTGTGACGAATAACCCGCGCTGGGCGCGGATCGTTCGACACACCCCTGACTGGCCGCCCGGGCGCCACCTCCTTCATGTCACATCTCGCGCGCGATTGCAGGCATAGTGTCCGGCCATGCACAGCGAGGTGGGGAGCGCCGGCGCGGCCTCGACGCCGACCGGCGCGGTCATGGGTCCGTTCGGCAACCCGGACGGCTCGCGGGCCGCGCTGAAGGACGTCCTGAGTCAGTTCGTCGACTTCGAGGACATCCCGAGCCATGCCGCTCTGGCGACGCCTGCCGACGACCTGTCGGCGCGCGTGCTCGTCGGCAAGATGGGCGCCGGGAAGACCGTGTACATGCGTCGCTTCCAGGCCGCCGCGAAGCAGAACCACAGCCTGTACGCCGACACCATCCAGGAGGACCTGCCGTCCACCGAGTCGATCGTGCGCGTCTGTCACTGGTACCGCGACGCGATCCTCACGGAGAAGTGGATGCTCCTGTGGCGGCGGGCGATCATCCGCTCGCTCGTGACGCATCTCGTCTGCGACCGCGAGCTCTCGGCCAACGTCAGCGACGAGGAGGTCGATCTCATCTGGAACGACTACGGGGAGCTCGTCAGGCGCTCGCGGACCCCGCTGTCGGTCTACAGCCAGCTCAACGAGATCCTCCTCGGCAACGACAACAAGCGCCAGCTCGCTGCCTACATCCAGAATCCGATGTGGGAGGAGCTCGAGCATCTCGTCGGCGAGATCCTCCGGCGCTCACCGCCGATCTGCTTCTACATCGACGCGGTCGACGAGGAGTTCGCCAACGCGCCGATGTACTGGATGCGCTGCCAGGAAGGTCTGTTCCTCCAGGTCATGCGCCTGCTGCGCAGCCCGCGGCTCGGCGGGCGGCTGCACATCATCATCTCCCTGCGCGACATCGTCCTGTCGACGGTGCTGCGCAGCGAGCACCAGAACCGCTACCGGGGTGAATCGCACATCCGCGTCCTCGACTGGGATCACGCGGCGATCACGTACTTCCTCCACGACAAGCTCGCGCGCCTGCCCGAGCAGTTCTGGTGCAGGCCCGACGCTCCCGCGCGCGGCGTGAGCGACTGGCTCGGGCGCACGACGATTCGCAACGAGGTCAGACAGGTCGACGAGCCGGTCGAGGACTACCTGCTGCGCCACACGCGACTGCTGCCGCGCGACATCATCATGCTCGGCAACCTCCTCTGCGATGGCGTATCGCGGGCGCGAGAGCAGGGCGCGACGTCACTGGCGCACGCCACCGTCCGCGACCTCGTGCACAAGGCCGGCCGCTGGTTCGGCGATCAGCAGATCGCGGTGTGCGCGAATCACATCGCCTCGGACACGATGACCCCAGAGGCGTCCAAGCACGGGTACACCGAGGTGTTCACCGGCGAGAGCGGCTACCGGCGCGGCATCGAGGCCGACCTGCGGGCATATCTCTCCGCCTTCGCGTACGACCGCATCGACGGTGATACGCGCGACGACGCCGTGACCGCGGCGCGACGGGCGTTCGAGGGCCGGACCGATGTCCTGACGGTGCTCTGGCAGAACGGCCTGCTCGGGTACGAGGAGCGACCGGACGCGGAGATGGCGGTCTTCTACTCCGTCGGGGACATGGACCGGTTTCAGTTTCCGACGGAGGCGCCCATCTACGTGCTTCACCCGTGCGTGCTCGATGCAGTTTCGGGCATTCGCGGCAAGGGACCACCAGTAAGGGCATACGCCACCTGAGGCCACGGGAGAACGTGGTTTTCGATGGTCACACGTCATCGAAGTGAAGGCAGGGCTGCGGTAGCCTCCTGGCGATGTCGGGCCGCGTGTCGTTCTTTCGCTGGACCAACCACCCGGCGGTCACCGTCGCCAACTTCGTGTTCGTCATGCGCGACGTCGTCCTGGCGGCGCTGGCGGTCGGCGGGCTCGTCGCCGGCGCTCTCGCGCACCAGGACACGCTGTCGATCGTCGCGGTGGTGCTCGCGGGCCTGGCGCTGACCGGCGTCGTCGTGTCCTCGGTCATGGGGCAGCGGCGGACGGCCGGTCTGACCGATGGTTCCCCGGCGAGCGCGCGGCTGTACTCCGGCACCGGCCCGACGCATCCCGGTGTCCGCGAGATGCCCGACGCACGGCCCGAGGAGCCCGCCACGCCGCCGACGTCGCCCGGCACGGTCGCCCACCAGGTGCGCAGCGGCCAGCAGCTGCGGGCCGAGATCTGCGGCGCGCAGGAACGTGGCGCCTGGGACGACGAGGGCTGGGCCTATCGCAAGCGCGTCGAGGAATGGACCGAGCGCACGGCGAACGTGCTGGCGGGCAGTGGCGACGACGATCTCGCCCGCGCCCTCGCCGAGGTCGAGGTGCCGCCACGGCCGCCGTTCGAGAGCCTGCTCAAGGGCTACAGCCCTTCCTATGCGCGGCTTGTCGGGCTGCTCGACGGCCGGCTCGGCTTGCTCGAGCAGTCTCAGGGCTGACGCTGCGACCGGCCTGAGCCCGGTCGCAAGGGTGGATACGCCGGCGGCGATCCGCTAACCTTCACGCAGAAGCGCTGACTTCCGACTATCTGTCTACCGATACTATGGCCGTCACCCATCCTCCCACGACCGCCGACGAGTGGCGCGCCGCGTACGGTCTGCAGGCCGAGCGCGACGTGCCGTTCACGACGCTGAGCGGCGCGCCGGTCAAGCCGCTGTACACGGCCGACGACGCCCCTGGCGATCCTGGGCATCCGGGCATCTATCCGTACACCCGCGGCGTCTACCCGTCGATGTACCGCGGCCGGCTGTGGACGATGCGCCAGTTCGCGGGCTTCGGCACGGCGGAGGAGACCAACGAGCGCTTCCGCTACCTGCTCGCCCATGGCCAGGACGGGCTGAGCACGGCGTTTGACATGCCAAGCCTCATGGGCCTTGACTCCGACCACCCACTCAGCCTCGGTGAGGTCGGACGCGAGGGCGTCGCGGTCGACACGCTGGACGACATGACGATGCTGTTCGCGGGGATCGACCTCGGGGCGATCTCGGTCTCGATGACGATCAACGCTCCCGCCGTCGTGATGCTCGCCTTCTACGTCGCCGCCGCCGAGCAGCGCGGGATTCCGGCCGAGCGCCTGCGGGGCACGATCCAGGCGGACATCCTCAAGGAGTACATCGCCCAGAAGGAGTGGTGCTTCCCGGTCGATCCGGCGATGCGCTTGTGCGGCGACATGATCGAGTGGTGCACGCACAACATGCCCAGCTGGCATCCGATCAGCGTCTCGGGCTACCACATCCGCGAGGCCGGATCGACCGCCGCGCAGGAGCTGGCCTTCACGATCAAGGACGGCCTGACGTACGTCGAGCAGGCCGTCGCGCGCGGGCTGCGCGTCGACGACTTCGCCCCGCGCCTGAGCTTCTTCTTCAACGCGCAGATCGACTTCTTCGAGGAGATCGCGAAGTACCGCGCCGCGCGGCGCATCTGGGCGCGCGAGCTTCGCGAGCGCTTCGGCGCGACCGACCCGCGCTCCTGGCGGATGCGCTTCCACACGCAGACGGCGGGCGTCAGCCTCACCGCCCAGCAGCCGCTGAACAACATCGTCCGCACGGCGATCGAGGCGCTCGCCGGCGTGCTCGGCGGGACGCAGTCGCTGCACACGAACTCCTACGACGAGGCGCTCGCGCTGCCGACCGAGGAGGCCGCGCGGATCGCCCTGCGCACGCAGCAGATCATCGCCCACGAGACCGGCGTGACGAACACGATCGATCCGCTCGGCGGCGCGTACTTCGTCGAGGCGATGACCGACCAGCTCGAGCGCGAGGCCTACGACTACTTCAGCCGCATCGACGAGCTCGGCGGCATGGTCGAGGCGGTCAAGCAGAACTTCCCCCAGCGTGAGATCGCCGACGCCGCCTACCAGCTGCAGACCGAGTACGACGATCGCGAGCGGATCCTCGTCGGGGTCAACGACTACGTGGACTCGGGCGACCCGGAGATCCCGATCCTGCGCATCGACCACGAGCTCGAGCGCAAGCAGCGCGGCCGTCTGCAGGCGGTGCGCGCGCGGCGCGACGCGGGGCTCGTCGAGCAGACGCTGACCGCGCTGCGCGCCGAGGCCGGGCGCGATGGCGCCAACCTCATGCCCGCGCTGCTGGATTGCGCTCGTGCCGACGCCAGCGAGGGCGAGATCGTGCGCGCGCTGCAGGACGTCTTCGGCACGTACACCGAGACGCCCGTCTTCTAAGCGGCCTGGCGCTCAGCGGTCGCAGGCGGCGTGCAGCGCGCCGCCGGCGCCGACGTGCTGCGCGTCGCGCTGCGCCACCGTCTGGCAGAACACGTCGACCATCGCCGGCTCGAACTGCGTCCCGGCGCAGCGGCGCAGCTCGGCCAGCGCCTCGTGCGGCGTCCTGGCCTCTCGGTAGACGCGGTGGTTGGTCATGGCGTCGTAGGCATCGCAGATCGCGATGATGCTTGCGCCCGTGGCGATCTGCAGCGCGCTCAAGGCGTCGGGATAGCCCGTGCCGTCGTAGCGCTCGTGGCTGGAGCGTACGAGCGCCGCCGCGGGAGCCAGCGAGGGCGCCGACCGGATGATGCGCTCGCCGATGATCGTGTGGCGGCGCATGAAGGCCTGTTCCTCGTCGTTCAGCGGCCCGGGCTTGTTGACGATCGCATCCGGGATCGCAACCTTGCCGACGTCGTGCAGCTCGGCGGCGATGCGGATCCACTGCACGTCGATGTCCGAGAGCCCGGCGCGACGGCTGACCGCTTCCGCCAGCTCGGCGACGTTGCTGAGGTGCTCGTGCAGGTGGGGGCTGCGCTCGCTGAGGACCGTGAGCAGCACGTCGGTGCTCTGGCGGCTGGACGTCGAGCGGCCGGCCTTCTGCGCGTACATGCGCTGGTCGGCGAGCCGCAGTGCGTCCTCGACGGTCGTGGCCTCGCTGCGGATCAGCGCCCGGCCGTAGGAGCAGCCGATGTCAAACGCCTCGCCGGCCTCCGACAGCGCCTCGGCGGCGACCTCGACGAGCTCCGCGCCGCCGTCCGCGCCCGCGACGGCGAGGACGCAGAACTCGTCGCCGCCCATCCGATAGGCGGTCCCGCGTCCGGCCATGGTGGCCGCCAGGTTCGCGCCGAGCCGGGCGAGCAATGCGTCACCGGCCGGATGGCCGAACGTGTCGTTGTACTGCTTGAAGCCATCGAGGTCCATGATCGCTAGCAGGTGCTCCTGCCCGCCCTCGGCGGCGTCCAGGACGGTGTCGAGGTCGCGCCGCAGCGAGCGTCGGTTGGGCAGTGCGGTGAGGGAGTCGACGAGCGCCTCGATGCGGCTGGCGGTCAGCAGGCGGCCGTTCTCGACGACGAGCTCCTCGGCCATGGTGCGTGCCTTCACCGAGCGGCGGTACAGCAGGCCGAAGCCGCCCACGAGCAGCAGGATCACGACCGCCGAGCCGGTGGTGGCGCGGAAGTCGGCGCTCTCCGCGCGCTGCTCGTAGACGCGGCCGGCGACATGGATCTGCTCGACGATCTGCCGGGCCTGTCCGAGCGACTGCGCGCCGAGCAGCAGCGTTTCGTCGTCGAGCTCACCGTCGGCGCCTGTCGTGTAGATGCGCTCCAGCGTCGCGTAGTTGGTGCGCAGCGCGCGCGGAAGCTGTTGTACCTCCGGCGGGGCTGACGCGTCGCGCAGCTCCGCGACGGCGCGATCGATCTCCTGCCGGCCGCTGTCGAGCAGGCCACGAGCGATGGCCGGTGATCCGCCGAGTTCCGGCGAGGCGCGAAATGGAGCGGCCTGCAGCACGTTGAGCGAGTTCTCGACGCGGGTCAGCTTGAGCTGCGCCGCGGCGCCGTCCTGCGACTGCGCCTGAAGCTCCACGAGGGAGGCGATCGCTCCCACGCCGAGCATGAGCACGAGCGCGGGGACCAGCAGGGTGCGGACCATCGGCGGTCGCTTGAGTTGCATCGAGCCTCCATGGTCCGGCGTTGCGGGGAAGATCACCCCAAACGTCACAAGTCCGGGGCCGTTGCAGCCGGAGGCTCGCTGGGCGTGACTCGGCCGTGCTACAGCTATCGGCCGGCGACGCGGATCCTTGACCGGTGCCCAGATGGGTGGCCATCCGTTGGCGATCCCGAATATGATCGACCCGCCCGCGGGCACCTATGAGCGACCCTGCACCCTCAGGCAAGAAGATCCGCGTGGTCGTGGCCAAGCCTGGCCTCGACGGGCATGACCGCGGGGCTAAGATCATCGCGCGCGCGCTGCGCGACGCGGGCATGGAGGTCATCTACACCGGGCTGCACCAGACCCCGGAGCAGATCGTCGAGACGGTCATCCAGGAGGATGCCCATGCGGTCGGCCTCTCGATCCTGTCGGGCGCGCACATGACGCTCGTGCCGCGCATCGTCGAGCTGCTCGCCGAGCAGGACGCCGACGACGTCATCGTGACGGTCGGAGGGACGATCCCCAGCGACGACATCCCGGAGCTCAAGCGCCTCGGCGTGGCGGAGGTCTTCACGCCCGGATCGAGCACCGAAGCGATCATCGACTTCATCCGCGCTTCCGTGCCGGCGTAGCGGCGGCGCGCGCGTGGTACGCGATTGACTGGTCAGTCAATCGGCTAGTCTGACTCCATGTCCCGTTCCGAAGGAGGCTCCAGTTGAAGATCTGCGTCCTGGTGAAGGAGGTTCCCGACGCCGCTGTCGAGAAGCGGATCAATCCGGCGACGGGGCGCATGGACCGCAGCGGTGAGCGCAACCTCAACCCGTATGACACCCATGCGATCGAGGCTGCGATGCAGGTCCGCGAGGGCGGCGAGGTCGAGGTCGACGAGATCATCGCCGTCACGATGGGCCCGGACAGCGCCGTGCGCGCGCTGCACAAGGCCGTCTCGCTGGGCGCCGACCGCTCGGTCCATCTCAGCGACGAGAGCCTGGCCGGCTCGGACGTCGTCGCAACCGGTTACGCATTGGCGAAGGTCCTCGAGCGCGAGAGCCCCGACCTCGTCCTGCTCGGCCAGCAGTCCGACGACGGCGAGTGCTACACGATCGGCGCCGTCGTGGCCGACTACCTGAAGATGCCGTCGCTGACGCAGGTCATCCAGATGGACGTCACGCCGGGCAAGCTGCGCTGCGAGCGCCAGGCCGAGTACGGCTACGACACCGTCGAGATCCAGCTGCCCGCCGTGATCTCCGTCGGGGACGCGATCAACGAGCCGCGCTACCCGTCGCTGAAGGCGATCATGGGCGCGAAGAAGAAGCCGCTGGACGCCGTCGGCATCGGCGACATCGGCATCGAGGCCGACCGCGTCGGCGAGGCTGGCTCGAAGGTCGTCTGCGGCGACTTCAAGGCCCCGCCGAAGAAGGCCGCCGGCGAGATCATCGAAGACGAGGACACCAACGATACGGTCGAGAAGATCATCGCCTGGTTGGACGAAAGGAAGCTGTTGTCATGAGCGGGATCCTGGCCTACGCCCTGCACTACGAGGGCGCCTTCAACAAGAACTCGCTCGGCGGCGTCTCCGAGGCCGCGAAGCTCGCCTCGCAGCTCGGCTGCGAGGCCCACGCCGTCGTCATCGGCGATGTGAGCGACGAGCTCGCCGCGTCGCTGGGCAACTACGGCGCGACGAAGGTCTTTCGCGCCAAGGACGCGCCTGAGGGGCTCGCCCAGCCCGTCGTCGACGTCATGGCGCAGGTCATGGACGACGCTGGCCACCAGTACGCCCTCTTCGGCGGCGGCCTGCTCGGCTTCGAGATCGGCGCCGGCCTCGCCGCCCGCCTGAACGCTGGCGTGACGATGGAGGTCACGCAGGTCAACCTCGCTGACGGCAAGCTGACGGCGGAGCGCCCGATCCATGGCGACTCGTCGATCTCGACCTCGTCCTACAAGGATCGCGGGATCATCATCGGGCGCCTCAACGCGTTCGAGACAGCCGCGCCGGGCGACGCCACGGCGGAGGTCGAGGACGTCGCCGTGGCGCTGTCGGAGTTCTCGACGCGCGCAACGATGGTCACGCGCGGCGAGCAGCGCGGTGCGGACGTCGACATCGAGGGCGCGAACATCCTCGTCGCCGGCGGGCGCGGCCTCGGCAAGCCCGAGGGCTTCGAGCTGTGCGAGGCGCTCGCCGACGCGCTGGGCGGCGCCGTCGCCGCGACGCGCGCGGTCGTCGACGCCGGCTGGTATCCGTACTCGACGCAGATCGGCCAGACCGGAAAGACCGTCTCGCCGAAGCTCTACCTCGCGGCTGGCATCTCCGGCGCGATCCAGCACAAGGTCGGCTTTCAGTCCTCGGAGAACATCGTGGCGATCAACAAGGACTCCAACGCCCCGATCTTCGAGTACTCCGACCTCGGCATCGTCGGCGACCTCAACAAGATCCTGCCGAAGCTCACCGAGGCAGTGAAGGCCAAGAAGGGCTAGAGCGTGACGTCATGGCCAGCATGAACGGCGGCGCGCCGGCACCGGCGCAGTTCCCGCCTCCCGTCGATCCGCAGGTCGAGTTCATCAAGCACGGCCTCGATCCCGAGGACGAGCTGATCGAGGTCGGCGTTGCGATCGTCGGCGGCGGGACCGCGGGCCTGGCGGCCGCCAACCGCCTGCTGGCGCTGCTGGCCGACGACGAGGAGCTGCTCGAGTCGCTCGGCGAGGTGCCGGTGGCGGTCATCGAGAAGGCCAAGACGTGCGGCGGGCACAACCTGTCGGGCGCCGTCATGCGCCCCGGGCCGCTGCAGGAGTTGCTCCCGGAGCTCAGCCGCGAGGACTGGCGCAAGGAGGGCTTCGCGTTCGGCGCGGTCGACAAGGAGGCCGTCTACCTCATGCCGAGTGCCAAGAGGGCCGTCAAGATCCCGACGCCGCCACCGTTCAAGAACCACGGCAACGAGGTCATCTCCGTGGCAGCGCTGGCGCGCTACCAGCAGCGCATCGCCGAGGAGGCGGGGGCCTACGTTCTCACCGAGACGGCGGCGACGCAGCTGATCGTGCAGGACGGTGCCGTCGTCGGGGTGCGCTCGGGCGACAAGGGGCGCGGCAAGCTGGGCGAGGAGCTGCGCAACTTCGAGCCGGGCACCGACGTCAAGGCGAAGTTCACGGTGCTGGCCGAGGGCTGCTGGGGTCACCTCACCGGGGCCGCGATCCGCGAGTTCGGCTTGGGCGAGGGGCGCGAGCCGCAGGTCTGGGAGCTCGGCGTCAAGGAGGTCTGGAAGGTCCCCAAGCCGCTCGATCGCCTGATCCACACGATCGGCCCCTGGCCGCTGAAGCTCAAGTCCAGGTACGGGCAGATCGGCGGCACCTGGCTGTACCCGATGAAGGACGAGAAGACCGGCGACGACCTCGTCTCGATCGGTTTCGTCGTCGACCTCGAGTACGCCGACGCGACGACCTCGGCCCACGACCTGCTGCAGCAGTTCAAGCTGCACCCGCTCGTCCGTGAGATCCTCGAGGGCGGCGAGCGCGTGAGCTGGGGCGCCAAGGCGCTGCCGGCCGGCGGCTGGTGGTCGATGCCGAAGCTGACGATGCCCGGCGCGCTGCTGGTCGGCGACTCGGCCGGGATGGTCGACACGGTTGCGCTGAAGGGCGTGCACCACTCGGTGCTGTCGGGCAAGCTCGCCGGCGAGGCGATCTACGCGGCGCTGAAGCGCGGCGACGCGTCCGTCGAGTCCTACGAGAAGGCCGTCGCGGACTCGCAGATCGGCAAGGAGCTCTACGAGGTCCGCAACACGCGCCAGCCGTTTCAGAAGGGCTTTCTGCGCGGCGGCCCGCTCGTCAACCTCATGATCATGACGAAGGGGCGCTTCCCCGGCGGGCGCTGGAAGTGGCACCGCAACGACGAGAAGAAGATGTTCATCGGCGATACGAAGGACGGCTATCCGAAGCCGGACGGCAAGTACACCTTCGACAAGCTCTCGTCGGTCTACATCACCGGCAACGCGACCCGCGACGACGCGCCGAACCACATCCGCGTGCAGAAGCACGTGCCGCGCGAGATCGCGGAGACGTGGGCGTGGATGTGCCCGGCCGGCGTCTACGAGATCCCCGACGACGCGCCGAGCAGCGGCGACGTCGACGTGATCGTCAACTACACCAACTGCGTGCAGTGCGGCGCGATCACGGCGAAGGGCGGGCGCCTGACGACGCCCGAGGGCGGCGACGGGCCGCTGTACCAGAACACGTAGCTCGAGCACGGTGGACCGGATGTTGGTCGGCTCCGCAACTCCGCCGGCGCAACGTTGTCCTACGTGCGCATGCGTCGTTTGTTGCTGCTCGTCACCGTCATCGCTTTCGCAGCGTCGGCGCCGTGCGCGCAGGCGGCCAGAACGCAGACGCCGCCGCTCGCCGCCTTGCTCGATACCTGCCTGACGAGCCCGCTGCCGATCGAGCGCGCGGCGACGTTCGTCGCGTCGATGCCGGCGGTAGCGGGGGCCACCCGCATGCGCATCCGCGTCGACCTCGAGCGCCGGCGACCCGCCGAGCGGCGCTGGCGGAACATCCGGGCGCCGGGCCTCGGGACGTGGGAGCACTCCGATTCGAACGTCGGCGGGTTCGTCTTTCGCAAGCGCGTCAACGGCCTGCCGGTGCCCGCGAGCTACCGTGCGCGTGTGCGCTTCCGCTGGGCCGCGGCCGACGGGTCGATCGTGCGGCGCGCGCAGGCGTACACCCCGGCCTGCGTGCAGCCCGACCTGCGCCCGAACCTCGTGCCCGGCGCACTGACGGCGATCCTCGACGCCCAGCCCGGGCTGGGGATCTACACGCTGATCGTGCACAACATCGGCCGCTCGACGGCGAGCGCGTTCGGCGTGCAGGTCGGGTCCGGCGGCGCGGAGGTCGCGCCGCTGCCGGCGGGCGAGCAGCGCGCGGTGACGGTGATCGCGCTGGCGTGCCGGCCCGGCGACGCGATCACGGCACGCGTCGACGCCGACCGCCGCGTCGACGAGTCCAGCGAACGCGCGAATGCGGCGCGCTGGCCGTGCCCGCTGCCGCTCGGCTGAGCGTCCGGGAGTTCGCGGCCGGCTCGGTAGACTGGACGGCACCATGAAGACCGACATCCATCCCGAGTACGTCGCCTCGCACGTCCGCTGTACGTGCGGCAACGAGTTCATGACGCGCTCGACGCAGGGCAAGATCCACGTCGAGATCTGCTCGAACTGCCACCCGTTCTACACGGGCCGTCAGAAGCTCGTCGACACCGGCGGCCGCGTCGATCGCTTCAAGCGCCGCGCCGCCAGGCGCCAGGCTCCCGCGAAGTAACGCCCTCCGTCGCCAGCGGCCGCCCAGGGTCCTGAGCGGCGTCCCGCCGACGCGCCTTCGCCGTCGCCGCTGCCCAATCAACCATCTGGCGTCAGCCGCGATCGCGCCTGCGCCGCTGCACCACGAGATAGCCCGCCACGCCCGCGACGAGCACCGCGAGCGCCAGCAGCAGCACCGCCCAGCGGCTCGGGTTGCGCGCCAGGGCGAAGATCAGCGCGAGCGCCACGATCGTCGCGCCCGCGATCACGACCGGTGGCCGGCGCACCGCTTCGCGCACCCGTTCGCGCATCCGCGCGAGCGCCTCGTCGAGCTCGGGGTCTCGCTCGTACTCGACCTCGCCCCTGGTCTGGCGGCCGCGCAGGATCAGAAGCGTCAGGCCGATGCAGCAGACCAGGACAACCGCGGCGATGATGGGCACGGAGAAAAACTACCGCCGCGTGCAGGCCGGCGGGCCAGACGCTCGACTACCCTCGGAGGTTGTGATCGAGCGACTCGTCGACCAGATCGAGGCCCGTTTCGCGGACGCCGGGCGCGAGATGTCCGACCCCGAGATCTTCGGGGATCGACAGCGCGCGGCCGCGGCGGGTCGCAACTACCGCCAGCTCGAGACAGCGGCGAAGCTCGCCCGGGCGTGGCGCCGCGCCGTCGACGACGAGGCCGGGGCGCGCGAGATGCTCGCGGAGGACGAGAACGCCGAGGTCCGCGAGATGCTCGCCACCGCCCGCGCGGAGATCGAGCGCGTCGAGCAGGAGATCCGCCTGGCGCTCGTCGAGCGCGACCCCAACGACGACAAGAACGTGATCGTCGAGATCCGCGCCGGCGCGGGCGGCGACGAGGCGAGCCTCTGGGCCGCCGACCTGTTCCGGATGCTCACGAAGTACGCCGAGCGCCGCGGCCTGACCGTCGAGCTGCTCGAGACGTCCGAGGGCGCCTTCACGTTCGCGATCAAGGGCGACGGCGCGTATTCGATCTTCAAGTTCGAGGGCGGCACGCACCGCGTCCAGCGCGTCCCCGCGACCGAGTCGCAGGGCCGCGTCCACACCTCGACGGCGACCGTCGCGGTGCTGCCGGAGGCCGACGATGTCGACGTCGGGGTCGACGCCAACGACCTGCAGATCGACGTCTACCGCTCGTCCGGCCCCGGCGGGCAGTCGGTCAACACGACCGACTCCGCGGTGCGGATCACGCACAAGCCGAGCGGGATCGTCGTGTCGATGCAGGACGAGAAGTCGCAGCTGCAAAACCGCGAGCGCGCGATGCGCGTGCTGCGCGCGCGCCTGTACGACCAGGCGCTCGCCGAGCAGCAGGCCGAGCTCGCCGCCGACCGCCGATCGCAGGTGGGGACCGGCGAGCGCGCCGAGAAGATCCGCACGTACAACTACGGTGAGCGGCGGGTCAAGGACCACCGCATCAACCTGCTCGTGCACAACCTCGACGAGGTGCTCGAGGGGGCGCTCGACGAGTTCACGGAGGCGCTGCAGGCCGACGAGAAGCGCCGTGTGCTGGAGCTCCAGGCGACGGCGTAACTCGCGCCCGCGAGGCGGCGGACGGTGAGCGCGTTCGGCGGCGCGACCGTCCGCGAGGCGCTGGACTCCGCCGTCATCGCGATCGCGGCGGCCGGATCGGACACGCCCCGGCTCGACGCCGAGGTGCTGCTGGCCGCAGCGCTGGGGCTCGACCGCACGGCGCTGTTCCTCGATCCCGGCCGCGAGGTGACCGGCGCGGCGGTGCGCGCCTTTCAGGACGCGGTGCGCCGCCGCTCGGCGGGCCGTGAGCCGGTCGCCTACATCACCGGGACGCGCGGCTTTCGCCACATCGAGCTCGCGGTCGACTCGCGCGTGCTCGTACCGCGGCCGGAGACGGAGCTGCTCGTCGAGGTCGGCGTGGAGCTGATCGCCGACGGGGAGCGAGTGGTTGACGTCGGCACCGGCAGTGGCGCGGTCGCGCTGGCCCTGGCGAGCGAGCGGCCGGACCTCGCGGTGCTGGCGACCGACAGCAGCGCCGACGCGCTGACGGTGGCGCGCTCCAACGCCGCCCGCCTCGGCCTCGACGGCATCGTCTTCGCACAGGGCGACCTACTGGCGGACGTGGGGGAGGTCGACGCGGTGCTCTCCAACCCGCCCTACGTTGCCGAGCGCGAGCGGGCGACGCTGGCCCCCGAGATCACGCGCCACGAGCCGCCCGGCGCGCTGTTCGCCGGCGAGGACGGCCTCGACGTCATCCGCCGGCTCGTGCCGGCGGCGGCGGCGGCGGGCGCGCGGCTGGTCGCGATCGAGCTGGGCGACGGACAGGCGCCGGCGGTGGCGGTGCTGCTGGAGCAGGCGGGCTTCGGCGACGTCGAGGCGCGCCGCGACCTCGCCGGGATCGAGCGCGTGTTGGTCGGCCGGCGGTGACGGCGCAGGCGTTCGAGCGCTGCATCGCGACGGGCGGCGTCGCGGTCTTCCCGGCCGACACGGTGTACGGCCTGGCGTGTGACCCGACATCGACGGCGGCGGTCGCCCGGCTGTACGCGCTGAAGGGGCGCCCGCCCGACAAGCCCGCCGCCGTTCTGTTCTTCTCGCTCGAACGTGCGCTCGCGGCGCTGCCGGAGCTCGACCCGCGCACGCGCAGCGCGATCGAAGCGCTCCTGCCCGGTCCGGTCACGCTGCTGCTGCCCAACCCGCTGGTGCGCTACCCGCTGGCCTGCGGCCCGGACCCGTGGACGCTGGGCCTGCGCGTGCCCGCGCCCGGCCCGCTCGCCGCCGTCGCCCTGCCCGTCCTGCAGTCGAGCGCCAACCGCTCGGGCGCCGCAGACCCGCGCACGCTCGACGAGCTCGATCCGGCTGTGCGCGAGGGCGCCGACGTCGTCGTCGACGGCGGCCCACTGCCGGGCACGCCATCGACGGTCGTCGACCTGTGCGCCTACGCGCGCGACGGGACGTGGTCGCTGCTCCGCGCAGGCGCGCTGACGGGCGACGAGGTCGCCGCCGCGCTCGCCGCGCTCGCCGCGCGCGCCCGGCGCTGAGCCGGCGGCGCGGCTACCAGACGTCGCCGTCGCGCCAGTCGCAGACGAGCTCGCCGGACAGAACGTCGGTCATGTCCCGCGTACCATGGCATCCATGCGCATCGCCATCGCCTCAGATCACGCGGGCTTCGAGCTCAAGGAGCACGTCAAGTCGCAGCTGCAGAGCGCCGGCCACGACGTCGTCGACGTCGGCCCGACCTCCGACGAGTCGACCGACTACCCGCGCTACGCGCGTCCCGCGGCGCGGCTGGTCGCCGAGGGTGACGCCGAACGGGGGGTGCTCGTCTGCGGCTCCGGCGTCGGCGTCTCGATCGTCGCCAACAAGGTGCCGGGCGTGCGCGCGGTCAACGCGCACGATCCCGAGGAGGCGCAGCTCGCGCGCGCCCACAACGACGTCAACGTCGTGACGCTGTCGGGGCGCCGCCTCGACGGCGAGGCGGCCGACGCGATCGTGCAGGCGTTCATCGAGTCGGACTTCGAAGGCGGCCGCCACGCGCGCCGCGTCGGGCTCATCGAAGCGGAGGACTGACCGCCAGCGCCGTTCAGCGCCGTCGCGGCGCGCCCGCGACGGCGCGCTCCAGGACGGCGGCCATCCGCGCCGCCTGGATGCGGACGTCGTGCGCGGCGGCTGCCTGACGCCCCGCCGGGTTGGGCGACGGCAGTTGCGCCGCCTGGGCGAGCGCCTGCGTCAGCGCCGCCGGATCGCCGGGCGCCACCAGCACGCCGGCCGCGGGCGTGACGAACTCCGGCGGGCCGCCGTTCGCCGTCGCCACCACGCTGCGCTCCATCGCCATCCCCTCGAGCACCGCCTGACCGAAGGGCTCGGCGACCGAAGGCTGGCAGAGCACGTCGCAGGCGGCAATCCAGTCGGCGACCTCGCCGTGCGCCACCCGGCCCGCGAGGCGCACGCCGGGGCGGCCGGCCAGGCGCTCACGCAGCGGCCCGTCGCCGAGGAACGCGAGGCTGCCGCGCCCGAGCCGCCCGAACGCGTCGGCGAGCTCGACGACCCCCTTGCGCTCGATGAGCGAGCCGACGGCGAGGAAGGCTGGCCCGTCGGCGCCCCATCCGAGCTGCGCGCGCGCCGCGGTCGCGGGTCGCGGCGCGAAGACCTCGAGGTCCACGCCGCAGTCGACGATCGCGACCTCGCCGCGGACGGGGCCGAGGCGGTCGGCGAGCCAGCGCGAGTTGGCGATCACCGCGGCCGCGCGCGTCGTGACGATGCGCGTCGCGGCGGCCAGGGCGCGCGAGCGCCGCGCGTTCTCGACGTCCGTGCCGTGCGCCATGACGACGAGCGGAACGCGCGCCGCGGCTGCCGCCGCGGCGCCCGCCGCGCCCGCCGGGAAGAGGAAGTGCGCGAAGACGACGTCCGGTGCTGACCGCCGCGCCGCGGCGACCGACGCGCCGCTCAGGCGTGCGTACTTCAGCGGGCTCCCGTCACGGCGGTCGATCGCGCTCACCTCGACCTCGTGCCCGAGTCGTCGCAGCTCGCGCGCGATGTCGAAGACGAAGACGCCGAGGTCCGGATCGCGCGGGCCGGGCCACATCTGCGTGACGAGCAGGATCCTCATCGCGCGTCCGCCCGCTGCCAGAGCACGAAGCACAGCAGGCCCCAGAGCGCCCGCGAGTGGTCGTCGCGCCGTGCGACGTGCTCGTCGAGCAGCCGCGTGATCGGGACCGGATCGAGCACGCCGCCACGGGCTATGGCACTCGGCGCGAGCAGGTCGCGCGCCATCGGCAGCAGCGGGCCGCGCAGCCACGCCGCCAGCGGGATCGAGAAGCCGCGCTTGGCGCCGCGCGCCACCTCGCGCGGCAGGAGCGTCGATGCCACCGAGCGCAGCAGCCGCTTCTTCGCGAGACAGCGCACCTTGGCGGAGGTCGGCAGCGCCAGCGCGAGCTCGGCGACATGCGGATCCAGGAACGGCACTCGCACCTCCAGCGAGTGCGACATGCTCATGCGGTCGGTCTTCGTCAACAGGTCGTCGGCGAGGTACGGCGCGAGGTCAACGTCCTGCAGCCGCGCGAGCGGCTCGGCACCGGCCGTCTCGGCGTAGCGCCGGCGCAGCCGGTCGACGGGATCCTGCGGCGCGCGGCCGTCGTGGATCGGCGCGAGCAGCTGCGCTCGGACGCCGGGCGCGAGGATCTCCTTCCAGCCGTGGTGGCGCTCGAGCGGCGCCAGGCCCGCCGCGCGCACGAAGCGCCGCGCGCGGTAGTCGAGGCTGACGCGGCGCGACGAGCTCGGCACGCGCTCGACGAGCGGTCGCGCCAGGCGCGCGACGGCGGCCAGGCGCGGCGCCAGCAGATCCGCGGCGTAGGTCTGGTAGCCGCCGAACAGCTCGTCACCGCCCTCGCCGCTGAGCGCGACCTTGACGTGCTGCGCGGTCAGCCGCGACACCGCGTCGGCGGGCAGCGCCGAGCTGTCGGCGTACGGCTCGTCGAAGGCGGCGGCGATTCGTGGCAGCCGCTCGGCGGACTCCGGGCCGAGGATCGCTTCGTGGTGCTCGGCGCCCAGCCGCGCCGCGACCATCCGCGCGCGGTCGAGCTCGTCGAAGCTGCGCTCGTGAAAGCCGATCGAGAACGTCCGCAGGCGCTCGCCGGACTCCTGCGCCGCCAGCGCGGCGAGCAGCCCCGAGTCGACGCCGCCGCTGAGCCAGATGCCGACCGGCACGTCGCTGACGAGGTGCGCGTGCACGCTGTCGCGCAGGCGGTCGGCGAGCTCGATCGCCAGCTCGCGCTCGTCCTCGCGGCGGACCTCGCTCGCGGCGACCGGCGCCGGCCGGCACCAGCGGCGCAGCTGCGGCGCGGTGCCGGGGCGCCAGGACAGCAGCGTGCCCGGCTCGAGCTTGCGCACGTCACGGAAGATCGTCAGCGGCGACGGGATGCTGTTGAACGTGAAGTAGGCCTCGACGGCGTCACGGTCGAGCTCGCCGCGAAAGCCGGGCATGCCGCGCAGCGCCTTCAGCTCGGAGGCGAAGCTCAGGACGCCGCCGGCGATGCGCCAGTACAGCGGCTTGATCCCGAAGCGGTCGCGCGCGAGCAGCAGCCGCCGCTCGCCGGAGTCCCAGATCGCGAGCGCGAACATCCCGCGCAGCGCGCCCAGCATCTCGGCGCCGCGCTCCTCGTAGAGGTGGACGAGGACCTCGGTGTCGCAGCGCGTCGCGAAGCGGTGGCCGGCGCGTTGCAGCTCGCGCCGCAGCGCGGCGTGGTTGAGGATCTCGCCGTTGTGCACGGCGTGCACGAGCCCGTCCTCGGAGGCGATCGGCTGGCCGCCGCCCGCGACGTCGATGATCGCCAGCCGGCGCGCCGCCAGCGCGACCGGGCCGCTGGTCACGCTGCCCGCGTCGTCGGGACCGCGATGGATGAGCGCTGCGCTCATCGCCTCCAGCGGCGCCACATCGAGGGCTGCGCCGTCGAGTGCGGCCAGTCCACAGATGCCGCACACGGTCAGGCCTCCGGTGGCGCCGCGCGTGCCAGCTCGGCGCGCGTCCGCGCCAGCAGCCGGGTGATGGTCGCCAGCACGATCCGCAGGTACAGGCGCACCGAGCGGTCGGCGAGGTACTCGAGGTCGTGCGCGAGCTTCTCGGCCCACGTCGTGTCGCGGCGCATGCGCAGCTGGGCGAAGCCGGTCAGCCCGGGCCGCACGACGAGGCGCTGCCAGTACTGCGGGATGTCGACGACGAGCTCCTCGAAGAACGCCGGCCGGATCGGGCGCGGTCCCACGATCGACATCTCGCCGCGCAGCACGTTGACGAGCTGCGGCAGCTCGTCGAGCTGCGTCGCGCGCAGCACCCGGCCGATGCGGGTGTGTTCGCCCTCGGTCAGCCGGTCGAGCTGGCGATCCTGCAGGCCGTGCAGGCGCCGCTCGGCGTCCGGGCGCAGCGTGCGCATCTTGTACATCGTGAACGTGTGGCCCGCGCGTCCGACCCGCGCGCCGCGGTACAGCACGGGCCAGCCCGACGTGAGCCTGATCGCCACGGCGGCCACGCACAGGACGGGCGCGGCGGGCAGCAGCAGCGCGCACGCGAGCACGACGTCCAGCGCGCGCAGCACGCCGTCGACCGGCCGCGGGCGCAGCACCGGATCCGCCAGCGCCGCGTAACGCGCGGCGAGATCCTGGCCGAACTCGAGCTCCGCCGAGCGCCGGCGCTCGGTCCTGCCCCGCGGCTCGGGCAGCGCGCGCAGCAGCCGCGCCGTCACGCCGCCTCGAGCATCAGGTCGACGAGCGCGCCGGGATCACGCCGGACGGTCGGCGCGCGGCGCTCGAGCTTGACGATCTCGATCGCCCTGACGTCGGTCGCGGGCCGCAGCAGGCCGTCGCGGATGAGCGCCTCGTCGACCGCGCCGAGCCGGCCGCCGTAGGTCGTGTAGACCGGCGTGCCGAGCGCGACGGCCTCGCGGTTCATCGTGCCGCCGGCGGAGATCACGAGGTCGGCCAGCGCGATCAGGCTCTGGCCGTCGACGGCGCCCGCGGGAACGATCACGCTCGGTAGCGCCATGGCGTCGAGCACTGCGCGCTGCTCGCGGGTGCGCGGGATCACGACGCCGTGCACGCCCGCGTCGTGCCCGATGTGCGCCAGGACCTGCATGTACAGGGGGTTCGAGCGACGGTGATAGAGCGAGACGTCGGGTGGCGGGCGTACGACGACGACCGTGCGCGTCGGATCGACGCCGAGGCGTCCGAGCAGCCCCCGGTCGGGCGTGAAGTCGGCGAGGTAGTACTCCTCCTTGAGGCCCGGGTAGTGGCGCAGCCGCTCGGCGCTGACGCCGTAGCGGCGCAGGCGCTCGAGCGGGATCGCCTCGGGCACGAGGACGCGCCGCGCGAGGCGGCAGCCGATGTTGTGCTGCAGCGTCGCCCATTCGTAGTCGAAGGTGTTGCAGGCCGGCACGCCGAGGATCCGTGCGACGAGCGCCAGGTCGTTGGAGCCATGCGCGACCGCGAGCGACGGGCCGAAGCGGCGCACGCGGCGCAGCAGCCGCGCCGTCCGCGACACGAGGCTGCCGGCCTTGTGCGCCAGCGACGCGCCGCCGTGCGCGCCGACGACCGCTGGCACGATGCCGTGCAGCCGGCACAGCTCGAGCGTCTGCGCGTAGTCGCGCGCGGTGACGAGCACCTCGTGACCGCGGGCCCGCAGCCGCGCGAGCAGCGGCCGGAAGACGACGGGATGCGCCGGGGCTGTGAGGTCGATCCAGATCCGCATGACGTTCTGCCCTCCCTGGCGCGACCGGCATCGTCCCGGCTGACGCGCGGCCCGACAGTCTCGCACGCGTGACGGCTACCCGCCGCGCATGATGGGATGCTGTCAGCGATGCCGCCTTCGACCTGGGACGCAGTCGCAGCCGCGGCGGTCGCGGCTGTGCTGGTGGTGTGCCTGACGCCGCTGGCGGTCCGGCTCGCGCACCGCATCGGCGCCGTCGACGAGCCGCGCGCGCGGGGGCTGTCGGACCGGCCGATGCCGCGTCTGGGCGGCGTCGCGATCTTCGTCGGCGTGCTGGTCAGCGCAATGCTCTTCCTACCGCTGGACGGCCGCTTCGGCGCGATCATCGGCGGGGCTGCGGTCATCACGATCGTCGGCGCGCTGGACGACATCTTCGAGCTGAGCGCGCCGGTCAAGCTCGCCGGGCAGGTCGTCGCGGCGCTCGTGCCGGTGCTCGAGGGCGTGCGCGTCGAGAGCTTCACGCTGCCGTTCGTGCATCGCGTGGAGCTCGGCGACCTCGGGATCCCGCTGACCGTGCTGGGGATCGTGCTGATCATGAACGTCGTCAACTTCTCCGACGGCGTCGACGGGCTCGCCGCCGGCGTCTGCGCGATCGCCGCCGCGGCCTTCGTCGTCATCGCGTTCGACCTCGACCGCGCGAACGCCGCGGTGCTCGCGGCGATCATCGCCGGCGCGGCGCTGGGCTTCCTCGTGCACAACTTCCATCCCGCGACGGTCTTCATGGGCGACTGCGGCTCGAACCTGCTCGGCCTGCTGCTCGCCTGCGTCGCCGTGGAGGGCACGCTGAAGACGCAGTCCCTGATCGCGCTCGTGCTGCCGCTCGTCATCCTCGCGGTCCCGTTCCTCGACACGACGTTCGTGGTGCTCAAGCGGCTGAAGTACCGCAAGCCCGTCTACCAGGCCGACCGCGAGCACTTCCACCACCGGATGGATCGCATCGGCTTCTCGACGCGGCGCACCGTCCTGTACCTCTACGCGTGGACCATGATGCTGGCGGGGCTGGCGATCGCGCTGCGCTTCGTCCCCTACTCGGACAACTCCGGCCACCTGGATGCCGGGTGGGCCAGCGTGATGGCGCTGCTCGGTCTGGTCGCGCTGGTCGCTTCGGTGTACCTCGTGTACGTGCTCGAGATCCTGAAGTTCAAGCGTCTCGACGCGATCCGCCTGCGGCGCATGAAGCCCGACGCGAGCGAGGCCGAGATCGACACCGACGTCGCGCAGCGGCTCGAGACCGGCGAGTTCGAAGCCGTGCGGCGCGAGACGGAGGAGTTCGAGCGGCTGAAGTCCTAGATGGTTGATGCCGCGAAATCAACCATCTAGTTCCTCTCGGCGCGGGGCGCCGGCTCCGGGCGGGTGCAAAAGTGGTCGTTGGCTTGCGCGGCGCCGCTGCCGTACACCGTCGCGACCCAGATCTCCGCCAGCGCCCGCACGAGCTCGTCGTCGCAGACGCCGCCGTCCTGCATGAGCATCTGGTGCAGCGTGCGCTCGGTCATCCAGACGAGCGCAAAGGCGGTCGCCTCGGGCGCCGGCGACGCCGCCCGCCCGGCGGCGACCTCCGACGCGATCCGCCCGGCGCTCGCGTCGACGAAGCGCCCGACGAGCGCGTGCCAGAACGGGCCGACGACGTCGTCGTACGTCGACAGCTCGACGATCGCGCAGACCAGCGGGCCGTGTGCGCGGTACAGCGCGGCGATCTTGCCCAGCGCCGTCGTCAGCTGCTCGGAGCCGTCGCCGGCGCCCGACCACCAGGCGTCCGCCTCGCGGTACAGCTCGTCCGACAGCTTGGAGACCAGCCGCATCAGCAGCTCGCGCTTGTCGGCGAAGTAGAAGTAGAACGCCGTGCGCGAGATGCCCGCGCGCCTGGCGATCCGCTCGACGCTCAGCGTCGCGTACGCCGCGCCCTCACCGAGCAGGTCATCGAGCGCCTGCAGCACCGCGGCCTCGATCGCCTGGCGCTTCTCGGTGGGCGACTCGGGTCGCCGCGACAGGGTCCGGACGTGCATGGCACGCGCAGCGTAGTGCTCAGCGGCGCGTGCGGTCGCGGCCGGTGGATACGGTTCGCGCGATGCATGTCTCCTCGGCGCTGCGGGCGCCCGCGACCGTCAGCCTGCTTGTCGCGCTCGCGCTCGCGCTCGCGCTCGCGCTGGGCCTTGGCCACCAGGCCGCCCATGCCACCGAGATTCCCGCGCAGGCCGGCGTGACGGATGCGCCGCCGGGCGTCGAGGTCGGCATCGCCGACCAGAAGGCCGACATGTTCTCCGACCCGCGCTTTGCGACGCTCGGCATCACGCGCGCGCGGCTGGCGATCGGCTGGGACGCGCTGACCAGCGCGCGCGACGTCGCCGAGATCGACGCGTGGCTGCAGGGCGCGCAGGCAGCCGGCGTCGAGCCGCTGATCTCCTTCATGCACTCGCGCTCCAACCGCCGCAGCGTGCCGACGCCGGAGCGCCTGAAGTACGAGTTCCGGCGCTTTCGCCAGATCTGGCCGTGGGTGACGACGTTCGCGACCTGGAACGAGGCCAACCACTGCGGCGAGCCGCTCTGTCACCGCCCGCGGCTGGCGGCCTCCTACTACCGCGCGCTGCGGCGCGAGTGCCCGAGCTGCACGATCCTCGCCCCGGAGGTCCTCGACATGCCGAACATGCGCACGTGGGTGAAGGACTTCAACCGCAAGCTCGGCTACTCGCCGAAGATCTGGGGGCTGCACAACTACGTCGAGGCCAACCGCTTCAAGACGCAGCGCCTGCGCGAGCTGCTGCGCACCGCCCCGCGCGCGCAGGTCTGGCTGACGGAGACCGGCGGCCTCGTGCGGCGCGACAACGCCAGCACGACCGACATCCCCGAGGGCCCCCGCCACGCGGGCGAGGTCACGCGCTTCATCTTCGATCGCATCCTGCCGCGCAACCCGCGCGTCACGCGGGTCTACCTCTACCACTGGAACGCCGGGCCGCCGCAGACGACATGGGACTCGGCGCTGATCACCCCCGGCGGGCGCGAGCGCAGCGCGCTGTTCGTGCTCGCCCGCGTGCTGCGCTTCGGGCTGCGCCCGGGCGCGAGCTTTCGCTCGCAGGCCACTCCGTAGCGCCCCGCGGCCGCGGGGTACGCTGACCGCGGTGATCCTCGACTGCGCCCATTACAAGGACGGGTCTCGCCAGAACGACGGGCCGCTGGCGCTCGATGAGGCCGCGGAGCGCTGTCAGCACGACGGCTTCGTCTGGCTGGGCCTGTACGAGCCCGATCCCGAGGAGCTGAACGAGGTCGCCGAGCGCTTTCAGCTCCCGAAGCTCGCCGTCGAGGACGCGATGCAGGCCCACCAGCGCCCGAAGATCGAGGACTACGGCGACGGCTACTTTCTCGTCTTGCACACCGTCCGCTATCTCGACGACGTCGAGGAGGTCGAGTTCGGCGAGGTGCACGTCTTCACGGCGCCCGGCTTCGTCATCGTCGTGCGCCACGGCGCGGCGAGCGAGCTGCACTCGGCTCGCGAGCGCCTCGAGGACCATCCCGAGCTGTTGAGCGAGGGACCGGCCGCGGCGGTCTGGGCGATCATGGACAAGATCGTCGACGACTACGAGCCGGTGATGGCGGGCCTGGAGAACGACGTCGAGGAGGTCGAGGTCGCCGTCTTCGGTGAGAGCGAGGACCAGACGCGCCGCATCTACTTCCTGCGTCGCGAGCTCGCCGAGTTCTACCGCGCCGTGCATCCGCTGCTGCAGCCGCTGGACCTGCTCGTCTCCGAGGAGTACCCCGACGTGTCGTCGATGCTGGCCGAGCACCTGCGCGACGTCGCCGACCACGTCAAACGCATCGAGGAGTCCGTCGCGACCCAGCGCGAGCTGCTGACGAGCGTCCTGCAGGCGAACCTCGCCGTGATCTCGCTACAGCAGAACGATGTCGTCAAGAAGATCTCCGGCTGGGCGGCGGTCATCGCCGTGCCGACCCTGATCGCGAGCATCTACGGTATGAACTTCGAGCACATGCCGGAGCTGAAATGGCAGTTCGGCTATCCGGCCGCGCTTGCCATGATGCTCGTGATCGGCGTCGTGCTGCACCGCATCCTGCGCCGCGCCGGCTGGCTGTAGCAAGATCCCGCGATGGGAGAAGAGGGAAGCCTGATCCTGGTCGCGGGCCTGCTGCTCGCGGTCGGCCTCGCGGCCTCGCTGCTCGCCGGGCAGCTGCGGATTCCCGGCCTCGTGCTCTTCCTCGGCGTCGGCATGCTCGTCGGCTCCGACGGCCTGGGGCTGATCGCGTTCAGCGACTTCGAGCTCGCGCGCACGATTGGTGTCATCGCGCTGGCGCTGATCCTGTTCGAGGGCGGGCTGGCCGCCGGCATCCAGGAGATCCGGCCGGTGCTCGGCTCGGCGCTGAGCCTGGCGACGCTCGGGACGCTGATCACCGCGATCGTCACCGGCCTCGCCGCCTACTGGCTGCTGGAGCTCAGCCTCCTGCAGGGGATGCTTGTCGGCGCGATCGTCTCGGCGACCGACGGCGCGGCAATCTTCGCCCTGCTACGCGGCTCGACGCTGAAGCGGCGCCTGGCCCGCACGCTCGAGGGCGAGGCGGGGATGAACGACCCGGTCGCGGTGCTGCTCGTGCTCGGCTTCATCGAGTGGATCCTGCACCCGGGCTACGGCGTCCTCGACATGGCCCTGCTGTTCGTCCAGCAGCTCGGGATCGGCACCGTCATCGGGATCGGCGTCGGCTGGCTGGCGGTGCAGGCCTTCCGCCGCGCACGCCTGGCGACCGGCGGCCTGTACCCGGTCGCCTCGATCGCCGTCGTCGCGATCTCGTTCGGCCTCGCTGACGTGCTGCACGCCTCGGGCTTTCTGGCGTGCTACCTCTCCGGTCTGGCGATGGGATCGGCGAACCTGCCCGCGCGCCAGACCGTGCACGCGTTCCACGACGGCCTCGCGTGGGTCGCGCAGCTGGCGATGTTCCTCGCGCTCGGGCTGCTCGTCTTCCCGCACCAGCTTGACGACATCGCCTGGGAGGGATCGCTGATCGCGATCGTGCTCGTCTTCGTCGCGCGGCCGCTGGCCGTCGTCATCGCGACGGCGTTCGCTCCGCTCGGGCTCGGCGACCGGCTCATCCTCGGCTGGGCGGGCCTGCGCGGCGCCGTGCCCGTCGTGCTCGCGACGTTCCCGGTCATCGAGGGCGTCAACGACAGCCTGACGTTCTTCAACATCGCCTTCTTCGCCGTGCTGCTGTCGACGCTGCTGCAGGGCACGACGTTCGAGCCGCTCGCGCGCTGGCTGGGCGCGACGACGGAGGAGCCCGCGCTGCCGCGGCCGCTCGTCGAGGTCGGCTCGATCCGCCAGCTCGGTGCCGATGTCGTCGAGGTGCCCCTGGCCGAGGGCGACGCGGCGATCGGCGTCCGCGTGCGCGACCTCGGCCTGCCGCGCGACGCGCTCGTCAACGTCCTCGTCCGCGGCGACGAGGCGCTGCCGCCGCGCGGATCGACGCGCCTGGAGGCGGGTGACCGGCTCTACATCGTCGCCCGCCAGTCAGCGCTCGCCACGCTGGAGGACGTCCTTCGGCGCTGGCGCACCGGCCCGGTCGGTCCCGCCCCGCGCCCGCCACGCTCGCCGGCGACCGGTGCGCCGATCTTCACGACCCGTCCCTGGTCGGAGGCCGACGGTGACCCTGACGCGCCCACGGAGGTGCTCGGGCTGAAGGTCGTCGAGCGGCTCAACACGCGCTGGGACGTGCCCGGGGCGCTGGTCGTGCTGGAGGACGGGCGCTACGCCGTGACGGGGCCGCACGTGCTGGTGGGCGCGCGCGAGCAGGTGCAGTGGCATGCCCGGCGGCGGCTGCGGACGGCTCGGACGGATGCGGAACGGGCTTGGTGGCAGGAAGTGATTGGTGCTTCGGCTCTGTGAGGTGATGGCGCGGGGCTCGTGGGCGCTTGCAGCCCGCGTCAGCGGTTGAGGTCGAGCGTGCCGAGCAGGTCGGAGTAGTCGTCGGTCCACGGGGCGCTGCCGGGGGAGCGCCGGCAGTCCTGCCAGCGCTCGTCGGAGGTGACCGCCCTGAGGTCGTCGGTGTGCCTCGCCATCACGACCCAGTCCGAGGCGTCGGTCTCGGGCACGCCGTCCTTCCCGCTCCTGTGGTCGGCCCGCGCGACGCACGCCATCCCGGCGTCGTGGGCGAGGTTGCCGAGCACCGGCTCCAGGGACACGTAGTTGTTGGACACGTTGAAGGTGAGGATCCCGTGCTCGCGCAGCTTCGAGCGATACAGCGCAAGCGCCTCACGGGTGATGAGGTGGACGGGCACGGCATCCGAGCTGAACGCATCGGCCATGATCAGCCCGTAGCTGCGATCGCCGGCGCGGGGCAGTCTGAGCCGCGCGTCGCCCAGGACGACGTCGAAGACGCCCGGGCAGACGCGCAAGTAGGTGAAGTAGCGCTCGTCCCGGGCGATGCGCTCGACCGTGGGATCGATCTCGTAGAAGGTCCATCGCTCGCCCGGCTTGCTGTAGCAGGCGACCGAGCCGGTACCGAGGCCGATGATCGCGGCACGCGTTGTGACGCTCGGGGGCATGGCGCTGAGCAGCTGCCCGATCGGACTGCGGCGGTGGTAGTAGCTGATCGGCGTGCGCTCGCGTCCCGGCGAGACGTCCTGGGCGCCGTGCGTCGTCGTGCCGTGGACGAGGCGGTGCAGATCGCCGCCCTCGGCGGCCGTCACGCGGTAGACGCCGAAGAAGCTGCGCTCGCGGTGCAGCTGCTGCTGGTCAGGGGCCGAGGCGAGCGCGACCGCCAGCACGATCGCGCCCACCGACAGGCCGAACCGCAGCGGGCGGCGGACGAAGTTGATCGCGATCCCCGCCGCCAAGCTGAAGGCGAACATCCTGGCGTACGCCTGCGCATCGGTCTCCGCCAACTGGCTCAGCAGGACGATCAGCGCGACCGCCGTCCCGAGGGCGAGCGGCAGCGCGAAGTCCAGCCGGCGTGCGTAGGGCCCCGGCGCGATCAGCGGCGGGCGCCCCGGCAGGCACAGACAGGCGAGCACGAGCACGATCGGGTACTCCGCCAGCGAGTCGAACAGCACCGGCGCCACGAGCGCGTTGAACACCCCGCCGAGCGCTCCCCCGAGCGAGACCAGGAGGTAGAACTCGGTGAGCCGCTGCGCCGGTGGGCGGTCCTGCGCGAGCCTTCCGTGGCACACCACGGCCACGACGAAGAAGCCGGCCAGGTGGATCGGCACCACCAGCCAGAGCGGGCCGCGGACCTCCAGCAGGAGGATCACGGAGATCAGCAGCACGACTCCGGGCAGCACGAAGACCATCGCGCGCTGCAGCCGGTCGGCCCGCGCCCGCGGGGCGAAGACGAGGATGAACGAGATGAGGTACAGCGAGAGCGGCAGCGACCACAGCAGCGGGATCGGCGCGATGTCGGTCGTCAGCGTGGTCGTCACCCCGAGCATCAGGCTCGACGGGACGAAGGCCAACCCGACCCAGCGCAAGCGGGTGACGAGCGGGTGTCGGGCCCCTGAGCTGCCCGACGGCTCGGGCTCGCCGTCCGCGGTGGCCGCGGGCGCAGCCGCGCGATCCTCCCTGGCCGGCGCCGGCGCGGCAACGGCGTCCGCGCCGCGCGGCGAGCGCCACACCACGGCCGCGCAGGCAAGCACCAGCAACACCAGCAGGCCGTAGAGCGCCGACCACAGGCGCCCCTGCTCGGCGAGGCGCATGGACGGCTCCACCAGCAGTGGATATCCGAGCAGGCCGAGCACGCTGCCCAGGTTGCTCGCGCGGTACAGGAAGTAGGGATCGGCCGCCGCCGGATGGTCGGTGGCGGCGAGCCAGCGCTGCAGCAGTGGCGCGGTCGTCGACACGACGAAGAAGGGAAGCCCGACCGCGAGCGTCAGCAGGCCGAGCAGCCACGGCACGGGGTTGCTGTCGGCCGGCGGGATCCAGCCCTGCGGCACGCCGATCGGCAGCACGAGCAACGGCGCGAGCAGGATTGCGACGTGCACGGCGGCCTGGCGGCGCGCCCCGAGGCGGCGCGTGCTCTCGTGCGCATACAGGTAGCCGGCGAGCAGCGTCGTCTGGAAGAACAGCATCGAGGTGTTCCAGACCGCTGGCGTGCTGCCGAACAACGGCAGCACGAACTTCGCGAACATGGGCTGCACCAGGAAGGTGAGCCCCGCGCTCAGGAAGAGCGTGGCCGAGAAGAGGCCCACGATCCCGGTCTGGCTCCTCCGCGAGCGCGATCCGGCCTTGGCCATCCCCCGTGAAGCCATGAATGCGGACTCTAGGAGAGCATGCCCTTCGAGCGCGGCGATGGCGAGCGACCAGAGCGGGCGCGCGGTTTGGCGCTACGGCAACCGAGAGGACTCGATCTGGACGAGCGGCTGCCAGCTTTCGTGGTCCACCTGCAGCGTCGTGTGGCGTATGGCAAAGCGGTCGTGTAGAACGGACTGCAGCTCGCGGCGGCGCAGGTGGCAGTCGTCGTCGGGGGCCACCACGACGTGCGCGGCGACGGCGACGAAGCCGGAGGTGACCTCCCAGACGTGCAGGTCGTGGATCTCGACGATCCCCGGCATCGCAGCGAGCGTGCGGCCGACCTCGTCGGGGTCGATGCCGGTCGGCGCGGCCTCGAGCAGCACCCGCGTGGAGGCGCGCAGCAGCGACCAGCCCGAGCGCAGCATGAGCGCGGCGACCGTGAGCGCCGCCAGTGCGTCGATCTGCGCCGGGCCGCCGAACGCGATGACGGCGCCGGCCGTGATCGCCGCGGCGGAGCCGTAGAGGTCGGCGAGCACGTGCGCGCGCGCGCCTGCGACGTTCAGGCTCTGGCGCTCAGAACGCGACAGCGCCCAGAAGGCGGCGATGTTGACGAGGGCTCCCACGACGCCGACGACAACGACGACCGGCCCGTCCACGTGCGGGGACTCGCCCAGCCGCCGTAGACCCTCGACAGCGATCACGCCGGCGAGGAGGAACAGCGCGGCCCCGTTGATCTGCGCCGACAGGACCTCGGCGCGCCCGAAGCCGAACGTGAACGCGCCCCTCGCCGGCCGTGCCGCGAGGCTCGCCGCGAACAGCGCCAGGCCGATGGATGCCGCGTCGGTGAGCATGTGCGCGGCGTCGGACAGCAGCGCCAGCGAGCCGGCGAGCACACCGGCGACGACCTCGACGGCCATGAAGCCGGCGATCAGCGCGAGCGCGATGCTCAGCCAGCGGCGATCGGCGTCGCCCGAGGGCGCATGGGAGTGCCCTGCGTGGGAATCACCGTGAGCATGGTCGTGAACGCCCGCCATGCGCCCGATGCTACCCGCGAGGCGGTCGGTCATCGTGTGCGGGGCCTTGAAGGACCTATAGACAGATGCTCATGCACTGCCCCGTCGTACCTGCTGTCACAAAGTTGTTACAAAGTTCGCACAAGCGATATGCTGCGCGAGCCAGTCGCCCGGACCTCAGAAGCAGCCGCGCCTCCTGCGCGGCCTTGCTGTCTGTAGGGTTCGCGGCCTTCCGTGCCTTCGTGCCTGCCCCTGCGCCCACTCACCCCGCCCCGATGAACGCTCCCGAGCGAAAGTCACTCGCGCGCGGGGCCGTGGCGGGACTGATGCTGCTCTCGTCGCTGCTGCTGTGCGGCCTGCTCGGTGCGCTGGTGGGAGCGCTCACGGGGGCGGTCGGCATCTGCCTGGCGCTTGGCATCTTCATCGGCTTCGTGGTGGGCGTCGCCGCCGTGCGCGCACGCTTCCCGGACCTATAGAGATGACGGCGCTGCGCTACATCGATCTCGTCCTGCTGTGGCTCTCGGTACCGCTCGCCCTCGCGCTCGGTGCACCGCAGATGGGTCTGCTGCTGGCCGCCGTCGTGTGGACCGTGCAGCGGCTCGTCGCGCTCGAGGTCGACCGCCGGGCCGTGAAGCGCGAGACCGTGCGCGACGCGATCGCCATGAACATGGTGACGATGTTCGCGCGCATGTGGCTCATCTGTGCGACGGTCGTCCTGGCCGGCGTCGGTGGCGAGCGCGAGGACGGCGTCGCGGCCGCCACCGTGCTGCTCGTCGCATTCACGATCTCGCTCGTGGCGACGCTCGTCGCGCGCGCGCTGAGCCGCACCGCCCCACCACCAGGCAACCCCACACCGGCATGAGCAAGCGAGCGAAGATCTACACGATCGTGGGCGTCTACCTCGGCGGCCTCATCCTGCTCGTCGTGGCGGCGGGATCGAGCGGCAAGAACGACGAGTACCAGCCCCAGAACGAGTTCAAGCTCGATCCCTGGATCAACCTGCCGGGCCCGTTCGACATCAACAAGGCGGTCGCCTACGTCATCGTCGCCGCGGCAGTCACCGTGTTCGCGATGGTCTACGTCGCGCGCCGCATGCAGGACCGTCCCAACCGCGTCCAAACGCTCGTCGAGACCGTCTTCAACGTCATGCGCGACACCATCACGCGCAACAACATGGATGCGAGCATGGCCGCGAAGTGGTTTCCCTTCATCGCCACGCTCTTTCTCTTCATCTGGATCTCGAACCTCATCGGCTACATCCCGATGCCGACGAACACCGAGCATCCGTTCACGCTCTTCGGGCTGAGCATTCCCTCCTTCGCGATCTACGCCGCCACGGCCAACCTTTCCGTCCCGCTCGCCCTGGCGCTCGTCGTCTTCATCGCCTTCACGGTCGAAGGGGTCCGCGCGAAGGGCCCGCTCGGCTACCTGAAGGGGCTCATCCCGAAGGGCGTCACCGGCGGCATGGCCGTCTTCATCTTCATCCTCGAGCTGTTCTCCAACCTCCTGCGGCTCATCTCGCTCAGCGTCCGGTTGTTCGCGAACATCCTCGCCGGGCACCTCATCATCCTGTTCATGGCAGGCGGCGTCGCCGTGCTGCTCGGCATCCCGGCCGTCGCCTGGCTGACGCTGCCACTGGCCGTGATCCTCTTCATCTTCGAGGTCGGGCTTGTCGCCACGCTGCAGGCCTTCATCTTCGCCACGCTGGCCTCGATCTACTTCGGTGACGCTGTCTCCCATGACCACTGATCAACTGAAAGCAAGGAGCAATTCGTGGACCTGTCCCTAATGTCGGACCTCGCCGTGGTAGCCGCCGCGACGAAGGACCCCATCGAGATCGCCGGCGGCAAGGTCGCGCTGGGCGTCGGCGGGGGCCTTGGCGCCGCGGGCGCCGGCATCGGCATCGGCTACATCTTCGGCAACGTCATCCAGGCGGTCACCCGCCAGCCGGAGATGAAGGACGACATCACCTCGATTCAGTGGCTCGGCTTCGCCCTCACCGAGGCGTGCGTGTTCTACGGCCTCGTCGCCGGCCTGCTGGCGTTCTTCCTCTAGGCTGAGCATGCTCGACGCGATCGTCATCGCAGCGGCGAAGGAGGAGGGCGGCGGCAGCTTCCTCGTCTCACCCGATATCGGGCTCATGGTGTGGGCGCTGCTCGTCTTCGCGATCTCCGGCTTGCTGCTCAAGAAGTACGCCTTTCCGCAGATCGCCGAGGCGCTGGACCGTCGTCAGCGGATCATCGAGGATTCGCTCGACACGGCGGCCGAGACGCGCGCCGAGGCCGAGACCCTGCTCGAGGAGTACCGCGAGCGCCTCGCCGCCGCGCGCGAGCAGGCCGAGGCGATCCTCGCCCGCGCCCGCAAGGCGGCCGAGAACACCGAGAAGGAGACGCTCGCCGACGCCAAGGAGCGCCGCGAGGAGCTCATGGCGCAGACCAGGCGCGACATCGAGGCCGAGACGCAGCGGGCGATCCAGGAGATCCGCAACGAGGTCGCGGATCTGACGATCCTCGCGACGGAGAAGATCACCCGCAAGACGCTGACCGAGGACGATCAGCGCAAGCTCGTCGAGGACACGCTCGCCGAGCTTGACTTCTCGGCGCTCGCCGGCGAGGGGAGCAAGAACTGATGGAGGAGATCGCCGAGGTCTACGGTCGCTCGCTGTTCGAGGTCGCCTCCGAGCATGACAAGACCGACGAGATCCGCGAGCAGCTCGGCCAGTTCGCAGACGCGCTGGACTCCAATCGCGACCTCGCGATCTACTTCTTCTCGCCCTACTTCTCCACCCAGGAGAAGAAGGACGGCCTTGTGAAGCTGCTCGACGGAGCCGACGACGCGCTCGTCAACTTCCTCGAGCTGCTGATCGAGAAGCACCGCATGCCGGCGATCTTCCGCATCCGGCGCTACTACGACACGCTTTGGGAGCAGGCCCACCAGATCCTGCAGGTCCAGATCGCCACGGCGATCAAGCTCGACGAGGGTGTCGCCAAGCAGCTGGGCGAGCAGATCGAGAAGACCACCGGCAAGCGGATCGAGCTGACGGCGAGCGTCGACCCGGACATCCTCGGGGGCCTCGTCCTGCGGGTCGGCAACTCGATTCTCGACGCATCGATCCGCAACCGACTCGAAAACCTGAGAAAGGCCGTCGCGCGCGGCGTGGCCTGAGCGGGAAAGGCATACATGCAGATCAAGCCCGACGAAATCACCTCCATCCTCAAGAGCCGGATCGAGGGGCTGGACGCCGACTCGGCCGAGCTGACCGAAGTCGGCACCGTCCTCTCGGTCGGCGACGGCATCGCCCGCGTCCACGGCCTCGAGAACTGCATGTCGTTCGAGATGCTCGAGCTTCCGCACGACGTCACCGGCCTGGCGCTGAACCTCGAGTCCGACAACGTCGGCGTCGTGCTGTTCGGCGCGTGGCAGCACCTCAAGGAGGGCGACACGGTCAAGCGGACCGGGTCGCTGCTGGAGATCCCGGTCGGCGAGGAGCTGCTGGGCCGCATCGTCGACCCGCTGGGCCACCCGCTCGACGGCAAGGGCGACATCAACACCTCGACCAGGCGGCCAGCGGAGTTCAAGGCCCCCGGCGTCGTCCAGCGCCAGCCGGTCACGGAGCCGATGCACACCGGCCTGAAGGCGATCGACTCGATGATCCCGATCGGTCGCGGCCAGCGCGAGCTGATCATCGGCGACCGCCAGGTCGGCAAGACCGCGATCGCGCTGGACACGATCATCAACAACAAGGGCGGCGGATTGATCTCCGTCTACGTCGCGATCGGCCAGCGCATGGCGACCGTCGTGCAGATCGCCGAGACGCTGCGCGAGAACGGCGCGATGGAGAACACGATCATCGTGGCCGCCGCAGCCGACGAGGCCGCGCCGGTGAAGTTCCTCGCGCCGTACGCGGGCTGCGCGATGGCCGAGCACTTCCTCTACAACGGCCAGGCCGCGCTGTGCGTCTACGACGACCTCACCAAGCACGCGTTCGCCTACCGCCAGATGTCGCTGCTGCTACGCCGCCCGCCGGGTCGCGAGGCCTACCCGGGCGACGTCTTCTACCTGCACAGCCGCCTGCTCGAGCGTGCGGTCAAGCTCAACGACGACCTCGGCGGCGGCTCGATGACCGCGCTGCCGATCATCGAGACGCAGGCCGGCGACGTGTCGGCCTACATCCCGACGAACGTCATCTCGATCACCGACGGGCAG